>ENA-UOOK01007157-UOOK01007157.1-fermentation-metagenome-genome-assembly--contig:-NODE-7157-length-10299-cov-69.745802_pt1 | contig 10299 bp, 6 predicted proteins | sample MGYA00245777_ERZ724023 | MGnify/ENA primary metagenome ERZ724023 (study PRJEB28704, sample SAMN03018312) | fermentation metagenome | biome: anthropogenic terrestrial biome; feature: soil; material... | reverse complement strand
AGGTTTTTTACGATTTGAAAAATCTAAGCGAGGGTATAAATAAAGCCGAGTATGGCCGGAATATGCCGAAAGAGACCAAAAACCGAAGTAGGTAAAATTCTAAATACTAATAAAATGAAAAAAATACTTATAACAACAATACTGAGTTTAATTGTGATAACTAGCATATTTGCAACACCTAGACATGTAGAAGTTATTAAAAGAGGGGGAGTTAGAAAATGGTATCATCCATGGAAAATTACATATGATAGAATTCATCAAGATCCATGTGTAAATTGTAGTAATGGACAGCCTATTGTTCGACTAACTTGTGAAGATGCTGGAAATGAAAATTGTGAACTTATGGGAAGCACTAGCGGAAGTGTTACTATCGGTAGGTTAGAGTACTCTGAAGCACAAATATTTGAAATTTGCAATAAAATAATGCAAGAAGTTGATGATGAAATTGAAGCTGGAAAACAGAATGGTTCTATTTCAAAACAGTTTAGACTCATTCCTTTAAGCGGTGGTAATGCTGTATTAATTTATTTTTCTGCTTCATGGAGAGGTGCAGATATTAGAACTGGTGATGTTCAATATTTCATTGAATTTGATGAATTATGAAATTCCTAGTTTTGTTTAATTTTTATGTTTTTATGTTTTGTGCCTTGTTTTGCAAAGCGCAAAACTTAAACATATCTAATTTTCTTGATTTTGAAAAGCAAATTTATTTAAAAGACACTATATTATATAGGGAATTTCAATACGAGAAAAGCAGCGATTCTGACGAAATTTTATTATGTTTTTATAATGCTAAAATAGAAAATACTGACACAATTGCAATTTATATCTTAAATACAAAAACAGATTCCATAACTAAAGAACTCTATTATATTAAAAACATTGGAGAATCTCTATTGAAAAATTATGCATATAGTTTTAAATTTTTAATTTTATCACAAAAATATCTGATATTAAGTACAAAACAAACAATTTATTTGTTTGAAAGACAAAATATGCATCACATAAATATGCTTAAACAAGACTTTACATTTAATGCTACTGGCGGTTATTTTCTAGAAGACAGTAAGTTATTTTTATATAAAAACTATAATAATCATAAAAATGATGCTAAGTTTAAAACTAAATTTTATATACTTACTCTACCTAATTTTGAACTTATATCCGAAATAATACCAGATTTCGACATTGTTGAATACACACATATAAAGCCTAATCATTGGGTTGAAGCGAATAACAACAATATATATTTTTCAAGTACAATTAATTATAAAATAAATGTTTATAATGATAAGCTAGAGCATACAAATATTATCGAACTTCCACAAAAACACACTTGGCGTAATTTAAATAAAAAACAACTGAAAAAAGTTAAAAATAGCAAAGGCGCTATAAAAACAATTTTTGAAATTAATAAATATCATAGATATATTGATGTAGTAGTAGGACTTTGGTTTGTTTCAGATTCTAGTTTTGTTGTGCAAATGTTTAAAGGCAATAAAGATAAAAACGAAGCTATAGCTCATTCTTATTTTGACTTGTGGAAATTAAATAAAGCAAAAAAATGGGAGATAAATCAAAAAGACTTACATGATAAATATTTTGATTTACTAAAAATGGAAAAAGGCGAATATTCGCTTTGTCAACCTATGATAGGTAGCAAAAACTTTATTTTTACTGAAAATTACGTTTATCAATTTGTTTTTGCAGCCCCTATAACGAGAAAAGATATTTCCACTCAAGATTATATAGAACAGACAAACAAATATTTATTAGAAAACAATCCTTTTTTTTACATCATCAAATTAAAACACAAATTCAATGAATAAAAATCTTTTAATGCTTTTATTTATAATATTTCCTGTGTTATTATACAGCCAAGAAAAAATTAAGTTTAAAAACAATTTAATTGCTTATTCAATAAAAAGTGAAAAAATATGTTTTAATAATGAAAACAATAAAGTGTTCATTCTAATTAATGACCCGATTTGCACAAATTGTTTAAATTACTCTAAAAATTTGGTCGAAAAACTAACATCAAACTTTAACAACGAAATAAAAATTTTTATAGTATTGCATGGTTCAAAAAATAATTTGCTTTTTAATAAAAACACTATGATAAGATTTTCTAATATTTTCAAAGATGTTAACGACTATTTATTTGATTTTGAAGACAATAAAAAAACAATTTTAAGAATTTCTAAATATAAACAATCTGACTTTCCAATATTTATCATAATGCCTAAAAAAAGTGATTACTTGTGGACTGGAAGTTATCAATTATTTGATTATGATAAACTTATTAGGTTATTTAATTTGAATTAATATTTAACACTTGATAAAAAAATATAGAATTAAATAATGAGCTAAAAGTTTATAAAATGAAGCTAATATCGTAAATTTGATTATTTTACATTTTTACTAAAAAATTCTTTATTTTTTTTTTGTTATTTCAAAAAAAAATTGTATATTGTACGCAGTTGTAATAATTCTTTTTGTGATGAGTTTTTTTGTAAAATACAATGATAATTTTCGGTTTAACAAACTTGCAAAATTTTTGTATTTAATAGAATATCCACACACACACACACACACACACACACACACACACACACACACACACACGGCGTTTCGACTTCGCTCAACGCCCGGTAGTGCTAATTATTTGCTTCCGCTTATTTCGGCTCCACTTATTTCGGCTACGCTCAATAAGCGAGAACTCAATAAGCATTCTAAAAAATATTTTTATTTATTATTTGACAAATACTTTTTGGTGTATTTGTTATCAGCCGTAAGTATTATTAATATGGTAAAACCCAAATTTTTAAATCAACAATATTGTTTAACAATTAAAATCTAATAATTATGAAACGTTTTTTACTTTTTACATTGTTTTTATTATTTTCAATTTTGCTTAATTCACAAAATTTTCAAATCATTAGACAAGACTCTTATGGAGGCTACGATTATGAAGAACTTAAATGTATTTTAAAGTCTAATGAGGGCGGATATTTAATAGGAGCAAGCTCTCTATCTGAGCCATCAGGCAATAAAACTGCTCCATGTTATGGGTTTACAGACTTATGGATTTTAAAAATAGATAACAACTTTAATATTAAATGGCAAAAATCCTACGGAGGAACACATGGTGACAAAATAGGTGGAGTTGTTCAAGATTTGAATAATAATTATTATATTGGAGGAAATATTAAAACAAATAATAATGGAGAAGCTGGCGGAAACATTACTGCTGAAACCCTTGGCTATTCTAGTTTGTTAGTTGTTAAATTAGATGCTCAAGGTAATGAGATTTGGCAAAAATCATATAAAGGCAATAGTTACGACTTTATGTATGATATGGTAATTGGTAATGATAAAATTTATTTAATAAGTGTATCTGATTCGGATATAGGAGGCGATAAAACAGAAAACTGTAGAGGAGATTATGACTATTGGATAGTTTGCATAGACTTAGATGGGAATATTATTTGGGATAAAACTATTGGTGGTACAAAATGGGAAGGAGTAAGTAGTGCATGTTTAGATGCTAACAATGAATTTTTATATGTTTTGGGAAGTTCTAAATCAGATTCTGGTTTTGAAAAAACTCAAGATAATTATGATAGTGATTATTCTGATTTATGGCTTGTTAAAATAAATTGCCAAGACGCTAGCATAGTAGCCGACAAAACCTTTGGATGTTTACTTGGTGATGGTGCCGGAAAAATAATTTTTTATAAAAATCACTTATATGTTAGTGCTTCTAATTCTAATTGCGAAGCCGGAGGAGATAAAACAGAAAATGGGAAAGGCGCATCCGATGCTTGGATAGTTAAATTAGATACTGATTTGAATATTATTTGGGATAAAACTATTGGTGGTAGTGGAGAAGATAATTTATTCAATATCACAGCAACTGACAAAGATGAGTTTATTTTGTTTGGTTCATCAAACTCACCAGTATCTTTTGATAAAACAGAACCAGTATTATCAAGTTGGGTAGATGAGATAGGTAACACTAATTATATTCACGATTATTGGATTGTTGCTATTGATAACGAAGCTAATATATTATGGGACAAAACTATTGGTAGCTTTGGTTGGGAATACGGTCAAGCTGTAATTTATAATGAAGTAAATTCTAGTATAATTGTTGGTGGTTGCTCCACAGGAGGAATAAGTGGAGATAAAACAACTATTAATCATGGACAGGCTTATGGATATGCGTATAGTGAAGATGTGTGGCTTGTTGAAATGTCTATACCTTCTGAAATTCCAAGTATTTTGAATGATAATTTTTCAATTTACCCAAATCCTGCTACTAATATTCTGCACTTTAGTAAAGCAAAAACTTACAAAATTCTTGACATTCAAGGAAGAGTGCTAATGCAAAGTAGTACTGAACGAAATTCCGTAAATATAAGCGAGCTAAGCGAAGGAATGTATTTTATAAAATTTGAAGATAAACTATGTAAATTTGTAAAAAACTAATTTACATTTAATATTTCACACTTAACAAAAAAAGGCGGTGTCTCATAAGTGTCAAACTGCTTCGTTGCTTTCAATATTCGGACTCAGTCACGTACACTTCGGCTTTGCTCAGTGCAACGCTTCATGTACGCTCCTTCGTCCTCAATTTCAGCGCCTTGCATTTTAACACTTCTGAAACACCTTAAAAATTCATTGTTTCAAAATTTGTTTTGAGACAGCCTCTTTTTTCTTCTGCTCGCTCAGATTTTTGTGGAAATTTCCGAAAGAGCGTAAACGAGCTTGCCAAACAATTTCAATCACCCCATTTTTAAATTGCTCAAAAATATTTTTTATTTATAAAACTTATTTATACTATTTTATTTATCTTTACGCATTATTTTTAAGTAACGTAAACAATATTATAATGAGATATTTATTTTTAATATTAGCTTTTCTTCCGCTTATTGCTTTTGCACAATTTGAAGATGATTTTTCTGATGGAGATTTTACCAATTCCCCAGCTTGGCTTGGCGATACAGAAAACTTTATTGTAAATTCCTCACAGCAGTTACAATTGTATATAAATCCACAAGCTGCAGGTACATCTTATCTTGTAACAGCATCGTCTGCAATTAATGATGCAACATGGGAATTTTACTTAAAAATGAATTTTAATCCTACATCTTCAAATTATTGTGATGTTTATTTAGTTTCCAACTCGCCTAACTTGAATTCCACAACTAATGGATATTTTGTAAAAATTGGAAATACAAAAAAAGAAGTTTCCTTATATCGCAAAGATGCCACAAGCACAGCATTAATCATTGACGGCGAAGATAGCAGAGTTGACCTAACTAATGTTGAAGTGAAAATAAAAGTTACTCGTGATAGCGAAGGAAACTGGACTTTAGAATCTGATATTTTAGACGGAAACGGATATAAATCTGAAGGTTCTGCTTTTGACAACACATATTATAGTTCTGCATATTTTGGTATAAAATGTACTTATACAACAACTAGGTCTCAACATTTCTTTTTTGATGATTTTGTTGTAACAGGAACAGGCTTTGTTGACGAAGAAGCTCCTGAACTTTTAACTGCATCGGTTTTAAACGAGCATGCTTTATTACTAACTTGGAACGAAGCTTTAGATGCAGGCAACTCTTTGCAAACCAGCAATTTTCAAGTTAGCAATGGCATGGGCGAACCTGAATCTGCTACATTTTATCAAAGCAACCCAAGCCAAATTGTATTAAATTTTCAAAACGCTTTTACTTCGCCAAATAACTATATTTTGCAATATCAAGGAGTAAGTGATTTAAGCAACAATTTTAGTTCAGGCTCTATAAGTTTTAGTTATATAACATTTTCGCCTGGCATGATTGTTTTTAATGAAATTATGGCTGACCCCGACCCTGTTGTAGGTCTTCCAAATGCTGAATATGTTGAAATTTACAATACTACAAATTTCGTGGTTGATATTGGCGGTTGGTCATATACTCACGGAAGCACAACAAAACAAATTCCTGCTTACCAAATGCAAGCAAACGAATATTTAATTTTATGTAAAACCGATTTTGTTAATCTTTTTACTGAATATGGTAACGTACTTGGTATAGAAGCTTTTCCACAAATTACAAATACTGGACAGACTCTTATTTTAAAAGATAATGAAGGACAAGAAATTGATAGAGTTTCTTACACTATAGGCTGGTATGGAACAAGTTATAAAGAAGATGGTGGCTGGTCTTTAGAAAAAATTGACCCAACAAATACTTGCTCGCCAAATATGAACTGGACTGCTTCTGTTGACCCAAGCGGAGGTACACCAGGAAGACAAAATTCAGTTTTTGCAAATGTCGTTGACACTGTTCCACCATATATTATAAATGTTTCGATAAGCTCTGGAAATGAACTACTTGTAAAATTTTCAGAACCTGTTGACACTAGCACAAGTCTTGTTCTTTCAAACTATGACCTACAACCAGGTTTTGGAACTCCAATTTATGCTTTTTCTGAAATTAATAAAACCGATGAAGTTACATTACAATTTCCATCATCTTTCATTGAAGATGTAGAATATTCTTTACATGTAAGAAATATTAAAGATGTTTGCGATAATATCATGCAGCAACAAACAATAAATTTTATGCTTTACGATGCAAAAGAATATGAAGTTATTTTTTCAGAAATTATGGCTGTCCCCGACCCTGTAGTTTTATTACCAAATGCAGAATATATAGAGCTTTATAATCGCACTGATAAAAATATTGACCTAACTGACTGGGTTTTAAGTGTTGGTTCTACTAAGAAAACTTTAAGTGGCTGTACAATTAATGCAAATTCCTATCTTGTTTTGTGTAATCAAAATAATGTAAATTTATTTACAGGAGTTGAAAATATTGTAGGGATAACAAGTTTTCCAAGCATACCAAACACTAGCGGAACTTTAACTCTTAGTTCAAAATCTGATAAAGTTATAAATACTGTTTCTTATTCTGACAAGTGGTATAAAGATAAATTTAAAGCAAACGGTGGTTATTCTTTAGAAATTATTGATTTAAACAATCCTTGCGAAGGCGAAAACAATTGGCGAGCTAGCAACGATGTTTCTGGTGGTACTCCAGGAAGGCAAAATTCTATAAACGGTACAAATCCCGACCTTTATTCCCCCTATCCTATTGCTGCTGAGCTAATTGCCCCAGATACTCTAATTGTTTATTTTAATGAAATATTAAAAAAAGAATTTTGCGAAAATCCTGAAAATTATTCTGTAGAAAATTATGGAAATCCTACATGGGTTTCGGCTAGCAAACCTGATTTTGCAAAAATAAGCATGAAGTTTTCACAAAATTTTGAACAAAGAAAAGTTTATTATCTAAATATAAAAGACCAAGTTCAAGACTGCGCAGGCAATACTGTTGATAAAAATACTAGCATACGCTTTGGAATTGGCGACTCCATTACAAAAGATGATATTGTGATAAACGAAATTTTATTCAATCCACTTAGCGGAGGAAGCGATTTTGTTGAACTTTATAATAATTCTAATAAACTTTGCGATTTAAAATCTCTTTGGTTCATAAATAAAGACGATTCTGCCGCAATAGATAACAGCTATCAAATTACAACAATCAGTCGTTTGCTACTTCCTGAAGAATATTGTGCAATTTCTAAAGATATAGCATTTATCGAAAATAATTATCATGTTCCTTTCCCTGAAAATCTTTTCCAAACTGCTAATCTTCCTTCTATGGCTGATAAATCTGGAAATATTTTCTTGATTGATAGATTTACAAATATTATTGATTCGGTTTATTACAACGAAAAACAACACTATAAATTATTAGCTTCAAAAGATGGAGTTTCTTTAGAAAGAATTAATTTTAATAGAAGTTCTGCTGATGAAACAAATTGGCATTCTGCGTCAGAAACTGTTGGTTTTGCAACTCCTGGTTATAAAAACTCGCAATATTCTGATGAAATTATATCTGAATCAAAAATTACTATTAGTCCTGAAGTTTTTTCGCCTGATAATGACGGAAGAGACGACATTTTAAATATTAGCTATAATTTAAACAGTCCTGGTTATACTGCTACAATTGCTGTTTATAACGCTGATGGTCAGTTTGTTAAATTTATTGCAAATAATAAAATGCTAGCCACTGAAGGCAACTTTACTTGGGACGGTTTTGATGCTGTTAATGTTCCCTGTCCTATTGGCATTTATATTATTTACATAGAAATGTTTAGTCTTAATGGCGAAAAAATTGTAGAAAAACATGCAGCAGTTCTAAGCCGAAAATCTTACTAATTTTAAAATGGATAAAAAATATTGCAACAAATATTGTATTGACACACATAATTACGAACGCATTCCCACACGTGCAGTTAAAGTAGGCGACATAACTATTGGAGCTTTAAATCCTATTCGTTTACAAAGTATGACAAATGTTCCTGCAAGCGACATTCAAAGAAGTGTAGCTCAAGCCAAAGCAATTTTTGATGCAGGTGCAGACTTTGTAAGAATTGCCACACCAAGAGTTATGGAAGTTGAATGTTTAAAAGAAATAAAAAGACTTTTACATGCTGATGGCTACAAAAAACCTTTAATTGCCGATATACATTTTAATCCTGTAATTGCAGAAGAAGCCGCACGTATTGTTGAAAAAGTTAGAATAAATCCCGGAAATTATATTGATAAAAGAGCAAATTTTGAAAAAATAGAATTTACAGATTCTGAATATAAATTGGAATTAGAAAAAATTCACGAAAGAATATTACCTTTAATAAAAATTTGCAAGGAATACGGAACTGCAATTAGAATAGGTTCGAATCATGGCTCGCTTTCTGACAGAATAATGTCGCGTTATGGCAATACTGTTGAAGGAATGGTAGAAGCAGCTATGGAATTTATTGATATTTTTGTTGCCGAAAATTTTTACAATCTTGTTATTTCAATGAAAGCCAGCGATGTTAGAATTATGACACAAGCTACAAGATTGCTAAATGCTAAAATGTTTGATAGAGCCTTACTCCTCCCTCAACATTTGGGCGTTACCGAAGCAGGTGCCGATATAGATGGAAGGTTAAAATCTGCACTTGGAATTGGAGCTTTACTCTCTGACGGAATTGGCGACACTTTTAGAGTTTCACTAACAGAAAGCCCTGAAAATGAAATACATTTTTCTAAAATTATTTTAGACAAATTTAAAGACAAAAAGTTTGTATATCAACTTCCCACACAAACTCACAATACTTACAATCCATATACTTGCAACGACATATATCCTTCTTTAGATTTTGTGTCAAATAAATTTTCGCTAATTTCCGAAATCGACTCCGACAATACAGATATAATTTACGCTGAAAACATTGATAATCTTTCAACTACAAAACCAATTTTAACAACTTACTCATCGTGGAAATCTGTAAAAAGAAATAAAAATATTTTTCCATATATTGAATTTACCAAAAACAAACTACCTTACGCAATAGATGATAGATATTATTATTTTGTAGGGCTTAATTGTTACGATGTAAATAAAAGCGAAATAAAACCTATTTTAGAAAAAAACAATATTTGCTTAGTTTTAAATTACTGCTCCGACAATCCTTTGGGCGAAACACGATATTTTTATAATTCCTTAAAAAAGATAAATCCTGATATTCCTGTTATAGTTAAATATTCGGCTCAATCTTTAAATTTTGATGAGCTTTCTGTTGAGTTAGGACTTTTTCCTGGAGTAGCGTTGCTTGATAATCTTGCTAGTGGATTATGGTTAGATATTCCAAGCAAAGAAATAAATAAAATTGAAATACAAACAGATTTGTTACAAGCAATAGGTTTGCGATACTCAAAAGCAGAATTTATTTCTTGTCCGGGTTGTGGTCGCACAAATTATGATTTAGAAAATTTAATGAAAGAAGCTAAAAGTGCATTTTCTCATTTAAAAGGATTAAAAATTGCCGTTATGGGTTGCATTGTGAATGGTCCTGGCGAAATGGCTGATGCAGATTATGGTTTTGTTGGCTCAGGAAAAGGAAAAGTACATATTTTTAAAGGCAAAAATGCTATAATAAAAAATGTTGCCCAAGAAAATGCTGTGGAGGAATTGAAAAAAGTGATTTCTTGTCAAAAATAATTATTACAATAAACTTAATTTTTAATTCAATGTTTAAAATTTTTTTGTAACTTTGGAAAAAAACACAAATGCAAAATTTGCACTGTGATTTAATAAATTTTGAAGTAGAAGTAGGGATTAGGCGGTTGGTTTTACAATCACAACATTTTATAAAAAAATTATGAACGAGCAGGACAAAAATAAA
>ENA-UOOK01007156-UOOK01007156.1-fermentation-metagenome-genome-assembly--contig:-NODE-7156-length-10301-cov-2.583642_pt1 | contig 10301 bp, 5 predicted proteins | sample MGYA00245777_ERZ724023 | MGnify/ENA primary metagenome ERZ724023 (study PRJEB28704, sample SAMN03018312) | fermentation metagenome | biome: anthropogenic terrestrial biome; feature: soil; material... | reverse complement strand
TTTTTATTGAAGATAAAGTCATCAATAGTATCTCATGATAACAGCCTGATGCCCCTCTGCCATAAGACGGGGCGTCCTTTCCTTTCGTATGATATGGACATTATATCCGCAGTCCCCGGACAGGCAATACCGTCAGCTTTAGGACTATATGGCTCAGCTTAAACTCACCGTATACCGAACCGTACATACTGTGGTGACGAGGCGGGAGTTAATCTATAATGCCCCCCTACTCGATTATGGGGCCGTTCTGCCCCCATTAATTAACTATATACTGGTCGAATATGCAGGATCTGGCAGCACGTAGGTGGAATAATTACAATCAGTGGCCAAGCGAAATCTTGTTTCTTTCGTAATTTAATTTCGGTGGGTGTTAGGGGAGAGTTAGGCAGGGTAACATTTCCAAGATATAGTTGCCATTATTGAATTTGTTTACTTCTTAAGTAACAATAATTCCAGGGGGGGCTAACATGAAAAACATAATATTACTGCAGAGAGAATGGCTAAGTAATTACCATTATATTAGAAAGGCAGATCCCAATAACGAATATTGGTTTGATTTTTCTAGGGGTAAACTTCATTATTATAAAGGTACTTTTGGAGATAACTTTAACCTGGTTATCGTAGGGGCCCCGAATAAACCCACTGACTTTTATTCGATTCCTTATGCGGAAGTTAAACACTTGTTCATAGACGAACATTTATCAAATGATCGCAGTGGCAGAGCGAGCAGATGGGTCGGAACAATTAGGTTGAATAAATTGCAACTCACAAATTGCAGCACTTCATTAGATATTGGTAATTACAGAGGGATACCAATTGGTGAGACAATTAATGAGAAAAATGAAAACGAGTATGCTATAGAAAACAGGAAACAAGAGATAAACCAAAGGCTTAAGCAGTCGGAGTTTCGGAAGTCAGTTCTTTCAAATTTTGAGTACAAGTGCTGCCTCAGTGGTATAAAAGAAACAGACCTGCTGGTGGCAAGTCATATTGTCCCCTGGGCAGATAATATCTCTACCCGATTGGATCCTGCTAATGGACTTAGTCTTTTTTCGCTGTATGACACTTTATTTGATCAAGGTTATTTCACTTTATCTAATTCCTTGCATGTAAAAATCACCGACTTTTCCGGGCTCAGTGTGGAGTTAAAAAAAATATTAGATGGGGTGGAAAATCAAAAAATCTCCTCTCCTATCAATAAATCAATAAATCTAAGATACATAGAATATCATCGAGATGTTGTATTCAAGCCATGTGCAGGTAAGGGTTGATAGAACCTTTCCTTTCTTAATAAACTACGGAACTGGTATCTATTACAAGGTATTATCTTGCAGCATTGTTGAGTCGGCAAAGGAGAACTTAAACCCCTACAGCTATTTGATTTATCTATTTGAGCAACTTCCCAATATGGACATTCAGGACAAAGCTGTATTAGACCCCCTGTTCCCTGGGCGGATGGGATTCCGGAGTTCTGAGGGTAAAAAAAGATAAGATAAATTATACTCGTGCCGCCTTCATGAGCAAGGCGAGTAATTTTTTGGCCAATTCAGGTGTGCACTATTTGATGCTTGCAAGTATTAAATAGACCCGGATGCAAGGAAAAGAATCCCAATCGATGCAGGTGACACAATTTGAATATTTAGTTGCCATCAATCTGGTCTTTATCAATTTCAAGACCATATGAAGGGTAAGAAAATAATGACAATTAATGAATTGTCCTGCTTTTAAATCGATGATAAACTAAAAGTAGTAACGATTATATACGTTCTATAAAAAGAAATGAACTACCTTGGATAGCAACGAATTGCCGGCCTTAAATTTATGTAAAGAGGTGGTTGCGATGTTAATAACATGGGAAAAATTATGCAAGGAGTTCACACTAGAACAACTGACCGAAATATTGCGCCGCATGGCGCCAGGTTTCCGGCCTGGGCACGATTCCCTCGACACCTTTGCTGAAGAAGACGGGGCATTTGAAGAAGTAGCCCAGATCGGTGTAATTGAACTTCCGGATGCCCAAACAGTATTCATAGGTGTTGTAAGTGTTCAAGGTGAACTTACTGCACGTTCGGGTAAACGTAAACAGTATGACTTGGCTAAACGTATTCTCAAATCCAGCAACCACAATGCTGGCATCTTTGCTTTCCACGACAATGCAGGGCGCTTTCGACTTTCATTAGTAACAGTTACATATTATGGCACTAGGCGGCAGTTTAGTACTTTTAGGCGCTATACCTTTTTCGTCGCCCCAGACCTCCCAAACAAGACTTTTTTACAGCAAATGCAACGTGCGGATTTCTCTACACTATCAGGGATTTTGGAGACCTTCTCACTTGAAGCTGTTTCAAATGAATTCTACAAGGAGTTCAAGCCAAGGTTTGACGCTATTGCCGCTTCTGTAAAAGGTACTGACGATGCAAACCTCAAACAAGATTTCGCCCTGCTTTTTGCTATCCGTATCATCTTTTTGGGGTTTGTGCAAAAGAAAGAATGGCTTAATGACAATCCTAAATTCTTGCTGAATTTCTGGCAAGAATATCTGCAATCAAGTAATGCCGACACTTTCTATAAAGAATGGTTGGAACCTCTTTTCTTTGAGGCGCTCAGCTCACCACCTGGGCGTAAAGTGGCATATGGACAAGCTCCATTTTCCGAAGAAACCCAGAAGGCTCTTCAGATGGCACCATACTTGAACGGTGAATTGTTTAAACAAAAAAAGGATATCGATGACCAAGGGCTATGGATTCCCGATAAATTCATTGGGGATTACTTTGATTTTCTTTTCCAATACAATTTTACAGTGGAAGAGAACGAGCTTTACGATGAAGAGTTGGAACTAAACCCCGAATTTTTGGGCATCATCTTCGAACGCATTACGAATATGGACCAGGGAGCAGTATATACGCCACGGGTGGAAGTAGACTTAATGTGCCGCCTAGCTCTGGTTAAGTGGCTAGAGCAAACAACTGAGATTGAAAAAAAAGACTTATACCACCTCTTTTTCCGTAACGCTGGCACAGGTCTAGCCTATGATGAATTACAAAAACAGGGCGATTTTTCACCTGCTGAAATACGGGAATTGATAAAGCAGCTGGAAACCGTTACCGTGTGCGATCCAGCCGCGGGATCAGGAGCCTTTGAAGTAGGTATGCTACAGGTACTTGAACAGGCGTTGGAAAACCTGTACTCCCGTAACAACACCCCCGAAGACCTGAAGGATAATGCACCTACCCCCTTCGAGCGCAAAAAAGCCATCATCGCCCATTCGCTATATGGCGTGGAGGTGAAGCGCTGGGCGGTGTGGATCAACCACCTGCGGTTGTGGCTGACTTTGTTTGTTGACATGCCAGACGAATTTAAAGATGAGTTCAAGCCATTACTGCCCAATCTGGCCTTTAAGGTGCGTACCGGCGACTCACTGGTGCAGCGCATCGGTAGCAAAACTTTCCCTGTGCAGGGCCATGCCAACCTGCCACTGGGCGTCAAGCGTAAAATCACTGAGCTTAAAAAAAAGAAAAAAGATTTTTTTTACAACAAAAACAGAAATTATAGTCATATTGAGCATGAGGAACTGGCCATTTTCCGGGCTATACTGGATGCGGAAATCGCGGAGCGCAAAAAACGAATTCGCAGTTTAGGCGGGCCCAAGCCAGAACAGCAAAGTTTTTTTCAAATAAGTTCGGAAAGAGATGAGCAGGATATTTCCAAAGAGTCGGAAGCGCTGCTGGCCAGTTTAGAAGTCGAAATCAATGAACTACGGGCTCAGAAGCGAAACTTAACAGATGAGCGTCCCTTCATCTGGAGCATTGAATTTGCCGAAATCTTTTTTGACCGCGGCGGTTTCGACATTATCATCGGCAATCCTCCATATTTGCGCCAAGAGGAGATCAGAGACCCTAATGGTGCTCTCGATCCTCGAGCCTATAAAGAGGCCTTGTTGGAGATGCTACGGTTAGATTTTCCCGATTATTTCACGAAATCCCGGGCACTAACCGACCAGTTTAAAACAGGGCGACAGCCCAGTGGCCGTTCCGATCTGTACACTTATTTTTATATCCGTTCTTTACGTTTGCTTAACTGCCAAGGAGTGCACGTTTTCATCTGTTCCAATTCCTGGCTAGATGTAGGCTACGGCGCTTGGCTACAGGAGTTCTTTTTACGACAGGTGCCGCTATACCTTGTCATTGACAACCATGCCCGCCGCTCCTTTGCCCGCGCCGATATCAATACCATCATCACTGTGACTGGTGCAGCGACATCCAAAGGAGTAAAAGAAGACCATGCCTTGCGCTTTGTAGCCTTCAAGCAGCCCTTTGAAGATGTTGTACTCTCTGACAACATGCTGGCGATCGAACAGGCTACGACCACCCAACGGAACAATGGTTTCCGCGTATTTCCAATTACTGTAGGAGAACTGCTGCGGCAGGGGTCAGAAGTAGCTCAATCCCCACTAGATAATTCCGAAGCGGTTAGGTTTGCCCAACCTAATAATTATGTGGGTGAAAAGTGGGGCGGTAAATACCTGCGCGCGCCGGACATCTTCTTCACCATCCTGGAAAAAGGCAAGGACAAGCTAGTGGGCCTAGGTAGTATAGCTGCAGAAGTTAATGAAGGTCGCCCTACTGGAGCTAATAATTTTTTCTTCGTTCCTCCGGAGGTTGCAAATCAGTTTCAAATAGAACAACAATACCTTCGTCCAGCCTTAATGAAAACACGTGGAAAAGCATTTCTCCAGCTAACAGCCGAACACGTTGAGCGTTATTTTCTTTCTTTGCCCCGCAACAATACTTGGCGGGAAGGTAACGTTGCGGAGTATGTAAAGTATGGAGAAAGGCAGGTCTTACCTAAGAGTCGCACGTTGAAAGCGAAGGTAGATTGGTGGTATATCCCTGTCCGCCATCCAGCGGACCTAATAGCTCCTTGTGGATACGGCGAAAGGGTTTGGTGCGGCATTAATAGAGCGAAGGCAATAACTAGTAATAGTTACACTGAAATCAGATTGCATTCGATCGAATATTTATCTTCAATCTTTTTTACGCTTAATCATCCCATCGGATGGTTGTTCCTTGAGCTTGTTGGCCGTGCTTCATTAGGTGGGGGATTAATAAAAGTTGATCCAATCGACTATCGCCAAATTTTGGTGGTTCGGATTCCCCAGTCTTTGTTTATACCTTTCGATAGGGAAGTAGAAACCATTTTCAACGAATGCGGCATTGATCCCGAATCTGAGGTCCCAATCGCCGAGCAGGAGCCCAACCCACTGCCTGATCGCAAAGCACTGGATGATATTGTTTTTGATGCTTTGAATTTAACAGAAGAAGAACGTAAGGAAGTCTACCGCGCCGTTTGCCAGTTGGTCTGGGAGCGCATCAGCAAGGCAAGGAGCGTGAAACGAAATGGCTAATAATTTTATCACCAACGCTTCACAACGCAGCCTAAAAGGCCGCATCCATAAGCTCATTAAACACAGCCAGGAGCTAAAATTCCTGGTGGGTTTCTTCTACTTTTCCGGTTGGCAGGAACTTGTTGAGGCTTTGAAAGTGCGAGATGATCTGAATATACAAATCCTGGTGGGGCTGGATACTGATATGCACTTAGGCAGAGTGTTGGAGGTGGCCGACCCCAATGCGGGTGGTTGCACTCAACAGGAGCTTGCGGGGCGCTTCTTTGCTTCCCTACGTACTGCTATGCAAGACGAGACTCTGGATACGCAGGAATTCTATGAACAGGTCACCTTCTTTATGCTCCTTCTGGAAGATGGTCGACTGCAAATCCGCAAGACCTTTGATCCTAACCATGCCAAGCTCTACCTGTTCCGTCTGGATGAACCCGGACAATCTCTGATTAACGCGCCTGGACGCTTTATCACAGGTTCGAGCAATTTAACCCGAAGCGGCTTGCTGGGACAGCACGAATTCAACGTGGAAATCGGCGATTACGGCTGGGCGGATGCCGAAGCTTATTTCGATGATTTGTGGGCTACAGCCATCCCCCTTAGCGAGTTGGATGAACGCAGGGAACAGATCATCCGCATCATTCGCCGCCAGACTCAAGTTGCGGAGATTACTCCCTTTGAAGCCTACGTTTTAATGCTCAAAACCTACCTTGATTTGATGGAACAAAGGGCGCTGCGCCCGCAAGTCAAGCGCTTGATGGTAGAACGTGGTTACAGAATCTACCGTTATCAGGAAGAGGCTGTGCAGCAGGCACTAACCGTACTGGAAGAATACGGTGGTGTAATCCTGGCTGATGTTGTCGGACTGGGGAAATCGATTATCGCCAGTTGGCTAGCGCGTGAGCGCAATGGACGAGGACTGGTTATCTGCCCCCCAGCTCTGATTGGCGATTCGCAAACTAAATCCACAGGTTGGCACAAATATCTCAACGATTTCGGGCTTTACGACTGGGATGTCTATTCTCTGGGTGCACTTGACAAGGTACAGGAATTTCTCGCTCTGTATGGTGATGACATCACTACTATCTTGGTCGACGAGGCCCATCGCTTCCGCAACGAAGATACGGAAGCATATGAACGCCTAAGCCAAATTTGTGCCAATCGCGGAGTTATCTTGCTCACAGCGACCCCTTTCAATAATGCCCCTGCAGATATCTTTGCCCTGCTTAAACTCTTCATACCGCCGGGCAAATCAACCCTGACGTTGGATGAAAAGCTTGCTGCTCGTTTTGCCCGTTACAATAGCGAATTCCGTATACTTTCGTATATTCTCCGTTACCACGGCGCAGGTGGGGAAAAGCAGGCCAGGGCAGAAAAATACTATACTGATAGTTTTGACCTCCCTCCCCCCATTGATGTCCTTCGCACAAAGCGGCGAGTTAAGCAGATGGCGGACGAAATTCGCGCTGTCATAGAACCTATTGTTATTCGTCGCAACCGGCTTGACCTAAAACGGGACCCCGTCTATGCTCAGGAAATTACCGAGCTCTCCGAAGTAGCTGATCCTATTGAACTTTTCTTTGAACTAACGCCAGAACAATCAGCTTTCTACGACCAAGTGATTAATGAATATTTCGGCGAAGGCGGACAGTTCCGAGGTGCGATATATCAGCCCTACGCTTACGAACACCGCCGTGAGTTAACGAAACTGGATGAAGAGGGCAACTTCACTTTTCAACAGCAGCGCAACCTGTACGAATTCATGCGCCGATTGTTGGTTAAACGTTTCGAGAGTTCCTTTGGTGCTTTCGCCAACAGTATATCTAACTTTATCCGTATCCACACTATCGTATTGGCATTTATCAAAAAGACCGGCCGGTATATCTTGGAGTTTAATTGAAAAAATCTGGGAAGAGGACGAGGAAACCGTTGAGAAGGCGCTTCGACAATTTGCTGAGCGCCTAGCGGAGGGGGAAACACCGGATCCGCGCCACGATCATATTTATATTGTAGATAAATTCCATGAGGCAGAACAATTTATTGAAGATATTCGTTCTGATCTGGAACTTCTCCAATGCATAGCCGGCCGGGTGGATACCCTTGGGCTTGTATCAAATGATCCTAAAAGCGAATGTCTTGTAAAAGCTATTCGAGAGATTTTAGAAACCCGGGCTACCGCAAGCGAGCCCCGCCGCAAAGTGGTTATCTTTAGCGAATACCTGGATACGGTGAAACACATTGTTCCCGTATTGCAGACTGCTTTCCCGGAGTGCGTGCTGGTGGCCGAGGGCTTGCTTGGAAAGCGTTTTTTTGATGATTTGCTGGCCAACTTTGATGCCAGTCATCCAGAAAAAATACAGCGTGATGATTTCGATATTCTAGTGACAACTGATAAGCTCTCTGAAGGGGTTAACCTGAACCGGGCCGGCGCAGTAATCAATTACGATATTCCCTGGAACCCTACCCGCGTGATTCAGCGGCTGGGACGCATTAACCGCATTGGGCAAAAAGTTTTTCAAAATCTGTATATCTACAATTTCTTCCCCACCGAGCAGGGTGCTGAAGTAGTAAAAAGTCGCGAAATCGCTGCGCAAAAGATGTTCTTAATTCACAATACCTTGGGGGAAGATGCAAAGATTTTTGCTCCTGAAGAAACTCTTTCTCCTGCTGAACTTTTCAAACGCATAACCCGCAATCCGGAGGAAGAGGAGGAGGAAAGCCTGCTTACTACCATTCGCAAAGAATTCTATGCAATTAAAAGACAATACCCGGATTTGGTCACGGGGTTGGTTGATTTTCCCGCCCGCGTCAAAACTGCAAAAGAGGCCATACAAAACGAATTGCTAATCTTCCGCCGGAAAGGTCTGCAACTTTTTATCCACACCGTACCTGATACAGCCAGCGAAAGGCTAGAGGTGCACCCTCTAATACTTGAAGAAGTAATACCGCATGTACGTTGCCAGCCAGGGACACAACGCCAACCACTAAGCTCCCGATTTTGGCCTGCTTATGAAAAGATCAAGTCTTTCCGAGAGCAAATTCCCATGCCGCGTAGCGAGCAATCGTTATTTGTCAAGGCAGAGAACAATTTGCGCAGCGCGTTGGGAAATCATGCTACCGATTTGGAAGAATATCTACCCTTTATACAAACGCTGCTGCGTGATATAAAGGAATATCAAACGTTACCAAAGTACACCCTACGCCGGTTAACGATGGTTGAGATGGACGGAAAGGTTTCCCAAAAGGGACTGGCGCGTTTTCGTGATGAGCTGGAAGCTCTGCGACGTTCCCTGGGTGAAGATTATTTGGACCGAATTGAGAAACGAGTGAAAGATTTTCGTAGTGAAATTATCATCGCTGTAGAGAATATTATGGAGTGATGCCTAAAGGGATGCAAGGAGGCGAATAAAATGGCTTCTTGTAATTTGTGGCTTTTACTTCAAGGGGGGATAAAGGGTTAAGCTGGGAAGATTACCAGATTCGGAACTTCCTCGACCTTCGTGCCATTACCCATGGTACCATTTTCGGTAGTATTAAGAGTTGCGGTAGTGCAGCTACATTTGTTATCCAACGTCAGGGATAGAATTTATTTTAATCTAAGTATCTATTACCCTTCCTGGGTTCAACCTGGCATTGTTTAGAAAGGAACGGAGAAAAATGAAAGAAGTTTATTTTGCCCTTATTGGACTTGTCACAACTGTAGGAGCATCTATCTTTTCTTCCAAATTGACAGTTCGTCAGATGTGTCAGTCACGCTGGTGGGAGCGAAAAGAGCGTGCCTATACCGAAATTATTGAAGCTCTCTATGATTTACTTCAATATTCGTCTCTTTGTGCTGATGAGTATATAAACCCTAAGATAAATGAACATCCGAAGAAAAAGGAGTATGCAAAAAGGTACTTAGATGCTTATTGGAGAATACAGAAAATGACAGATATTGGGCCCTTTGTTATTTCTCAGGAAACCTCTAAAGCTTTAGATGAGTTAAGAGACAAGCCAAAACTAAATTGGGACCAAAACCCCCCTTGGGAAATTTATGAGGAAGATGCATTGCATTATCGAGAGGCTCTGAAAGTAATCAAGCAATGTGCTAAAAGGGATTTAAAAGTTTAAAGCCCAACTGAAATCCCCCATTAAGCAGGTAAGAAAATGCCAAGGAGGGAAAACGTTGACTATCCCAGGATTTCAGGAATATATGTTACCGTTGTTGAAATTAGCTGCTGATGAAAAACAACATTCTGTTAAAGAGGCAGTGGAATACATGGCTACTTTGTTTAACATTAGTGATCAAGAAAGACAGGAATTGCTGCCAAGTGGCACCTCACGAATCTTAGATAATAGGTTGGGATGGGCAAATACTTATTTGAAAAAGGCTGGATTACTTGAATCCCCAAGGCGTTCCTACTTTCGTATTACCCCTTTAGGAATAAAAGTGTTAAGTGATAACATTAATCGCATCGATATAAAATATCTTGAGCAGTTTCCTAAATTTTTAGAGTTCAAAAACCCTAGTGATGATGACAGAGATGATAATGAGGGCGTTGGTGATACTGAACCGTCCTCAAAAAAAACACCAGAGGAAATTCTGGAGGAGAATTATCATACGATAAGAGATAATTTAGCTCTGGATTTGATTACAAAAGTTAAAAGCTGTTCACCTAGTTTTTTTGAGGATTTAGTTATTGATTTACTATTAAAAATGGGTTATGGCGGTTCCAGGAAAGATGCTGGGCAGGCAATAGGCAAAAGTGGTGATGGCGGAATCGATGGAATTATTAAGGAAGATCGTCTTGGTTTAGATACTATATATATCCAAGCTAAACGTTGGGAAGGATCGGTTGGGTCTCCCGAGATTCAGAAATTCGTTGGAGCATTACATGGGCAAAGTGCTAGGAAGGGTATTTTT
>ENA-UOOK01007155-UOOK01007155.1-fermentation-metagenome-genome-assembly--contig:-NODE-7155-length-10301-cov-4.357505_pt1 | contig 10301 bp, 9 predicted proteins | sample MGYA00245777_ERZ724023 | MGnify/ENA primary metagenome ERZ724023 (study PRJEB28704, sample SAMN03018312) | fermentation metagenome | biome: anthropogenic terrestrial biome; feature: soil; material... | reverse complement strand
CATCAAGACCAAGACTGCTCATTAGATCCATTTCCTTTTGCCTCTGGCGCAAGACTTCACGCCAGTCTCTCCCTTTCGTTGCGCAGATTTCCTGCAGTGTTCTCTGGTTTGTCTGCAATGCCGTTTTATTTGCATTTGCCTCTTTAACTGGATCAATCCAGTCCCACCCGGACGGAATCCATACATGCTTCCTGAATTTGATCGGTTCCTGGAAGTATTCGGGGATTTCCAATTTGCCGCATAATACCGCCCAGTCCAACCATTCTGGATAGATTACGTCAAGGAGATGCTCGATCATGTATTGCTGCAGAGGCCGATAAGTTTTTTGATCTTCCAGTAAGCCCTGACGCGCGGAGGAGTAGTTAGATTTACTCATGTCCCGGGAAACCGCTTCATAACTTAGGTCGTTCCCCTCGCGGGGAACGTGGATTGAAATATTTCTGGGAAAATCACTGGAGATCCGGAATACCGGGTCGTTCCCCTCGCGGGGAACGTGGATTGAAATCTTTGAGCAGTCCGGTGCGGCGGAATTTACTGCGTCGTTCCCCTCGCGGGGAACGTGGATTGAAATTTCTGCATCCTCAGCCTTGATCTCCGCGTCCCGGGTCGTTCCCCTCGCGGGGAACGTGAACTGAAATGTTTTCTTTGGCAAATCTGGATGTGTCAGAAGCATCGTTCCCCCCACGGGGAACATCATCCAAAATAAACAAGCCGCTGAAAAAGGCGGGTTGTTTTATTTTTCTATGCACAAGTGCATAAGATTACCAATTTATATCGCTAAAGTAAAATATTTTTGTGCAACTTTCCTTGACTAATTCGTTCTGTAAGCGTATAATCTGTTTGGATTATGGGAGTTGTATTCATAGCAGAAAACAGCAGGAAAAATTTTATAACCCTGAAACCGCAACGGATTTTACCTATTCGGTCAAATCCCAAAATTTGTTTTGTGTAAATTTAGAAAAGGAGTGTTTCGGTTGAGAGCTTACGAACGTTTGCTGAACTATGTGAAGTATGCTACAACATCGGATGAACGTGCGCCGGAAACTCAGTGTCCCAGCACAGCCGTTCAAAAGGATCTTGGCGCCGCCCTTGTCAAGGAGATGCTCGCACTCGGGATTCGTGACGCACATATGGATGAATTCGGCTATGTATACGGCACGGTGGAAGCCAACTGTGGGGATAAGCTGCCGGTGATGGGGCTCATCTCCCACATGGACACCAGCCCGTCGGCTTCCGGCGAGAACATCAAGCCGCGGATCGTCCGCCATTACGACGGCGGCGATATCATCCTGAACCAGGAGAAGAATATCGTCATGCAGGTCAGCGATTTCCCGACCCTGAAGGCTTATGTGGGGCAGGACCTAATCGTCACCGACGGCACCACGCTTCTGGGCGCCGACGATAAGGCGGGGATTTCGGAGATTCTCACCGCGATGGAAACCATTCTGAAAAACGGCCTGAAGCACGGAACGATCAGACTGGCCTTCACCCCCGACGAAGAGATCGGGCGCGGCCCGGACAGATTTGACGTCCAGGGCTTCGGCGCAGAGTACGCATATACCGTTGACGGCGGCACGCTGGGCAAGCTCGAGTATGAAAACTTCAACGCGGCAGGCGCGGACGTGATCGTCCGCGGCGTGAACACCCACCCCGGTGAGGCAAAAAATAAAATGAAAAACTCCATTCTGATCGGAATAGAGTTCAACTTCATGCTGCCGCCTCATGAAATTCCGTTCTGCACGGATGGCTATGAGGGTTTCCATCACCTGCAGTCCATTGACGGAGATGAGGAAAAGACGGTTTTGCATTATATCATCCGCGATCACGACATGGCGAAGTTCGAGGCGAAAAAGAAGACCTTTGAAAAGGCCGCCGCTTACCTCAACTATCTGTATGGCGGCGGCACGATAGAGCTAAAGATCCAGGACTCCTACTACAACATGAAGGAGAATATCAAACCCTATCTGTTCCTGGTGGAAGACGCGAAAAAAGCCATGGAAAAAGCGGGCGTCACGCCGAAAATTGTCCCGATCCGCGGCGGAACAGACGGGTCCCGTCTGTCGTTTATGGGGCTGCCCTGCCCCAATCTTTCGACCGGCGGCATCAATTTCCACAGCCGGTTTGAGTACATCAGCATCCAGTCCATGGATCACATGACGGATGTGCTCGTGAACCTGATGACCGTTTAAGAGCGGCCGACCATGCGGCGACAGAGCTCCGATGCGTTGCGGGGACATCCCACCGTTTTCAAATCTCCTGGACCGCTGATTTTACAGAGCGCAGCTATCTGTTTTCTTAATCTGGCCCAGGCCCCGTTTAGGCCTGGCAATCAAGTTCAATTATGAAAAGAAATATGAGCGGATCACGAAGAGCAAAAAAGCTTCTGAATCCCAGTCTGTTGAGGCCCAGCCCGCTAATAAAAAATAGAGCTCCGTCTTCCCGGATTTTCCGGCTGCAACGCAACGCTGCCCGCAGGAAATGTCGATCGTCCCGCCGGCCGCCTCCTCACGGGGGCGGCCGGCGTTTACAATGACCCCCGAAAGCGTCTTTCAGCTCTTTCTATCAATCCATATCCCGAAGGCGCTTGTAGATCTCCTGCAGGGTGGGCATGGAAGGGACGGCGCCTCTTTTCCCGATGCACAGGCTTGCCGCGGCATTCCCAAAACGCGCAAATTCCGAAAGCCTCGAAAGGCCGATCTCTCCGACTTTTTTACCCTCTTTGCAAATACAGAAAAGGACGCCGCTGCAGAAGGAATCCCCCGCGCCGTTCGTGTCAACCACATTGCCCGGGACCGCGGGCTGGTAAACAAAGCCTTCCCGATGGAATGCATACGCGCCGTTTTTGCCAAGGGTGATAAAAGCGGCTTTGATTCCGTGTTCCACCAGATATTTCCCCGCCGCTTTCGGATCCTTTTCCGGCGTGACGAAATTGGCTTCTTCTTCAGATAATTTGATGACATCCACATACGGCAATACGGAGCGTATCCCTTCTCTGGCCGCTTGCTCGCTTCTCCACAGGGAAGCACGGTAATTCGGGTCATAGGAAATGATGCAGCCGGCTTTTTTAGAGGCATCAAGCGCATAAAGCGTTGCGGTCCTGGAAGGTTCGTCTGTCAGGGACAGAGAACCGATATGAAAGATTTTCGAGCTTTTTATGACGTCACAATTCACTTCGTCCCGACGCAGCATGGAATCCGCTCCCGGTTTCCGGGCGAAGGAAAAGCTTCGCTCTCCTCCTGCGGATAAGCTTACAAAAGCCAAAGTCGTAAAATAATTTTTATCGAGAATCAGAGCGGCGGTATCGATCTTTTCCTTTTTCAGGACGCTTTCGAAAAAACGCCCGTTCAGGTCGTCTCCGACTTTCCCGATCAAGGCGGTCTTCAGCCCCATCCGGCTCAATCCCGTAAGGACATTCGCCGGCGCGCCTCCCGGATTCTGCTCAAAAAGGTGCATGCCGTTCGGGGAAATCCCGGCGTCTGTGAAATCGATCAGCAATTCCCCAAGGGCAACCACATCATACATCTTTTTCCCTCCCTTTCCAGCTTCTGTAAAAATTCTATTTTTTCTCCGTTCGGCCCAAATATATTGAGAAAGCGCACTCCGCAGTCCGGCGTTTCCGCCCGGCCCGCAAACAAATTGATTCATGCGGCTTCCCTGCTGAATTCATCTTATAACAAAAGGATTGCTTTCGCAACCCGTTTTCATATGGAAGCAAGTTCATCCTGAGCGGCGCCGGTTTCAATGGTTCATCCGGGCTTTCCTTTCTGGATGCAGCCGGGACCCAGCCCAGCACCAGGCCGCTTCCCTTATGGGGAGCGTGGATTGAAATCACGCAAATGTATACGCCAAAGAAAAGTAACCCAGTCGTTCCCCGCGAGGGGAACGTGGATTGAAACATGAACATCTTGTCAGTGAAGCTGGCGACCTCGCGGTCGCTCCCCGCAAAGGGAGCGTGAATCGAAATGCGGCAAGCCGGCCATCGACCCCATATGAAACCGCCGCTCCCCGATCAAAAAAAGAAAAGCCGCTGAATTCCGATCATGCAGATCGAAATTCAGCGGCTTTTATGCTCCGGCCGAATCAATCGTGTTCGGCGGCTTCCGCATCTTCCCTGGTTTTCTGAACGGTTCCATAGGGATGCTGCACGGGCGCGTAAATGGAGTACAGCTTGATCGGCCTTGCTCCCGTATTGATCAGATTGTGCCATTTCCCCGCGGGAATGATGAAGGCATATCCGCCGCAGACATTCGCCCGAAAATCCAGATGATCTTTCGCATCCCCCATCACCACGAGCCCAGCGCCGTCTTCGATGCGGATAAACTGGTCCAGGTGCGGGTGGACCTCCAGCCCGATGTCTTCCCCCGGCCGGATGCTCATCAGGGTAAGCTGCAGATGGCTGCCAGTCCACAAGGCCGTGCGATAAGTCCGGTTCTGCCGCGTGACTCTTGCGATATTCACCGCAAACGGTTTGTCCCCGTGATCCGTAATGGCAGGCGGTTGCCGGCGGTTCGGGTGCCCGCCGCCGCATAAATTCTTCTGATCCATTTTTCAGAATTCCTTTCCGCATATTTTCTACCATCTTATGCGGAATCAGAACGAAAGTGCCTGCGCCCCCGAAAATCGGGAATCTAAAATTTTCCGGTGCTGCCAAACCGGATCGGAGCTTTTTACAGACCGGTCTTTACCCTGCCCGCAAGCTGTCTTACCCTGTTTTCTATCCTGCGTATCACGGCGATAAAATCCTCATCGCTTTTCCCTGTGGGATCATCCAGCCCCCAATCCTCCCTGTGCCTGCACGGAAGGCAGGGGCAGGCGACGCTGCATCCCATCGTGACGACGACGTTGACCGGCGGAAGTTCATCCAGCAGCTTCGACCGCTGCAATCGCTCCATATCGATCCCGTAAAGCCGTTTCATCAGACGGACGGCATCCCGGTCGATTTCCGGCTTTATCTGGGTTCCAGCCGAATAGCTTTCAAAAGCATCGCCGGCAAGGAGACGGCCCAGCGCCTCCGCAATCTGAGAACGGCAGGAATTGTGCACACAGATAAAAGCGACTTTTGTCATGACAGATTCTCTCCTTCACAGCTCCGGCAGCTTCCGATTTTTGATGCCGTCCGCGTTCCAGGCAATGACTGCAACATTTCGCCGGAATGGTCAGGGCTTTTGCGGCGGCACAGCCGCAGGACTTCTAACCGTTTCACGGCCGTCTTCTTTTTCCTCCGGGAACCAGTTGCTGGTTTTATTCACGAACCTCACGAGCAGAAGCATCACCGGCACTTCAGTCAGCACGCCCACCGTCGCGACCAGCACCACCGGCGAATCCGCCCCGAAAAGCGTGATGGCCACGGCGACCGACAGTTCGAAGAAGTCGGAAGCGCCGATCAGCGCGGCGGGCGCGGCGATCCTGTGCGGCTGCTTCAGCTTCCTGCAAAGCAGGTAGGCAAAAAGCGCCGTGATGATGTTCTGAATCACCAGCGGCACGGCGATCATCAGGACATGAAGAGGATTGTTCAGGATCGCATCCCCCTGGAAGGAAAAAATAATGACCAGCGTCAAAAGCAGCCCGACCGTCGTAACACCGCTGAACTTTGGGATGAAACGTTCGTTAAAGTACTCCCCGCCTTTCCGCCGGATCATCCACATGCGGGTGAGCGCGCCCCCCGCCAACGGAATCACCACAAACGCGGTTACCGAAAAGAGAAGCACATCCCACGGCACCCGAATGTCCGACACGCCCAGCAGAAAAGACACGATCGGCGCAAACAGAAAAATGATCAGCAGGTCGTTGATCGATACCTGAACAAGCGTGTGTGCCGGATCGCCGTGCGCCAGCCGACTCCAGACAAAAACCATCGCGGTGCAGGGGGCCGCGCCCAGCAGAACCGCGCCGGCCACGTAATCTCTCGCCAGGGCCAAAGGCAGGAAGGCCCGGAACACTACATAAAAGAAAAACGACGCGAGGCCGAACATCAGAAAAGGCTTGATGAGCCAGCTCGTTCCGCTCGATATCAACAGGCCCTGCGGGTGCCTGCGCACATTTTTGATGGACGGGATATCCACCTTCAGCATCATGGGATAGATCATGATCCAGATCAGCACCGCTATGGGCAGGGAAGTGTGCGCATACTCGAACCGTTCCAGAAACGCGGGGATGCCCGGCAGGAATTTCCCGATCAAAATCCCTGCCGCCATGCATAGAAGCACCCACAAGGTGAGAAATTTTTCAAAGAAGCCGATCCCGGTGTTTTTTTCCTTATTCATCCCCGTCACATCCTTTGCAGCAGCCCTTGCCTTCCCTGCAGATGCAGGCTTCCTTGCCGGATGTGATGGCGCACAAAAACCGCTTCGCCCTGTCGACGGTATCCTTGTTCAGCGAATAATACGTCCACTTTCCCTCGTTTCTGGCATTGACGAGCCCGCATTCGCACAAAAGCTTCATGTGGTGGGACAGCGTGGACTGGCACATCTCGAACTTTTCCAGAATCATGCAGGCGCAAAGCTCGCCGCACGAGAGCATATCGACGATCATGGCTCTTTTGGGGTCGCCCAGCGTCTTGAACACTTTCGTATCCTGCAAATAATCTTCCATATCGGCACCTCATATCTAAAAGCTTCGATATGATTATCATATACGTCAAATCGAGATTTGTCAATATTAAAAGCCTCTTTTTCTTGTAAAAATCGGTGGAGATAAGCCGTGAAATTCTTTTGTTTTTTCCGGAATCGAAGCCGCTTTCATGTACTTGGCGGCTTAAAAACGACAATTTTCACTCTCTGCCAATTGACATTTTGATGAAAACGTGCTATCATTTTTTTAAAATTAATAGAAATCCGGTTGGCAGTTATTTCGGTAACTGTTTCAAGTCTTTAGCTTTAGGGTGGAGAGCTTCTTCGGAAGCTCTCCACTTTTTTATTTTCCCGCGAAATGATGATTCGAAAAAAAGAGGTGAAACAAATGTCGCTGTTCCAAAGTATTTTTACCGCCCTGTTCTGCATGTCCGTCGTATTTTTGGTGCTTGTGCTTCTGTGGATCATCGTGCGGCTGTTCTCTGTCCTGATCCGGCGGCTGGAAAAGCAGAACCGCGCCGCCACCGCAAAACATCCGAAATCCTAATTGGAACCAATTTCAATTTCTTACTTGAGGAGGATTTTCAATTGTGTTTATCGAAGCATTGATAAAACTGTGGAATGATTCGGGATTCATGGCGCTGACGTGGCAGTCGCTCGTCATGATGGTGATTTCCGGCGTTCTGATCTACCTCGCGATCGCCAAAAAATTTGAGCCGCTCCTTCTTCTGCCGATCGCCTTCGGCATGCTGCTCGCGAATCTGCCGCTGACGGGCCTGATGAGCGAACCGTCAGGCTCCTCCGGGGTCGGGGGGCTGCTGTATTACCTGTATCTGGGGGTGAAAAAGGGAGTCTATCCTTCCCTGATCTTTCTGGGGATCGGCGCCATGACCGATTTCGGGCCGCTGATTGCCCGCCCCAGCAGCCTGCTGATGGGCGCCGGCGCCCAGTTCGGAATCGCCGTCGCTTTCGTCGTATCCATCGCGCTGGGCTTCACCCCGCCTGAAGCGTCCTCGATCGGCATCATCGGCGGGGCGGACGGGCCGACAGCCATCTATCTTACCACCAGGCTTGCGCCGCATCTGCTGGCACCCATTGCCATTGCGGCCTACTCCTACATGGCGCTGATTCCGCTGATCCAGCCCCCCATCATGCGGCTGCTCACGACGGAAAAGGAACGGAAGATCAAAATGGAGCAGATGAGGCCGGTTTCCAAGCTGGAAAAGATCTGCTTCCCCATCGTCGTATCCGTCCTGTGCATCCTGCTGCTTCCCTCGGTCGCCCCGCTGATCGGCATGCTGATGCTGGGCAACCTGTTCCGGGAATCGGGCGTCGTCGAACGCCTTTCCGACACGGCGCAGAACGCGCTGATCAACATCGTGACCATCTTCCTCGGCCTGACGGTCGGCGCCACAGCCGCGGGAACGGAGTTCTTGAAACCGGAGACCCTGAAAATCATTGCGCTCGGACTGATCGCGTTTATGTTCAGCACGGTAGGCGGGCTTCTCATCGGCAAAATCATGTGCTGGGCAACGAAGGGGAAGATCAACCCGCTGATCGGTTCCGCCGGGGTGTCGGCCGTCCCCATGGCCGCGCGCGTCTCTCAGATCGAAGGGCAGAAGGCGAACCCCGGAAACTACCTGCTCATGTACGCGATGGGGCCGAACGTAGCCGGCGTCATCGGCTCCGCGGTGGCCGCCGGGATCCTTCTTTCCCTGTTCGGGTGATAAAATCCGCAAACAACTTGCTCTCTATATTTTATTCCATGCTGAAAAAAGGCTGCGATATTAGAATCGCGGCCTTTTTCCTTTTTCAGGGCCGGAAGAAAGCCCCGCTTTTGTGTCACACTTTTTTCTCTGCAGCCATATATTAGCTTAGTGAAAAATCTTTGACCCAACCTAACAAAAGGCCGCCCCCAAAAGCTCCCCCAAGATATCCGGCGGCGCGGCCAGCCCATCGCGATTCCATTGAAAACTGCAGGATGGTCCTTTTTTCCCCCGTCGGCGACGGGGGAAAAAGCACCGTAATTCTGATCTTTACGTCAATTTTGATATTCAGGAGGTCTTTACGTTGAACCAGAGAGAAATTTCATTGGATCAGCTACCGGTCGGCACAAAGGCAAACGTGACGGCACTTCATTCGGACGGCTCCGCAAGAAGGCGTATCCTCGACCTCGGCATCATCGACGGAACGGAGATCCAGCCTCTTTATAAAAGCCCATCCGGGAATCCGGTCGCTTATTTGATCCGGGGCGCGGTCATTGCGCTTCGATCCGACGTTTCCGCCAAAATCATGGTGCGGGCGTAAACGGCGCGGAAGAGGCTGGAATTTCCGGCCTTTCCGCAATACATGAAATCAGGAGGCAGCTTTATGGGTTTATCAGGCGAATCGACGGGTGTGGGAGTACTGGGCAGCCTCAACGGCGTGCTGCGGATCGAAAAAGAAACCACGGACGACAAAGTGATCGCGCTGGCGGGGAATCCGAACGTCGGCAAAAGCACGGTATTCAACAGCCTGACCGGCATGAACCAGCATACGGGGAACTGGCCCGGAAAAACCGTGGCCAACGCACAGGGAAAATACCGGTATCAGGATTCGAATTTTATCCTGGTGGATATTCCGGGCACCTACTCCCTGATGGCGAATTCCGAAGAGGAGGAAATTGCCCGGGATTTCATCTGCTTCGGAAGGCCGGACGCCGTGGTGGTCATCGCCGATGCCACCTGCCTCGAACGGAATCTGAATCTGGTGCTTCAGACCATGGAAATTACAGATAAAGTGGTGCTGTGCGTCAATTTGATGGACGAGGCAAAAAAGAAGAAGATCCGTATCGATTTGAACTTGCTTGCCTCCCGATTGGGTATCCCGGTGGTGGGAACCAGCGCAAGATCAGGGCGTGGCCTTGACCAACTGATGGATGCGGTGACCTCTCTTGCAGACAGTTCTTTTGAAGCAAAACCGCTGCGCCTCACATACAGTGATGAAATCGAAACCGCTGTTTCCATGCTGGAACCCGTAGTGGCGGGTATTTTGCAGGAACGCGTCAACAGCCGGTGGGGGTCGCTCAAGCTGCTCGACGGGGACGAAAGCCTGCTTCGGTCACTGAAAGACTATCTCGGCTACGATCTGATGCAAAACGAGGAAATATCGCAAAAAGTAACGGAGGCCAGACTCTTTTTAAAAAAGGAGGGAATCCCGCTTGACCAATTGCGCGATCAGCTCGTCACAAAAATTGTTAAGACATGCGAAAATATCGGCCACGAAACGATTACTTTTGAGAAAAAGGGATATGCCGAACGGGACCAAAAAATTGATAAAATCCTGACATCAAAACTGACTGGCATTCCCATTATGATCGCGCTGCTGTTCGGCGTTTTCTGGATTACTATTACAGGCGCAAACGTTCCGTCAAGCCTTCTTGCAACAGGCCTATTTTCGCTGGAAGAACCGATTTCCAACTTCTTCTTGTGGATATCAGCACCTGAATGGCTTCGAAGCATTTTTGTCGACGGTATTTTCAGAACGCTTGCTTGGGTTGTCTCCGTTATGTTGCCGCCTATGGCGATCTTTTTTCCGCTGTTTACTCTGCTGGAGGATCTGGGGTATCTGCCCCGCATCGCCTTCAACCTGGATAATTTCTTTCGCCGGGCCTGCGCCCATGGCAAACAGGCCCTGACCATGTGCATGGGCTTCGGCTGCAACGCCGCAGGGATCATCGGCTGCCGCATCATC
>ENA-UOOK01007154-UOOK01007154.1-fermentation-metagenome-genome-assembly--contig:-NODE-7154-length-10302-cov-15.679126_pt1 | contig 10302 bp, 10 predicted proteins | sample MGYA00245777_ERZ724023 | MGnify/ENA primary metagenome ERZ724023 (study PRJEB28704, sample SAMN03018312) | fermentation metagenome | biome: anthropogenic terrestrial biome; feature: soil... | reverse complement strand
TACGGTGGTGTGGGAGGTCGGTAATTAAAATAATTAATTACCTCCTACCCGATATAGTAAATTATGCAAAATTTCAAGACATAGAGATACCACAAGTGAAAAGAAAGAAAATATTAATGGCTGACTTATTAACTAAAATATAAAGTTTGGGGAGCGCTTTCAAATGGACTATTTAACAGATGACAGTGTATATGAGAGAATCAGAAGCGAAGTAGAAAAAGCACGTCAGAAAGTATATTCTGCCGTAAATCTTACTATGGTTGAAACATATTGGAACATAGGAAAACAAATATATGAAGCACAGGGTAAAAATGAAAGAGCTGAATATGGAAAGGAATTGTTGAAATTTTTGTCACGAAAACTTACAAAGGAATTTGGCAAAGGATTTACAGTCCGTAATCTTAATAATATGCGTGCTTTTTACATAACTTTTCCAAATTGGAACTCACTGAGTACCAATTTGAGCTGGACGCATTATCGCATACTTATAAAAGTTGAAGATGAAAAAGTTAGGAACTTTTATTTAGAGGAATGCGAAAAATCAAATTGGAGTACAAGGCAATTAGAGCGACAAATTAACAGCTTCTATTATCAAAGATTGCTTTCCAGTCAAGATAAAGATAGTGTAAGAAATGAAATTCAATTATTAGAACAAGGTATGGATGCAAAAGATGTAATAAGAGACCCATATGTTCTTGAGTTTTTAGGTTTAGAACAGACACCTAATTTATATGAAAAGGATATTGAGCAAGGTTTAATCAATCATTTGCAAAAGTTTTTATTAGAGTTGGGAAGAGGGTTTTCATTTGTAGCAAGGCAAAAGCGTATTTCACTTGATGGTGAGCATTACTATATTGATTTAGTTTTTTATAATTATATCTTAAAATGTTTTGTGATAATTGATTTAAAGATAGGAAAATTGACCCATCAAGACCTTGGTCAGATGCAAATGTATGTAAATTATTACACAAGAGAATTAATGAATGAGGGAGATAATGTTCCGATAGGTATCGTGCTGTGTGCTGATAAAAGTGACTCTGTAGTAAAATATACTTTACCGGAAGGAAACAATCAAATTTTTGCTTCTAAATACAAGCTCTATATGCCTACAGAGGAAGAACTTAAACGAGAACTTGCTAAAGAACAGGAGAATCTTGAAATAGAGAAAATATTGGAAAGTAGTGCAGGTTATTTTATCTGATTTTTTCAGTAGAAGTTGAATTACAACGAGAACCGTATATAAAGAAGAGGTTGTGTGACAACCTCTTATATCAACGCTCTTTTCTTTGATTCTTCCATCAATTCATCGAGTTTATCGGCATTCATTGTTTCATATTTCAATAAATGCAGGGCTATTTTATCAACTGTCGCTTCATTTTCGCGAATGATTGATATTGCTCTGTCATATGCTTCTTTTGTCATTTCCTGAGCCTCATCCTTGATATTGTCCAAGTAATATTTGATAAGTCTCTCGTCGATGCATGTATTTTGTGTGTTTTTACCCATGCCGTAGCTGCAGATTATTTCATAAATTATATTTGTAGATTCTTTAATATCGTTTGAAGCACCGGTTGATATTTCGCCTATGAATATTTCCTCCGCCGCCCTGCCTGCAAGAAGCACGGTTACCTTATCACAAAGCTCGTTCTTTGTATAAAGGTATTTATCTTCGGTTGGGAATTTCAGAACATATCCCAATGCCTTGTCTCTTGGAATTATTGAAATTTTTTGTACCTTATCAATATTAAGTATCTTTGCCGCCACAGCATGACCTGATTCGTGGTATGCAACTATCCTTTTTTCCTTGTCTGAAACTGTGGAATGTTTTATTTCCAATCCTGCGGCTATCTTTTCAATAGCAAACTCAAAGTTATCATTGCTGATTTTCTTTGATTTATCCTTAATTGCCTTAAGAGCCGCCTCATTTGCTATATTTGCAAGCTGGGCACCGGAAAAACCATGTGTTTTTACCGCAATATCCTTAAGCTGAACCTTCTTGTCGAGAGGTTTATTCTTTGTATGAACCTCCAATATTTTAAGTCTCGAATGGTAATTTGGATTTCCCACATAAATTTTCCTGTCGAATCTTCCGGGTCTTAAAAGTGCTTCATCCAATAAATCCAATCTGTTGGTTGCGGCAACAACAATTACATTGCTTGTGTTGTTAAATCCGTCAAGCTCAATTAAAAGCTGATTTAAGGTCTGGTCTTTTTCGTTGTTGCTTTCTGAATTTCTTTTAGCACCAAGGGCATCTATTTCATCAATAAAAATTATGCTTGGAGCATCTTTGCGAGCTCTTTCGAATATTGTTCTCACTCTCTTTGCACCGACTCCAACATATTTTTCCACAAATTCGGAGCCGCTGGAATAAATAAATGTAGCCTTTGCTTCACCTGCTATTGCTTTTGCAATAAGCGTTTTGCCTGTTCCCGGAGGACCGTACAGAAGTATACCTCTTGGAACCTTGGCATCCATGGATCTATATTTGTCCTCATTGTTTAAAAAGTCAATTACATCAATTAAATCTTCTTTAATCTCTTCAAGTCCCGCCACATCATCAAAGCTTATTTGAATTTTTGGCTCTTCGGTTTTTTTCTTCTCAAAATATGTTACAGAGGATACTGTTTCGTTTAATTCCTCCATATCATCATCATTGCTCTGCTTTTTTTTCGTAAAATTTAACATTGATTTAGAAATATATAAAGTGTATAATATTATAGGTGTTATATATAATAATGGTAATTTATAATTTTGAGGCATTGTTGCTAACAAAAAAATATATACGATTAAGAAAATTATTAAAGGGAAATATTTAATTTTCATCTTACCTCCTTTGTAAATTTTATGTATTTTTTAAACTATATTTAATGCTTAGATTTATCTTTACCATTACATAAAAAGTTATGACATAATTAAATAAATAATTGTTGACATTTATTGTTATGTTGTATATACTGTTAAAGTATTTAAGTATTAAAGTATTAAAATAATCAAGTAGAAGTGACCGCTTCTCACCTTATGGCGTTTTTTAAAAACTGTTAGTAGGGTTAATAAATAAATGCAATATTTTTATTTTATTTAAGATGGCGGTGATTTGGCTGTCTTTTTTTATGACCTAAACCAATTTCTTCGGCTACGAACTCAATTCTTCAAGCAAGGAACCAGCTATAGCCTTGGAAATTGAAACTTTTATAGGTAAAGCAGTCATATAAAATATGTATTATAAATGGAGGTGTAAATTATTAAAGAACTTCAAATCAACGAACAAATTCGTGAAAAAGAAGTAAGAGTCATTGACTCTGATGGAAGCCAGCTTGGTATTATAAGTACGAAAGAGGCTTTGAAAATTGCTGAAAGCAAAAAGCTTGATTTAGTTAATGTATCCCCTACTGCTAATCCACCGGTGTGCAGAATAATGAATTATGGGAAATATAAATACGCTCAGGCAAAAAAAGATAAGGAATCCAAAAAGAAGCAAAAAGTTATTAACGTCAAAGAAATCAGAATGACACCCAATATTGAAGAACATGATTTAGCTGTCAAAGCAAAGAATGCATCAAAGTTTCTTGAAGACGGTGACAGGGTAAAAGTTGTTGTGCGCTTCAGAGGAAGGGAACTCGGGCATATGGATGCGGGCAGAGTATTATTGACGCATTTTGCGGAATTGACAGCGGAATTTTCTGCGATAGATAAACAACCTACTGTTGAAGGCAAAAATATGACTATGTTTTTGACCCCAAAAAAATAACATATAGGAGGAACTGTTATGCCAAAATTAAAAACAAACAGATCAGCTGCAAAAAGATTTAAGAAGACCGGAAGCGGAAAGATAAAAAGATCTAAGTCAGGAAAGAACCACTTTACCGGAAAGAAAGCTTCCAAATCAATAAGAAACTTAAGAAAAGGCACATTAATATCAGGCGCTGATTCGGAAAGAATAGGAAAATTAATACCATATTAATATAGTTGGGACATAGGAGGAAATACAATGGCAAGAGTTAAAAGAGCCGTAAATGCTAAGAAAAACCATAAAAAAGTATTAAAGCTTGCTAAAGGATATTACGGATCAAAAAGTAAATTATATAGAACTGCTAACCAGGCAGTTATGAAGTCACTTTCATATGCGTACGTTGGAAGAAAGTTAAGAAAAAGAGAATTCAGACAGCTTTGGATTGCAAGAATTAACGCTGCTGCAAGACAAAACGGTTTATCATACAGCAAGTTCATAAATCTGTTAAAACAAAACAATATTGAAATTAACAGAAAAATGCTTTCAGAAATGGCAATATATGACCCTGAAGGATTTACAAACCTTGTAGAACAGGTAAAAGAAAATAAAGCAAGCTAATTGACTGCAGAGACTGTAATAATTGCAGTCTTTTTCGATTTTAGGGAAAGAAGGCAACTATGGATATTATAAAAAGCAAAGATAACAGCAAAATCAGGTATGTGCGTTCCCTTAGCTCAAAGAAGGGTCGAGATGAAAAAAATGCATTTATAGTTGAAGGGGTTAAGTTTGTTAATGAGGCGATTTATGAAAATGCTCATATAATTAGCCTGATATTTAATGAGAATACATTGAATAAAACAAATGCAAGAGAAATTTACGACTTTGCGCTTAAATCTGAAATAGAAATCGTAACCTGCGAAGAAAATGTATTTAAGACTGTTGCAGATACAATAAGTTCCCAGGGTGTGCTGGCTGTCATAGAAATGAAAAAGAATTTTAGTACAATTAATGACTTTAAATTTGCTATAATGTGTGACCGAATCCAAGATCCCGGCAATCTTGGAACAATAATCCGAACTGCGGATGCTTTTGGACCTGCTGCGGTTATATTAAACAAAGGCTGTGTTGATGAATATAACCCAAAGGTTGTCAGGGCTTCTGCGGGAGCAATATTCAGAGTGCCATTTATTCATTCGGACATTGATAAAGAAATGATTAGTAAACTTAAAGAATCAGGATATGCAATTATATCTACCGTAGTTGATTCAGAGTATTCATTTGAAGATATAGATATGTATGAAAAAATATGTTTGGTGATAGGAAATGAGGGACAGGGCGTTTCCCAGGAAATATCGGAGTGCTCTCACATGAACATCACTATTAAAATGTCCGGACGTTCTGAATCATTAAACGCTTCAATAGCCGCAGGAATAAGCATTTATGAAATAAGAAAAAAACTGTTGTAATAAAAACAGCCATCTGCTATAATTAATTTTAATTAAGAAAAATATATAATATTAATATTAAAAAGCAATGAAAAAGCAGTAGGTATAAGGAAATGTTTTATAGAGAAAAATTATCACAGGCTGAAAATAATTTTAAACATTTATACCGAACATTCACTTTGGAGCTTGCAAAATGAAACAGCAGTAGTTTTGCACGGTAATTCCGTTACGTATAATGAGACTTTCAATCTTAGCATAATCAAGTCTTCAGGTAAAGAATGAGGAATTAATTTTTATAAATTACAGGTATGACATGGATAATTGTTGATAATTGAAAGTGAACAAGAGTGGTATCGCGAAGCTTCGCCTCTTATGAGGTGAAGCTTTTTAAATTATTCAAAAATGAAAGGAGTATATATGAAAGAGCAGCTTTTAAAGTTAAAAACAGAAGCATTGAACCGGTTAAAAGAATGCAATGACAATGCAGATATTGAAAAATTAAGAGTTCAGTATTTAGGGAAAAAGGGAGAGTTAACATTAATATTAAGGTCAATGGGAAGCCTGTCGGAAGAAGAAAGACCTGAAATGGGAAAAATGGCAAATGAAGTTCGTGCAGTCATAGAAGAGGGAATTAAGTCTGTTAAGGAAAGAATAAATTTCATAGAACATGATAAAAAGATTAAATCAGAAACTCTTGATATAACAATGCCCGGAAGGATCCCATCAATTGGAAGACGGCATCCCTTAATACAGGTCAAGGAAGAATTGGAGAGCGTATTTATGCGCATGGGCTATGATGTAATGGAAGGACCTGAAATTGAAACAGTGGCTCATAATTTTGATGAGCTTAACGCTCCCTACGACCATCCTTCCAGAGACAGATCCGATACTTTTTATATTTCAGACGATTTGGTTTTAAGAACCCAGACATCACCTGTACAGATTAGAGCTATGAAAGAAGGAAAGCTTCCTATAAGAATGGTATGTACAGGCAGGACCTTCCGCTTCGACGATGTGGACGATACTCACTCGCCAATGTTCCATCAAATGGAATGCCTGGTTATAGACAGGGGGGTAACATTAGCTAACCTGAAGGATTCAATCGATCAGTTCGTCAAGGAATTATTCGGAAGCAACATGAAAACACGTTTCAGACCGCATAATTTTCCGTTTACTGAACCAAGTGCAGAAGTTGATGTATCGTGCCCTGTGTGCATGGGGAAGGGGTGCCCGGCATGTCACGGAACAGGCTGGAGCATGGAGCTTTTAGGATGCGGAATGGTTCATCCCAATGTTCTCAGAAATTGCGGAATAGACCCTGAGGTGTATTCCGGATATGCATTTGGCATGGGCATAGACAGGGTTACAATGGTAAAATACGGGATTCCAAATATTAGATTGTTATTTGAAAATGATGTTAGATTCTTGAAACAGTTTTAGGAGGTTAAGAAAATGTTAGTACCTATTAAATGGATGAAACAATATGTTGACATAAATACTGACGATAAAACACTGTCAGATAAATTAACACTTACAGGCTCTCACATTGATGCCGTAATCGATTATACAAAGGAAGTTAAAAATGTTGTAACAGGCAGGATTGTGGAATTGGTTCAACATCCCAATGCTGATAAATTGGTGGTTACACAAATCGACGTAAACAAGGGAGAAAATGTACAAATTATTACAGGTGCAAAGAATGTCAAGGCAGGAGACATCGTCCCTGTTTGTCTGGAAGGTGCGGTGCTGCCTACCGGGCTTAAAATAAAAAAATCAAATTTGCGTGGGCTTCCCTCCTATGGAATGATGTGTTCATATGAAGAACTGGGTTTTGATGATAAGGTTATTCCCAAGGAAGCAAGAGATGGAATAGCCATACTTCCCAAAGACACCGAGCTTGGAAAAGACATTAAAGATGTATTGGAGCTTACAGGGAGTGCATTTGAGGTTGAAGTAACTTTCAACAGACCCGACTGCTTAAATATTGTCGGAATGGCGAGAGAAGCTGCAGCCACACTGGGAACACAGTTCAGATTTCCCAAAATAGAAATTAAGAATGAAGAAGGAATAATAACAGATTACTTAAATGAAGTGGAAATTAAAGATGAGGATTTATGCTCCTGCTTTTATGCCAGAGTAATAAAGGACATAAAAATCGGGCCTTCTCCCCTTTGGATGCAAAGAACATTAATGGATGCTGGAATGAGACCCATAAACAACATAGTTGACGTTACCAACTTTGTAATGCTTGAGCTTGGTCAGCCCCTCCACGCATATAACTTAGAGGCTTTGGAAGGCAAAAAACTAATAGCAAGGAGAGCTGAAAAAGGCGAAAAGATAGTAACAATTGATCAGAATGAAAGAAATCTTGATGAAAATATACTGGTTATAGCCGACGGAGAAAAACCTGCATGCATTGCCGGTGTAATGGGCGGTTATCATTCGGAAATCAGTGAGGATACAAAAATCATGGTGCTGGAAAGTGCCAATTTCAACCCAAAGTCTATTAGAGAGACTTCAAAAAAACTGGGAATGCGCTCTGAAGCATCCTCAAGAAATGAAAAGCCAATGAGCCATGTTATGACTGAACTGGCAGCAAAGAGAGCCTGTCAGTTAATTGAAATGATTGGAGCCGGAACTGTTGTTGGAGGATATCTAAGAGCAGGAAAGAGCGAATATGTTTCTCCTGTTGTGACATTAAGACCTCATCGGGTTAAATGGCTGCTTGGAATAGACATTCCTGTTGATGAAATGCTAAATTATTTAAATACTCTTGAGATTCAATCAATATATGATGGAGAAAAAATAATTAGCAAAATTCCTTATTTCAGAACCGACATTGAACAGGAGGCAGATCTGATAGAAGAAGTAGGAAGGCTGTACGGATTTGAAAACATACCTTCAAAGCCATTGTCAGGAAGTACAAAGGTGGGAAGAAAGTCTGACAAGCGGATGCTGGAGGATCATGTAAAAACAATACTTTGCGGTATGGGACTATATGAAATTACCACATACTCATTTATAAGTCCTAAATGCTATGACAATATAAATGCTGCTGAAGACAGCCATCTTAGAAATTATGTCAGAATTTTAAATCCTCTTGGAGAAGACTTCAGTTCAATGAGAACAACTCTGATCCCAAACATGCTGGAAGTTGTACAAAGAAATTCTAACAGAGATGTTGATGATGCCAAATTATATGAAATCGGCAGTGCTTTTATTCCAAGGGAACAGCCTGTGAGGCAGGAACCTTATGAAAAACTAAGACTTTGTATTGGGATGTTTGGCAAATATGATTTTTACGACTTAAAGGGAATTATTGAAGCACTGCTTCAAAGACTTGGCATAGACGTCACCTTAAAGGCACTGACAGATAATCCTACATTTCATCCGGGAAGATCAGCAGCAATGTATATAAATAATGAATGTATAGGTATTTATGGAGAGGCAAGCCCTAAGACTCTTGATAACTACGGTCTTGACAGCAAGGTTTTTCTTGCGGAGATAGATATCGAAGGACTCCTTGAACATAAAAATACCGACTGGAAGTATAAGCCTCTTCCAAAATATCCTGCCATGGTAAGAGATATTGCGGTAATTGTCAAGGAAACTGTGCCGGTTGGCGATATGATTGAAATTATTTCGGCTGCAAACCCGCACTTGATAGAAAGTGTTGAGTTATTCGACATTTACAAGGGAGAGCATATCGAAGAAGGCTACAAAAGCTGTGCATTTTCAATTACCTACAGAAACAAAGAACGCACTCTAAAGGAAAAAGAGGTTGAAAATATCCACAACAATATACTCAATGAACTGGAAAAGCAATTTGAGGCAAAATTAAGATAAAGATAAAGCAGGAGATTCTTCGGCATAGCCGGAGAATCTTTTTTTGAATGAAAGGCTTCGTCCTCAACACTGATTAGAAGTTTATTCATAGCAATGATACGACATTTCATTGTTTATTAATAGATTTCTTTTTTAAGTACATCCATAATACTATTCCTGCTATGATGGAAAGAATACTTATTAACTGGGCTACCCTCATTCCCAAAAACATCAGGCTGTCAGTTCTCAGCCCTTCAACGAAAAATCTTACAACAGAATATAAAATCATGTATAGTGCAAAGACCTGACCGTGGGTTGTTTTTTTATTTTTTCTGAACCATATCAGAAAAATGAATATAGCAATATTCATTATGGATTCATACAGGAATGTAGGATGAACCTTTTGACCATTAATGATAATTCCCCATGGCAAATCAGTTGGACCTCCATATGCTTCCTGGTTAACATAGTTTCCCCACCTTCCGATTGCCTGCCCCAGGATAACACTGGGTATAACTATGTCAAGCAGTTCAAGAACGTTAATCTTTCTTTTTTTACAGAATAATATACCTACTATAACTCCTGCAATAAGTGCCCCATGTATGGCAAGTCCGCCGTGTCTTATATTAATTATTTCAAATAGGTTCTGGCTGTAAAAGTCCCAGGAAAATATTACATAATATGCTCTTGCACCTACTATTGCAATGGGAATTGCCACAAGCAGAAAATCAAGAAGATTATCTTCTTTAAAGCCTGTTCTCCTGCATTCTCTCAGTGCTATAATTATCCCAAGCAGGACTCCTAAGGATATAAAAACACCATACCACATTATTTCAATTCCAAAAATTCTGAATGCCACCGGATCCATATGCCCTCCTTTTAACAATGGCTTAGCTGTTGCTAAACAATTGTTGTCATGCTGCCTTATTTTTATAACTTATGTTAATTATACAGATATAAAGAGTTCAAGTCAATAAAAGAATGAGGTTCTTCATGCTATGCATGTGTCTGACACCCTTATACTTAAAGAAGATTTTATGCTTTAAACATTAGCATAATGACATATAGTTATCAGATTTTTCAACAAATTATAGTTAGCCGTCAGTTGAATAATATCTTTTTTTGTAGTTTTAGGCGAGAGGTGCAGTGAAACAGTGACAGCTTATTCAAGAAAAGCATGTAAATTTCATATAAAACTAATTGTAAAATAATTTTTTGAAATTTTTAAAATAATAGTGGCATTTTTTACCCACATTGTGGTATAATATGCCCAGTAGGTGGTAGAAAATGTTTACTGGTGAA
>ENA-UOOK01007152-UOOK01007152.1-fermentation-metagenome-genome-assembly--contig:-NODE-7152-length-10304-cov-4.397697_pt1 | contig 10304 bp, 13 predicted proteins | sample MGYA00245777_ERZ724023 | MGnify/ENA primary metagenome ERZ724023 (study PRJEB28704, sample SAMN03018312) | fermentation metagenome | biome: anthropogenic terrestrial biome; feature: soil; material... | reverse complement strand
GACCAGCTTCACCAATTAAATGATTTCCCCAGAGAGTAGGGCGTGTGAATATACCGCCATCTGCATGTTTTTGTACATTAGCACCAGTCCAGTTGACTTCACCGACAGCTTTGAGGTTAACGCCAGGTATTTTATTAATCCAACTGATAACCTTATTGACCGCTTTGATAATCCAGTTCACCGAATCCTCAACTACTCCAACTATACCGTCCCAAATTCCCTTGAAAAAGTCTTTTACTCCGTTCCATACGCTTTCCCATTTTTCTTTAAACGACTTTACAAAGTTGGTAACAAAGTCTTTGATTTTGTTCAGGACTGACTTAAAAAAATCTAATATCCCATTCCAAACTCCGATAAATAAATCTTTTATGCCGTTCCACAGGTTGGTGAAAAAGTTTTTTATAGCTGTCCATACTGTAATGGCAATACTCTTGATACCTTCCCATGTCTTTTTTAAAAATGCACTGATTTTATCCCAGTTTTTATAAAGCAACACGCCAATGGCAATTATGGCTGCTATCGCCGCTATCGCTATACCAATCGGCCCGGTAATAAAAGCAATCGCTCCACTAAGCCCCCCGGCTGCCGTTGTAGCACTTACAATGACCGGCGTTAGTTTTGCGACAATCGCCATAACAGCACTTACCCCGCTAGACATTCCCCCAAGCAAAATTAAAAGCGGGCCAATGGCCGCAGCTAAAGCAGCAATGACAACTACCGTCTTTTGCGCTTCCGGCGACATCTGGCTAAACTTTTCTACCGCCTCTTTTAATTTTGCAATGAGCGGCGTCAACAGCGGGATTAAAACCTGCCCCAACTCGGCACTTACGTTTTTTAGCTCCGTTTGCAGTCCCCTCATCGTCCCCGATGCACCTTCTGACTCACGGGCCGCCTGCCCCTGGGCATCTGCTGTCTGCTCCATGATTAGCGCAAGGGTGGCCGCTTGCTTTGCGGTTAAATCCATCTGGCCTGTGCCGTCATACAAGCCCATTTCCAGGGCTTTTGTTTTTATCGTCGCATCATTGACGCCCATGCCGTAGTTGTCCAGCATGGAGGTATTGCCCTTTAAGGCCCCTGTTAGTGCCTGGACGGCGCTCTCTGTCGTGCCGCCGAACATGGCAGTTAAATCACCCGCCAGCTCGACAAGCATCTGGGATTGTTTCGCCGCCTCTGCCTCGGACAACCCGCCAATATTTTGCAACATTGCCCCCATCGTGTTGGCATATGTCAAGGCTTCGGACTCGGCAATTCCGTAGTAATTTTGCAGGCCATCTGCCCATTTTTGGACATTTTGTGATTGCTGGCCAAAAATCTGATTAGCAGCGCCCATGGCATCTTCCAAATCTGCCGCAAACTTAAAAGCAACTGCACCAGCCGCCACAATGGGAGCCGTCACCTTTGTCGATAGGCTTTTCCCGGCAGCAGTGGCTTTTGTGCCAAAACCATCAAGAGCCTTGGCAGCCTTATCCCAATCCACTGACCGCAGTTGACTTTCCAGGCTTTTTAGGTTTTTCTCCGTGGCGATAACTTCCCGCTGGATCAAGCGATACTGCTCTTCCCCGACTTTGCCTTCTTTAAACTGCTGCTGGACTTGCTTTTCGGCATCTTTCAAAATAACCAACTTGTCCTTAGTGGCAGATACGGCCTCTCCCAACAGCTTTTGCTTTTGCTCCATCAGCGTGGTGTTGCCAGGATCAAGCTTTAGCAAGCGATCAACCTGCTTCAGCTCTGCCTGCAAATCCTTGGACTGCTTATTGACTCCCTCCAGGGCTTTGTTTAGTCCAGTCGTGTTTCCGCCAATCTCAATCGTTATGCCTTTTATCTGCCCCGCCATCTACTCACCACCTGTCAAAATCAGTCTGGGTCGCCGCCCTTGTGCTCTCATCCTCGTCGCTGTCTATCCGCTCATTGTCATAGGCGACAATCACGCCAAGGATCATGCCGACGGTCATGATCTCAAAATCCCGCAAAGAGAGCCCCCTTTCGAGGGCCCTCAGAATCAACGCCTCGGTTGATATCTCAAAATCATCGTCATCGTTGCTTAGTTTTTTTTTGACTCAACCGTTGCGCCAATACTGCCATAAATTAAGTCCATAACCTCGGTCATGATCTCAGCAATGGGAAACTCGCTAAAACTGTCTAACCAGTCAAGAGGCGGCGGAAGCGCCGGGTCAGCAGTCTTGGCCAGCGTCCAGACAAGATCATAAAACACTTCTAAATCCATCACATCAATGTTTTTGATCTCGCCGTCATCTCCGATAGTGTCCTGCATCTTGTAGATATCCTTTAGCGCATCCCGCCCAAACTGAGCCTTGTAGCGCAACAAAAAGGCGCCGGTGCTCTTAAATTTCACCTGGCGCCCGTCGATAGTAAGTATCCTTTCCATGCTTCCTCCTACGCTGTTACGGTCAGGGTTACAGTCACGGCATTGCCCTTATCAAACTCTACGGTAATTACATAGGCGCCGTTATCCAGTCCCGCAACATAGGCCTGATCGATGGACACATCCACACCGGTGGCGGTTAGGTTGATGCCGCCGATGGGAGCACCATCCAGCATGACGTTTTTAACTTTATTGGTAGCGTCAGACGATGTAACATCAATTGCCACATCAGCCGGAGCCGCTTTGCTAAAGGTCGCCGTTGCCACCGCCACGGTATTGGACACCGCATTTTTAAGGTAGACCGCCGTAAAAAAGGCGTCGTAGCCGGTCTGGGCTTGCTCTACCTTTGCCTTTACATGCCCCGTGTCAATCGCCGGGCGGACATTAATATTCATGGTCTCGGTTTTCGGCTCCTTAACCGCCGTCCGGGTAGACCCGTCGATATTGGGCCGGGCCACTGAAACATAGTAATTAACGTGCCTGGTTTTATTAACGTCGCCGCTAAACTCGTACATTAACGCAATCTTTTTCGGCGTCGCATTAGCGTTTTCGATCACCGCCCCGTTGGCGTCGATCTCGTCCCCGAAGACGTCCACCCGAAACTCGTCTGGGATAAGGGCCATCTCCAGGGTGCCGTCGTAGCCATTGTTAACTGTCTCCTGATAATACTCCACATCGTCTGCATAAAAGACGACAGGATCACCGACGGGGTTTTGTACCAGATTGACCGCTCCGGGGATGGCCTTTGGCGTGCCGTAGGATATGACGCCGCCAATTTCGGTAATCACGGCATAATGGGCGTTTTTCAGCCCATACTTGATTTTATTTACCACTTTTTTATCACTCCCTTAAATTTCGATCTCATAAAGGATTTGGTACATATCTTCCGACTCGATAAAGGTTTCCGATTTATCCCAGTAAAGTTCCGCTCCATCCAGGGCGGCTTCCAGCTTGGTCTCGATAACCGGGTCCTTTTTTACGGTATATAACTCCACCTGATAAACATCGGCCCGGGAATGCACTTTGTTGTCCGCTCCAAAATTGTCCGAAAACGTAAAGAGATAGACCAGGTAAGGCAAGGACGGCGGTTTTTTAAATGCATGGTAGGCCACCGGCAGCCCGGTGGTTTTCAGTAGAGTATATAGCTCATCCGCTTGCATCTTTGACCGCCTCCTCTACATCCTTGACAAATTCGCTGATCACTTCTTCTTCGGCTGGCCGGATGTGAGGGATAGCTTCAACCCGGCCGCCGCCTTTTTTGGCGTGCCCGTTTTCTAAGAGATGTGTTAGCCAGCCCTCTTTGTTGTAGACAGTGTGGGCATCTGGCTCTCCGTCTTTCTTCTCGGTTTTACTGGTCCATGACTTGGCATACTGCCCGGTTTTTTTCGGACTGGTTTTTTTTAATTTTTTTACCGCCTCTTTGGTCAGCCGCTCGCTGGATAGATCAATTTTATCCACAATCTCTTTGGAGTACGTCGATAAGGCATCAGAGATTTCAGCCGCCAGCGCCTCGATGTTGATATGATCAGCCATTGGCGATCACTCTCTCACAAATCAGTTCAGTCTCCTCAAAGTCCACAGCATAAGACCGGATGACGTTGTACTTTTCTTCAGCAAACTTTACTTTGGCTTGCCCAGTATACTCATAGCCGTGGACCACAAAGACCTCCTGCGGCTTCAGCCCGGACACAGCAGCGTCGTAAAATTCGCTGCGGGTCACTGACTTGCGGTCGCAGAGGATCACCGTCTCTGTCTCTATGGCGATCTGATTGCCAATACTATCCTCCGTAATGGCCTCGGCAATTAGCGTTAACTCATAGTCGTAGGTCATGCCCGGTCACTCCCCACATGGATAAAAAGATTGTGCAGCCGGTACTGCAAATGCCGGGGCATCCCGGTATCACTGTCCCGACTTTGATAGCGCCAGGTAGTATAGTCAACGACAAACATCAGGTGATAGGGGCTGGCCTCATCCAAAGCCAGCCCCTTCTCATTTTCCAGTTCATCGACTACGCCGCCGGCTATCGCTGTTAAATAGGCATCCCGGACCGTTGTCTTAATGCCCAGTCTTTCTTTGACCAACCCTACTACGGTTGCGATATCCATGGCATATCACCTATTTCTCAGCGTCAAGTTTAGCCTGCGCCTCGTAGGCGGCAGCTTTTCCAGATACTTCGCCGCCGTCGGATAACTCGTAGCGGCCAAACCCTTTGTGTCTGGGCCACTCACCCGCGTTTACTATCTCAAGGATCGTGCCCAGGCCAGCCTCGTTCAGCAGATCGATCTGCTCTTCTGCAAGGTCAACTTCCTCCCCCGGGATAAATTCCCGGGAGAGGGCGACAAATTTAGTTTTAACAATAGCTTTCATAGCGGCCTCCTTAACTGATCGTATAGGTAGCACTTAAGACGGCGGAGTCAGCCATACCCTGTTTTACGGCAATGGCCTTGATAGTGGTCGTAGCCGCTACCGCAATCGGGCCATTATAGGCTGTGCTACTTGCGGTGGGAGTGCTTCCGTTGACAGTATAGTAGATTTTGGCGTCCGGAGTATCGCAGGTCAGGGCCACGGTTTGCGCGCCGGTATATGTTCCCGCAATCGGCAGCGCTTTAGGCGTTGCTACGGTGTTGGCAGCGTCCTGCGGGAAAAGTACGCTGGTGGTAGGATTGGCATTGGCGATATTGACGATCACAAAGGCCTCGCCGAATACCGGCATGCCGTCATAACGGGCCGTCCCCTTAAAGACCGTCTGGTCTTCAATAAACCGCACATGCTCAGACTGACCCAGCTGGGCGCCGGCACGCTCAGCCAGCAGGTAAAGAGAGCCATAGCCGCCGATGATGTCATTGTCCGGGATAAAGGGCAGTTCCACTATCACGCCGCCCTCGATGGGCATCGTTCCATTCAGTCCGGCCACCAAGGCCCCCGCGGCATTAAAGTTAATCATCTTGGCCATGAGGCTCATCCTGGTCTTACGGCTCATTGCCCAGAAGGTGCTGCCCAGTGCGTAGGCCGGATCCGTTACGCCAAGCTTTAACAGCAAGTCCGCGAAAAACTCTTCTGCCGTTTTTCCGGAGGGATCGATTTTGAGGATATTGCTAATGTGCAGGTCGGTCCATTCCGGTGCGTTATCATTCCAGTCGCTGGGTTTGACGGCCTGGGCCAATCGTGTAGCAACGCCTACGGGCATTTTCGCGCCGGTGCCGTACAGGATAGCCTTATCTACAGCATACCCGATGGCCTGTCCTAAAGCGTCCATAATCTCAGACGCCAGATTTTCGTCGGAATCCTCCAGCGTGGCGTTGCAGACCGGGATAAACCCGCCTACTTTATAGCCGTCCACCTCAATCTGTGCAAAGCTGATCAGCAATTCGTTGAGCCTCGCGCAGGCTTCCGTCCACACACCCTCCGGTATGGCCCCCATAATGTTTTGCCGGGCCTTCCCGGGGACAGGCCGGACATTGACGTATTTAATCAGTTTGCTGTAGCGATAGAGATTGTCCCGCAGGGTATCCAGCAGGATCTCCGGGATAGTCAGCTCAGCGCCAGAGACGGCCCGTTTCTCTCCGGTAAAGTGCCTTACCCGGACTAAAAACTCTTTAACGTCCTCCCGGGCAAGCAGAGCGTCCCTGGTTTCCGGTGCCAGGGTCTTAAAAAATTTGGTGCGGTTAGTCATCTGTTGATCATCCTTTCTTTCTTCGCTGTTTTTAAGTTTTTCCGGCGCCGGTTTCCCGCTTGGGTCTTTGGCTCTGCTGTCAATTTCGTCCAGTTCTGCCTGCAGCTCCTTGATCTCGCCTTCTAACTTCCTCTTGGCCTCGTCGTTCTCCGCCTGCTCCGCCGTCAGGGCTTTTTCGTCGGCCTCGTAAGCCGCCACGGCTTCATCTACAGTGGTCTTCTCTTCTTCCGTGGATTCTTCGGTAATTTCATTCACCGCCGCTTCCAATTCTGTTTCGCGGGTTTTCAATGCGGCGGCCCTGGTGGTAAAATCAGCGTCCTTATTTCGCAGTGCTTCCAGCTGGCTCTTTAGCCCGGCCATACGCTTTTGCAAAAGTAACTGTTTCAACATTTCTTTAACCTCTCTTTCATGCTCTCCTTCCAGGCCTGGAGCTGCCTGGTCTTGATCTGTTTGTATTCCTTTTTCCGGGCGGCAATGGATGTGTCTTCATAAGCCGGGAAGGTAACACAAGATACCTCATACAACTTAACCTTAAGGATCGTCCAATGGATGCTGCCATCTTCCCGGTACTCTACCTTTTCATCCAAAATATCAAAACCAAAACTGCACTGATCAACGTCGCCCCTCTCCACCCTTGCGTATAAGTTCATGGCGTCAGTGTCCGCTTGATTAAGTTTTGTCCGGCCCCAGAGCCCCCGCTCATCAACCTTAAGTTCCAAGGTCCCCGCTTTATTGCGGCCCAGGACAAGCCGGGTCTCGTGGTCGATCAAGGCCCGGATATCGTCGCTCAGGGCATCGTCAAAGGCATGGGAATCAATACTCTCGGTGGCTTTTGGCCAAAGTTCGTAATTGGCGCCAAAGACTGCGAAGTATCCCTCGATGTACTTTTCTCCGTCAGCCGCCGCCGCGCGGAATTGCGTTTGCAGGCTTCTGGCCTGTCTAATCGTTCTGTCCGTCGTCATCACCACCTTTCAGTTTTTTCTGGTTTTTCAGCTCGCTGGTGGGCAAGTAGTTCTCCAGCATTAAGAGTTCTTCCATATCCGCCCGGGGAGACATGCCAATCCAATCCCGCCACTCGTTGCGGCTCATGGCGCCCCGATCATTCATGGCGCCGCCGGCGGTGATGATATCGCTTAAGCTATAGGAGTACAGACTGCGGGAATTAAATTTCCAGTAAAGGTCCGGGGAATACAAAAGCTTTCGGGTCAGCTCCTGTTCAATCACTTTTGCCATAGACATGATCCGGGAGCCAATAAAGTTGTTATACTCCTCGGCCTTAAAGTCGCCGACGCCAACCAAAAAAGGCGGCACGCCGAAGATCCCGGCAACCGTCCTTTTATCAATCTCCATATTTTTAGCAATCGCCAGATCGTTTAAGGTCAGCGGCTTGACTTGTTGCACATCAAAGGCGTCCGCCGGGATAAACCAAGGCCGTCCGCTTTCGCTGGAGTCCAGATACTGGGCCGAAAGTTTCCTTCTGCCTTCCAGGCTGGCAAATTCTTCGGTCAGCGCATCCACCTTTACGATGATCGACGGCGCCGGACTCTCCATTAGGGCTTGTTTGGTTTTATTGGACTGCTTAAGGCCTTTGATCACATCCTTAAGCACCGCCCGGTATCCGGTTCCCACCCAGGGCCTATCTGGATCAGGATTGATCACAAAATGCAGTACCTCATCCGGGCCAAAGGTTGCGCCGCCGTAGCGGATAACATAACTGTCCTCTGTATCGGCAAAACTAACTCGGCTCGGCCTTAGAGGCTTGAGGTTATCCAGGAGCCCATCTTTGTACTGGGGGTAAGTCACCTGATTGCCCTCGCCAGATAGCATCAAAGTACCAACCAGGTTATACATAAATGCTTTACGGGTCATCAGCTTATTAGGCTCAACGTCCAGCTTTTTCGAGAGTTCGTTCCGGATCCGAACATCGCCTTTAGCCGTATTTTGCATCAGGTACAGCGTCATATTGCTAACCAGGTCAGCATACACGCTGACGCACATTCGCACTTCCGGGCAATCCGCAAGACGGGTATAGTTCCCGGCCGACAGGATGTTGTAAGCCTCCACGGAGCAAAGCCAGGAAGTAGAGCTTCGCTTTTCAGGAGCGTCCCGCATTTTTGTATCTACCCGTCGTTTTGTTTTACTCATTCAAACCACCCTGCTGCTTTCGTCGATTTTTCCATGTCGTCCAACATTTGTACCGTGGCAAATACATCTGCGTCAAAAACATCGATGCGCTGCTCCTCCATGACTTTTTCGTACTGGATCATGTCGTCGGTCTTTTCGATGGCCCGTACGTTTTGGACACAATACTCATAAGCCGCAGAGTGCAGATAATAAAAATTGCCGTCTTTGGCCGCCTTTTCGATATGCCGGAACCCTTCAGACTTTTTGTAAAAATACTGGGGCTGGTCCACCACCCGGAAGCCAGCTTTTTTCATGCCCACAAAAAACTCTTTGCCAAACTTTTTGTCAAAGCCGACAAGCTTGATCTTAAACCCGGCTTTGCGCATCTTAATAAACCAATTGATAATATCGCTGTAGTTTACTGTCGGCGTATTGCACATATCCAGCAAACCATCATCCTGCCAGCCAAACAGTGGGATATTGTCTTCCTCGGCTTTTCGGGTAGCGGCAACGATCGGGAACCAAGCATGAGTTACCGTGATGTCTACTCCCTTATATTGGCCATGGAGGGCTGCAGCCGTCAGATCGTGCATCTTGGACAAGTCGGCGCCGCCATACCAGGTAATGGGCAGTTTCGCCAGCTGCTCCACGGTCCAACTGTATTTTCGGTCCGATGCCCGGAATTCGTCGAGGTTAAAATAAGCCTTCATTGCGGCGGTGTAGATGTTTAGGGACTTGGCAAAAAAGTCTTTCCGCTGCTGCGGGTCGTTCTGTGCCTGCAGCGCATCGTTCATCAGCTCTTGAGCGGACACAGACACATTATAGTTTGGATTGGCCTTTTCGTGGTTGATCGCATTGGTATAATCAATATTGCCTTTCTCATCCTCATCAGCCTTGCAAATAAAGGCAAAGATCTGATCCGCCTTGACCGTGCCGTTAAGGATTTTGATGCAATACTGCAGACGCTGGTAACAAAAACTGGTCATATCGTCGCCGGCGGTGGTAATCCCAATGCAAAGACTGTTCCGGTAAGCCTTGCCGGAGTCCTTTATCGTATTGTATTGGCTGGCATTTTTGTAAAGGTGCAGTTCGTCCAGTATCTGGATCAGAGTATTCAGGGAGTCCATCCGATCAGAGTTTCCGGCGATGGTTTCTATCCGCATATAGCCGTCGCTCAGATTCATGCTGATACTATGTTCCTGGTTATTATCCAAAACCCGGCAGTTATCCGCCTCGCCCATTTCCCGAAGGTTGTAATTCAAAAAGTTAAAGCCCTGCAAAGCCTGTTTCAGGACCGCTCCAACGATAACGATCTCGGCGCCGGACCGACGCTCAAGTAACCCAATCCCCCAGGCCAGGGCCGACATAAAGGGGGTCTTGCCGTTTTTTCGGGCCAGCATAATAAATGCCTCTTTGTATTTCCGGAGCCTGGTCCCTGCGTGGAAAAAACCCAGTAGGTTATAGACTACAAACTTTTGCCAGGGCTCCAACAAAAAAGGCCGGCCCCGTAGAGGTCGCCCCTGCATATCCTCGCCCTTTTCATGGACAAAGGTTTTTTCGATGATGCCAATAACAAACTCGGCATCTTTAGGGTTAAAGTCATAAAGCGGATTATCCAGGTCAGCCAAAAACCTCCGGCATCCGTCAACCTGCTCCCGGCAGGCAATCTTTTCCCCTCCTACGATACTGCCGGCATACTCGGTAACAATACCGTAGTTAGGGTATTTACTCTTTGAGCTCACTGAGCACCTGAGCTAATTTGGATTTTCCCGTGGTTTCGGTGGTGACCGTCTCTATGCTTTTGGGGTTAAGACACAAACGGTCCGAGTATGCCAGCATGTCTTTTCGCAGGGATTCCAGCGTGCCCACAATCGACGCCTTTTTTGTGCCGCCCTGAGCGGTGTGCTCATAATGCTTGTAGCCGCTCTTTTTAAATTCCGCGGTTAGGTTATGGTACTGCTCGCAAAGTTCGGCGTAAACCTCGATCACCGGATCATATTCCGGTTTATAAACACCCAGCGATTTCATACTTTCGATGGCCTTTTTTTTAATCGCTGCCTTACCAGCCACCCCTCCTCCCCTCCCCAAAAAAGTTTTGCTAAACCTGCGCTGTTGGAACAGGC
>ENA-UOOK01007151-UOOK01007151.1-fermentation-metagenome-genome-assembly--contig:-NODE-7151-length-10304-cov-4.693629_pt1 | contig 10304 bp, 7 predicted proteins | sample MGYA00245777_ERZ724023 | MGnify/ENA primary metagenome ERZ724023 (study PRJEB28704, sample SAMN03018312) | fermentation metagenome | biome: anthropogenic terrestrial biome; feature: soil; material... | reverse complement strand
GCCATGGAGTATAAAACCCTCAATTTCTCGCCCTCCCTGGCCCTGCATAAACCCGTTTTCCCCGACTGTAAAACCAGATGTTATCTCCCTGAAAACCCGAATCCATTCCACGTTCAGTTCGATGCCAACAGCTTTTCGTCCAACTAAGGCTGCTCCTAATAAAGTACTACCCACTCCTGCAAAAGGATCCAATACCAATTCACCTTCTTTGGTAAAGAAGGAAATAATCTCAGCCATCAACTCAGGGGGTTTAATCGCCCCATGCCTTTTACGTAACCGATGAGTAGGGTCCGGCGGGTAATTAGTAGGATAAATAGTATTTGTCCAATAAAGCCATTCTGAGCCAGACAAATGATTTAAGGGGTTCTCCACATTTTCTCCTCCACTTAGCTATTCTTCTAAAAATATTTTACTCCTTCACAGTTCTATTTATGTGTCATCCCCTTTAACCATCCTTATAAGATCTTTACTTTATAATTTGCTGATGCGGATCGGTTTATTAAGTCTAAATAATAACACCTTCCAGTTACTTGGAAGGTGTTATTATTTACTATTCATGACTAGCCCTAATCTGGCTAGACAATATTACCAATTAAAGCCCAGATTAAAATGAACATTCTGGTTTAGAAAATCATAACCCAGACTAGCCTTAAAACAGTGCAGATCTTTAATTAGCTCTACTTTATTCTGTACCCAAAGGGGGTTAGCTCCTCTTTGCCATAGATTCTTCCCTTCAACCGCCAATCGCCAGGTTGGTAAAAGTCCAATGCTTCCATTCCAAAAAGTTTCCCCGTACCAACCATTTAAGCTACCTGTTTTCAAATCTCCTTCTCCATAAAGCATCCCAGCCCCCAACGAAAACCCAGGTAACCAATTTCCAGTTATTCGTCCCCCAACATCCTGACGCTTCTCTATAACCTGATTACCTTCAGTAAAATTAGAAACATATACAAACTCCGCTTTAGCATTGGTAAAAAGGGGAAACTTTAGCTTGAGAGAACCCTCGGTCGAGGATATACCCGTCCAACCTTTTTTAAGTTCGGCTTTAAATTCCGCCCGCGGAAAATAATAAGTTAACCCGGAATTACCATTTAGACTTTTTTTCGGTTCCCAAGTAAGTTCCGAGTTCCAAACTAATCTGGGAGTAACGAGCCAATCGCCGCCTCCCTGCAGACGAAACCATTTATTAGTACCTAATCCGAGCCCGTAGTTAAGTTTAAATTGTTTATTTACTTCATGGGTAAGCTTCCCCACAAGATAAAGCCCGCGGTTGTTGTTGAGACCCAATTCTAATAGAGGCCAATTATCAAAACTATCGGTAGAAACGGTTAGAGGGGGAAGAGGCAAGAGTGGAAGGTTTTTTAAGTATAAAAGACCTCCTTTGACTTTGACCCGCTTTTCTACCAGCTGAACTTTACTGGCTTTGATCTTAATACAGGGGGTGGCTAAATCGCACTTTGTAAAGGATGTATCGTTTAAGAATAATATTTCTTCATTGATCTCTGCTTTTTCACCAGAAACCAAAGTCTCCCCAACTACCCCTCTAGGAGCGGAAATCTCTCCTTTATTATTACGGAAAGAGTACTCTATTTTCTCTCCTTCCCAAGTTCCAAAAGAAGTAATTAGTTTTATCCGATTTTCCGCTTGCAGAAATTCCTCTTTCTGATTATAACGAAGGTTTTCAGCTTGAAGCAGAAAATCTCCATTTTTAAATTTGACCCCCCCGCTGGCCATGTATATGCGCTGAACTGGATCAAACTCGACCATTAAGGCCTCTATTTCGATGTCTTCTTCGCTAGCGGCAGTTGCCGGAAGTAAATAACAAGTAAGCATAAGAAAGATTAAAACAACTATGATCATACCATTTTTAAATGAATTCATTAATTCTTTCTACCCTTTCCTTTCAAGCGCGGCTCTTAGAAAACACTTCGAGACTTGTCGATTCACTTGACTTTACTTTACATCACTTCACATGTGCAAGACAGTAGGCAGCATAAACGACTCCTTAGATAACTCTCTTTTCTCGATTATGCCAGAAAACCCTTTCACTGATTGGAAGAACATTATGTCAGTAATGGTTTTTTAATCCACTTTTCGAGCCTTACGAAAGAGCGGAAAACCTTGCGGCGAATAAGTTAAACCCTTTAAGCGTTGAGAAACAAGGTAAGGCTTAACATTGAAATATAGAGGAATAATTGGCAGATCGGAAATTAATTTTTCCTCAAGTAAATGATAAATTCTGTACCTACTAATTGTATCCATTCTCTCCTGAGCTACCGACAGCCAATAATCATATTCCGGGTCCTTGTAACTACAAAAATTCTCTGCTGCCTGTGAGTGAAATAGATTTAAAAAGGTCATCGGGTCCGGGTAATCACCAGTCCAGCCCTGCCTTGCCGTATAAAACCTGCCAGTAGAGGCTAGCTCTAGAAATTGATCATAACTTACAGCCTCAATCTTAACCTTTAAACCAAGATTAATTTCCCACATTTCCGCTAAGATCTTAGTCATTTCTAAGGGAACAACACTGTCTACCACCAAAATATCTATTTCAGGGTAACCATCTTCATTAGGATAACCAGCTGTATATAATTGCTCAAGGCATTTTTCGCCGTCAGCAGGGTCAAGTAAAGCGCCTCCAGTCTGACGAAAATCAGTGCCGCTTTTGCTATCCGCAATCCCCGGAGGAATTAATCCTGTAGCCGGAATCCCTCTATATCCTAAGGTTCTAGCTACCAGCAGATCCCTGTTAATCGCTAAAGAGAGAGCCTTGCGAAAAACCATATTATTCAGTGGCGGTCTACGGGTATTTAGATAAATAAACCCTGTCCCCATCGTAGAAGCTTGAACTAAATCAGAGCCATATTGTCCAAACATGGAAAAAGGTGGCTCCTCCAACAGATCAATCATTCCGGCAGTATAAATGGTTACACCAGTATTTGGAGGGAGAAAAGTCACTTTTATCTCCTTAATATTTCCTCTTTCACCCTGATAAAACTGGTTAACTACTAACACCGCATGGTTTCGGGGCTCCCATTCCCCAATCTGAAAAGGTCCATTACTACAAAACCCAGGAGCATAGTTTTGGTCCTTTTCTTTTATATACTTGGAGTGAACCGGAAGGAAAGCCGGAAAGGTCAAAAGGTTTAAAAAATAACTGCATGGTTTCTCCAAAACCACTTGTAAAACTTGCTTGTCTAAAGCTTTTACTCCAATCTCATCCGCGCTTTTTAAGTTCCCTACCCGATATGAATAGGCATTCTTAATCACATCCAGTAAAAAACGGGATGAACTCACATACTCTGATGCTAGTATCCGTTTCCAAGATAATTCAAAATCAAATGCCGTCACCTGATCCCCGTTCGACCAGTATGAATCTTTTAGATGAAAGGTATAAGTTTTTCCATCAGCCGAAACGATCCACTTAGCAGCCATCCCAGGAGATAACACCCCTTGATCCCATACTACTAACCCCTCATGAAGATTGTTTAAAAGAATCTTTTCCGAATCATAAAGTACAGTTTGGGGATCGAATCCCAAAGGATAGGAAGCAAGGTTAATCGCAATGCTTTTTCCCGGCTCCGCGGTGATCAGTTTAAGCGGTGTCAGAATAGATAATACTAAAATCAGCGCTAACGCCATAAACAGCTTAAAGTATCCAGTCTTTATGTTCATAAAAGTTCTCCCACATACTTTTTTCTTTATTTTATCAGAGTTTAGGTGGGAATTGAATAGTAAATCATCTAATCCCTGCCATACATAATTTGCTGAGGCGCAACATAACTCTATGATAGCTGTTTTACTAAAATAGACTGCTGATTAGTTATCAACAGTCTATTAAGCTACCCAGAAAATAGCCTTGGTTGATTCACCCGACTTTGATTAAAGCACTAGCATGCACTAAGGAAAGTCGGCGTGAACAACTAATTAAAGATGCCTTTGGGGCTTGTCGACTCACCTGGCTTAGATTTTCATCATTTCATGTGCGCTGGCGGTAGCCAGCGTGAGCGACTACCTTATTAATTCCCACTTGGATTAAGTTTTCTTTCTAACATCCCTAACTCTTCTATGGCCATTTGCGCTTCTCGCCATACATGATTTGCCAATAAGGGAGATATAATACTCAGAACCTTACAAGCTTTGACTAAATCGGAAGCCGCCTGCTTAAAATCTCTAATTTGCGTGGTGGCTTCTAGAACTTCCTCATTAAAACGTTGTAATCTAGGAATAACATAAGGCCTTGGTAAGCTATCGAACCCAGGGGGTAATGGACATCCCATCATATCTGCTGGCAACAGGTGATTTTCAAAGTCTCTGGGGACCAAGGCCGATTGCAGATCTACTCCCTGCAAACGAAGGGTTTCAAAACGATCGCCAAACTGCATCGCTTTTTCAACTAGCAGTCTTTCTGAAGGATCTAATAAATGAGCAATGAATCTAGCATGGTCTCCCATAATCCGTAGCCAGAAGACCTCTACTTCTAGCGTTAGCTCAGCAAGGGGAGTATTTATTTGATTATTTAATTTCAGTAAGTTAGTACGAAACCGGATCGCCTCCCGGCGAACATGGTCGATCAGTAGTGGCAAGTTAGAACCGCCTATATTACAAGTAATGATTCGGTTCAACACATTACTCTTGAAATTAATAATCCGGTTTAAAGCTTGGATCACTTGTTCATTTAGACCGAAAACTGCTTCTCTGTTACTTGGCGTTTGCTCGCTAAGAACTTTTAAATTTGCAAAAATACTTTCTAATTGGACCGCTTCATTAATTAACCCCGTCTCGTTGCATGGTAGTCCTTCTCCAATAAAAAGAGAATGTTCAGCCATGATTTGAGTCCAGAAACGATTTTGTCTTAGAGACTCGATGATAAAACAGTCTTTTTCCAAAATTAGATCTCACCTCCTATACACTCATATTTTTATTATACAAATTACTAAAATCTATAGTGCCAGTCCTCACTAAAAGGGTCCAATGCCCTACTAATCTACGACAAGATCAATAGAACGAAAGAACAGCAATTAGAGTACGAAACCTCCTGGGAGTATAAAAAACCCCGGGGAAAACCCCGGGAGCGACACTTTAACGTTATTACAATTTATTTAAAAGCTCACCGTTACTGGCAATCACTTTTTGATACCAGTAACCCGAGTCCTTTATCGTCCTTTTTTGTGACTGAAAATCCACATGAATCAGCCCAAAACGTTCATTATACCCATGCGTCCATTCAAAGTTATCCATCAGTGACCAGTAAAAATAGCCCTGAATATCTGCTCCGTTCTCAATAGCTTTTTCTAGCGCCAACAAATAACGATGCATAAAATCAATCCGTTGCTGATCATGAACAGCTCCATCCAAGGAAAGCCAATCCTGATTAGAAAGACCGTTTTCAGTGATGATAATCGGTTTTTTATATTTTTCATATAAAAAACGCGGTCCCCAATGTAAAGCTTCAGGTGTAACTGGCCAATTCATAGCCGTTCTTGGGTAACCAAGAATAGGTTCAACCACCTCCCCGGCACGCACTGTAGTTCCTTGATAAATATTTATCCCAAAGAAATCTAAAGGTTGGTTAATTGTCTTCAGATCGTGAGTCTTAATTAAAGGTAAATGTCCTGCCAATACTTTAAGCCCATCGTCTGGATAAGAACCCAAAAACACCGGGTCCATCCACCATGAATTAGACCAAATAAATTCTTTTTTTGAAGTAGCAAACATTCCAAGGCGAGCAGCTTCGATATCTTCTTTCGCTTCAGTAGCAGGTATTACCACCTTCCCCACTGGAGCGTATCCAATTTGACATCGCTTTTTAGAATTGGTTCTAATTACTTGTACACTTAGACCATGAGCCAGTAGGGCATGATGTCCTGCTAACAGCAGTTCATCGAGGCCCAATTTTAAACCAGGAGCATGAACCCCATCGTAATGACCTAAACCAATAAAACATTGAGGTTCGTTTAAAGTAATCCAGTGCTCTACCCGGTCGGATAGTCGTTCCACTACTATTTTAGTATACTCAGCAAACCAGTGAGGGCTTTCCGGGTTAAGCCACCCACCCCTCTTATACAGTTCAAAAGGATAATCCCAATGAAAGAGGGTAACAAAGGGCTTTATTCCCTCTTTTAATAACTCATCAATTAAACAATCATAAAAATCCAGACCCGCTGTGTTCACTTTTCCTACTCCCGCAGGAAGCACCCGTGGCCAAGCAATGGAGAAACGATAAGCCTGCAATCCAAGATCTTTCATTAGTTGAACATCTTCCTGATACCGATGACAATGATCGCATGCTAACTCTCCGGTATGATTTTGAAAAACTGTTCCTGGTCGACGACAAAAATTATCCCACACTGATAATCCTTTTCCTTCCTCAAAAGCCGCTCCTTCAATCTGATATGATGAAGTGGCGGCGCCCCAAATAAATTTTTCTGGAAATCCCATAAAAACCCCTCCCCGCCATTTTATGCACAATAACTATTGTAATCTAATTTCTCTCTTTTGTCACTTAAGGAATTTTCATACTGATCTTAGGTATAATCTTGTTACTCGGCGGTTATATAAAAGCTTACCCTGTATCACATTTCAGTCCTTTAGACAAAAGGTAAGCACAAATTGGTTCAATAACTGGATACTAACTAAATATTCCGTTAAATCTAAGGCTATCTTGATGCTCACCCTGTAACCGGCAACGTAAAGATATACACTGCCCCCTTTCCCTCTTCACTCTCCACCCAGACTTTCCCACCATAACCCTCAACAATCCGGCGAACAATCGACAGTCCTAATCCTGTCCCCCCCATTGCTCTTGATCTGGCTTTATCAATACGATAAAATCGTTCAAAGATTCTCTCTCTTTCCAAAGAAGGAATCCCAGGGCCTTGATCAACAATCAAAACCTGAATTTCAGCATTTTTTTTCATTGCCCTGATCGTAATGGAACTCTTTTTCGGTGTATATTTATCGGCATTTTCTAATAAATTGAGTAATACTTGGCGGACACGGTCTTCGTGAGCGGCAATATCAGGAAGACCGGATGGGAGATCAAGGATAATCTCCCGGCTTCCATCAGTAAAAAATTGGTTAACGGTCTCTTCTATAAGCTTTTTTAAGGGAAAATGCTTATATGAATCAGTAAATCCTTCCCCTTCATCTAATTGTGCTAAAATTAGCAGATCATTAACAATATAGGACATCCGATGACTTTCATGGTAGATTTCCTCTAAAAAATGTTTTTGCATTTCCGCGTTTACTTCTTGGTCTAATAGTGTCTCACTAAGTGCCCTAATCGAAGTGACCGGAGTCCGTAACTCATGAGAAACATTAGCCACAAAATCTTGCCGCACCTGTTCCAGACGGCGAAGCTTAGTAATATCCCGTAAAATAACCAGAGTCTTGATATCATCTTCAAACGGTACAATTAAGACCTGGCTATACCTGGTCATTGAATTTCTGGTCTGAAATTCTCCATTAACCTGAAGTTTTTTCCGGACAGCTTCTTTAATCAGATCTTCAAGTTCAGGATTGATAAGGAGTTCAGGAATGCTTTTATTTAAAACTCGATTACGTTCCAAAGCAAGAATTCTCTCAGCCGCTTTATTGATTAGTTGTAAATGTAAAGTTTTATCAAAAACCATAATGCCATCTTCTAAAGTTTCCAGTACCATTTCTAGCTTCATTTTTTCTTCACGAAAACCAGCAATCGACTGCCCAAGTTTGGACGCCATCTCATTAAGCGCCAAACCCAACCGCCCCATCTCATTTGCTCCTAAATCTTTTACTCTGTAGCTTAGCTTCCCGTCAGCAACTTGGCGAGCCATATTCTCCAATTCCTGTAGCGGAAAAAGGATCTTAGTGACAATTAAAGTACTGATTAAGATCGTGCCCAGTCCAATTAAAATCAAGACGAGTGCAAAAGAGCGACCAGTAGTAGTTCGAATGCTCTCAAATTCCTGGGGCGCCTTTTCAATCAGAAGCGCGCCGGCAAACTCTCCACTAACCTTTAATGGTAAAAAATATTTCCATTTAAGAATACTGAGAGAATCTTCATCTTTGAGTATAACGAAGAATTTCTCTCCCTTAAACGTTCTTGCCAATTCATCATCTTTAATCAGCGACTGCGTCTCAGAAGACCATCGTTCTCCCTCTTTACTAAGAACAGTAATCTCTGTTTCAGAAATGTTGCTCAGCTCGATAATCGTCTTGTTAAGTGTCTGCCCCTCCTCTCCGGTCGCCAGTGTTTTTCCTATTTCATAGCTTACCAGTTCCCCGATTTTCTCCATCTTGCGACGGTAGATGATCTCTAACGCCAGATCTTTATTGATCCACCACGCGCCAATAATAATAATCGCGGCCAAAAAAAGCAAGCACAGATTAATAAAGACCAGTTGGGAACGGGACTGTTTCATCTTATCCCCCTACTCATCACGACGAAATTTATAACCGCTTCCTCTAACGGTTAAAATATAATAAGGTTTTCCCGGATCACTCTCAATTTTCTCCCGTAGCCAGCGGATATGGACATCTACTGTTCGCGGGTCTCCGTAAAAATCAGAACCCCAAATCCGATCTAACAGCAGATCTCGGGAAAGAACACGACCGGCATTACTCATCAACATTTTTAAGACTTCATATTCCTTGGCTGTTAACTCCTTTTTCTCCTTTTTAACCCAGACTTCTTGCCCCCAAAGATCAATCTCTATATCGCCGTTCCGCAGAAACTTCTTGTTTTCCTCTTGTTTGTTCAGAGTTACCCGCCGTAAAACCGTCTTAACTCTAGCCATCAGCTCCCGCATACTAAAAGGTTTTGTTATATAATCATCGGCGCCGAATTCCAAGCCGAGGACACGGTCGATCTCCCCTTCTTTCGCAGTCAACATAATGATCGGCACTTGCGATTGACTACGGATCCGGCGGCAGACCCCCATCCCATCAATCCCCGGCAGCATCAGATCTAAAATAATTAAATCAGGACCGTATGCATAAAATAACTCCAATCCTGATTCACCATCACTAGCAGTCTCTGTCTCATAACCTTCTTTTTGCAAATTAAAGGCAATCGTCTCCGCTATGATGGCCTCATCTTCGATGAGCAAAATTCTTTTCCCCATTTAAACACCTCTTCTACTTTAGAAAATACCCTAATCATTCTTAAATAATCTCTTGTCATTCTATACACAGCCTGGGTGGAAGGTTGTTTTCCAGTAAAATTGAATTTCTTCATTCAGCATTCTTGGAGAAGCGGAGGCTGAAACCGGGTCGAGCGACAGGAGGTCGCAAGTCGCTTTCAGTCCAAGAACGGACTATTAAGCGGCGCCCGAATTCAGCCGAAGCTAAATCCTAGAATACTTGAAGAAATTCATGTAAACCGCGAAAAAACTTCCGCGCAGGCGGTAGCCAGCGCGAACAACTACCTCCTAATATTTTTCCTGTTCCCCAGTTACCAGATAAATAACTCGCTCTCCGATGTTAGTAGCATGGTCGCCAACACGCTCTAAAAATCTGGCCACAAAAAGTAAGTTCACGATTTGAATAATAATTTCCCAATCATTCGTTTTTCTAATCAAGTCGGTTAGTTCTAAAAAAAGCTCTTCATACTGGTGGTCAATGGTATCGTCTTGCAGACAAACAGTTTTAGCTTGCCCGGAATCCCGGTCAACAAAAGCTTTCAGCCCTGCTCGCACCATATCTTCAACCGCCTCAGCCATCACTGGAATATCAATCAAAGGTTTAATTAATTGGGAGGCGCCAATCCGAAGAGTTATCTCAGCAATATTAACGCAATGATCGGCGATCCGTTCCAAATCAGTTGATGTTTTAAGCACCGTGCTAATTACTCGCAAATCTTTAGCTAACGGTTGTCGTAAGGCGATTAACTTTATACAGTCTGTCTCCAGTTTAAGATCCATCTGATCAAACATATCATCTTCTTTAATGATTTTTTCCGCCAAAGCCAGATCCTGTCGGACCAGAGAATCAACCGCGAGATGCAAAAGGTCGCAGACTTTAACTCCCATCCGTAGTAACTGCCCTTCTAAGCTTTCCAATTCCCGATCAAAATAAGTTCTTGTCATGGCTCTCCCTCCGCTTTTCAAATTATCATTAACCAAACCTACCAGTCAAGTAGTTTTCCGTCTTTTTTTGCCCTGGGTTAGTCATGATCTTTTCGGTAGGTCCATACTCCACCAATCTTCCGAGAAGAAAAAAACCAAGGACTTGCGATACCCTCGCTGCTTGCTGCAGATTATGGGCAACCATGATAATTGTATAATTATTCTTCTTTTTAATGCCTCATCTATGAGGACGTG
>ENA-UOOK01007150-UOOK01007150.1-fermentation-metagenome-genome-assembly--contig:-NODE-7150-length-10306-cov-2.774168_pt1 | contig 10306 bp, 7 predicted proteins | sample MGYA00245777_ERZ724023 | MGnify/ENA primary metagenome ERZ724023 (study PRJEB28704, sample SAMN03018312) | fermentation metagenome | biome: anthropogenic terrestrial biome; feature: soil; material... | reverse complement strand
ATCACCGTCATCCCTGCTCCACCAAACACGTAATCCATATCTTTCGTCATAGAAAAACATTCCCATTTGATCTACATCTCCGTCACTATCAAGATCTTCATAATCTATCACAGCATCAACCAAGCCATCTGCATGCCAATCTGCAATCCAAAGGTCGCCGCATTTATCCGGTTCTTTGCCCATTTCTAAATTGCCATTCTTGTCAATTACTCTGACTAATATTGGAAGTTTTTCTTTACTATGTCGGGGATCGATATCGATAAACCATACTTCCTCCGGTTTTCCATCGTTGTCTTTATCCACATAATGGCGCTTTCCCGGCGTATCGGATAACACCTTTTGCACCATAGCTTGATCCAAAATCACAGCATTCCCGAAAATCTGTTTAAATGCATTGAGTTTTATGGTATCAAGTTCAGCTATCACTCTTAATTCGATACTCTTTTCCGGTAATTTTATTTCAAGACCATTTTCCCCTAAAGCATTGTAAGATAAAAATATAAAAAAAGTCAATACAATGGAAAAAGATATTTTCCCATTCAAATACCTTTTCCCATTTGTAACATTCGAACTATAATAAAACATACACTCAACTTTTATTGACAGTTAATTATTAATGCCATTCTTCACATGATACCTGATATCGCTTGATTAAGGATATGATATTAATTATCATTTTTCAACTTAATCTTTGTTTGGTCTCCCTTCGTCAATTATTTCTGTCAAGGGAGGTTTATTTAATTCATCTCCCTGATAACCCCTGTTTTGGTTAATTACGCCCATCGTGTTTGTAGTAATAACATTCACATCAATAGGCCAATATACATATTTTGGAGTTGTACGATAGATGTTTGGCCCAATTCGACCCTCCTTAAACCAGGTATTATAGTTCATCACGCGATCATACCACCAATTTTTTTCATGGAAGTTGTCAAGACTATAACCATTAATGTTATTGCGTGCCATAATATTGGCGATCCTTACCAACTCAGAATGCCGAAACTCCTCCAGATACAGTTCGCGCAGTCTCTCATCAGCGATATAGTCTATATCGATATCTGCAGCAGATACCGGTAATGCATTTGCTCTCAGTCTAACTTTATTAATGTCATCTGCCGATTTATTTTTATCTCCCTTCCAGAAATAAGCTTCTGCGCGAAGAAGATAGGTGCCTGCCAAACGGAAAAGATATGAATCACCATTGCCTCCATACGGAACACCCTGATAATCATCCGCATGTGGATAATATGTTTTGTAATATGCCATTGGCCAAAGTCGCAAACTGTCATATTTGTTGGCAAGATGCTGAAAATTAATCGGTTTCCCATAATCGACTGAATTGGGATTATTGTAAAGTATTTCATTTGATTCCCACCAGCAGGCATCAGATCTTCTCAGGTCAGGTGTTGTCTTCCAATTATTGCCAAATTCTTCCCAAAGATCGTAACCAAACCATGTAGATTGATATACATCTGAATTAGCTCGACCTAATGCAGAATATTGAGGACCGCTTGGTGTCGTACCACTCTTACCCTCACTATCAAGCACCCAAGACCACCACCACTGGCTATGAAAACCGCGCATAGTAATTCTCCATCCCTTGGTATCATCTGGTCCATCCACTCTATCGATAAGATTCCATATTGATTCTTTATTAGTCGGAATGGATTTGTTAACAGGGCGATGTAAATCCCAAATTAAATTATAATCCTCATTGTCGGCGTCTGAACCGAAACGTTGGGTCATCAATTCATAAGGACCATTTATTACGTCAGTGGCAGCATCGATTGCTTTATCATACTCTGAATTGGCCAAGTATAGTTTTGATAGAAAATGGAGAGCTACATATCGATTTAATTCGCCTGGTTCTGAATTCAGTGGAAGCCATTCTGCAGCAAATTCCACATCGTTGATTATTTTTTCAAGTATAGTCCATCGACTGTGCGTATAGAAATCCAGTCTGGCTTCAGTAAGTTCATAGCCAATATATGGCACATCACCATAGCTTGTTATTAGTCTGTAGTACCACCATGCTCTATAAAACAAAGCTGAACCTAATATATAATTTCTATCTTTCTCATCATTCCATGTTATATTATCGATCCTGGAAATGATAACATTGGTGTCTTTGATGTACCCATAAATCTTGCTGAACATTCCCAAAATGTCATGAACGCTCCCCTTCGTAGATGGAGTCACTATGGTATAGTCGGTTAATGAAAGTCCATATCCATAATCTGATGTGGCATATTCCAACTGCTGGTTATTCCATCCTCCATAGAGTTCATTCTTGACCATCCGTTTACAGCTAATTAAACCTGCTTCAAATCCCTCCTTGTCAACATACACATTTTCAGGAGCATAAAAAGAGAGCGGTTCCGGTTTTAAAAAGTCATCGCTACAAGAAATTTGAAGCAATAGCACCGTTACAAAAATCCAGGCATTTCTTCCGAAAGAATTCAGATGGAATCTATTTATGTTGATCTTATTCATAATATCTATTTTTATCATATTCATAATGGATTATCTCTACACATATATTATTCAAAGGGTAATATCTATTCCAAACGTAACAGAACGTGGCAATGGGGTTGTTGCTCCTGTTTCAGGGTCAATTATAGTATCATAATTACCAGCAGGTACTATGTACGTCATAACAGCCACAATCACAAGTATACAGAATATAAGTGTATATGTGTGTGGAAACTTAAACTTTTTCTTCTTTTTAGAATTTTCCATACTTTCCTCCTAAAATTTTATTTATTCCCTAATATTAAGGATATTGCTTCTTTAATAATCATAGGTGTTCTTATATATAAATCTTCCTTGTTAACTCTTTCAGTCATCTTGTGAAAATCCTTGCCCCATGGTCCAATATTCATGCAAGGCATGGATATTCTCTTTATAGTTTCCGTGGGAATATTATAAAATTCTCCAAACAAAGGCATTGAATTCCTTAATGACTGGCTGGTTTCATCACTCTCTTTTACATCAGTGTAACTTAAATCGGAAATACCTGTATAAAAATATTCCTTGGTATATATCTGCCCAAATTCTTTCTGGGTAAAATCCGTCAGTTTTTCACTTAGACTTTTGATATTCAAATCTAAATTATCAAAATATAAATTCGAAACATTGGGGTAATAGGGAGGCAGAAATCCATAAACTACCCTTGGTGAAATATCATCCACATAATTGTAAATAAATTCTATAATTTCAAAGTTTGAATCAATAATAGATATTTCGTTTCTCCTTAGCTTCTGTCCTAACTCTCTCTTTTTCATGTTGAATTTACTTGTAAATTCACTGCCATGTGCTTTTTTTGCTTCATCATACAGCTCCGAAAAATTAACTACCTTTGCAGTCCATGGCAGATCCTTCTGTTGAAGTCCCGTTGCCTCTGCAAATTTTTGGTAGTTTTTATTCATATCTCTTATGACCTCGTTAAATGCTTCTATGCATATGTCTTTTACCTTATTCAATACACTTTGAGGTGTCTGGTTGAGAGTCAATATGCTGAAGCAGCCTTTAACACTAAGGGGCATGGATACGTCATAGTTATCCTTGCTATCTCGCAGATAAAGCCATGTAGGAGGAGGAGAAGCTTCATTTTCAACAATATCACACAGATCCATGTTTATTTCAGTTTTTCTCACAATACTACTCATAATGTGGAGAGGGTTTATTCCCTCAAAAACCTTGCCTGCATGGGCTAAAACACCACGAACATAAATAAAAGGCATAATCTTTCCCACAGAACCTTCCGAAAAAATACCCTGACTGAAATTCTTTCTTTGATGTGGTTCGGAATTAATCATTATTTTATAATTTAAGCTATACTTCTCCTTTAACTCGTCAAGGAGCTTTACGGCACTTCTCATACCTGCAGAAAGATTTTCCTCATCCGGCACTGCTATCAATACGATATTCCCATTGAAGTCCTTGAGTCTGCTGTATCTTTCCAGAAGGGCAATCTGAATGGCTCCCCCTCCCTTCATATCACAAGTCCCTCTGCCAAACAGAAATGTATTTTCATCTAAATCCTTTTTCGTATCATTGCTCAATGAGTCCTTTATTTTAATAAGCTCTGTCTTTAATTTTCTTGGAGAAAATGCATATTCCTTTAAAAGCTTAAAATCCTCCACACCCACAATATCGCTGTGATGAACAAATACAACCGTATCCCTTCCCTTCCCTCTCAAGGCGGCATAGAAAACATCTCTGTCAAGATGATCGTTTTCTATTGGATAAGATCCATAAGAATCAGGTGTATTTTTAAAATATGGTATGTTCGAAAAGTAATTTAGTAAAAATTCTGTTGATTGCTTTTCTTTTTGTGAGTTCGTAAAGCTTTCAACCTTTATATAGGAAAACAGTATTTTTTCAATATCCTTTTCAATTCCTTTCAAAAAATTGTCCTCATCCATATAATTCGCCTCTATTCTCTGGTTATTTTACCAACTCCCTGAATTGCCGTATACCCATTTGTGCGATACTCTCTTTCAATAGCTGATTATCCTCTTTAAGAAATGTTTTCCCTTTCTGGAAAAACACTTCAATCTAAATCAGTTCGGGAAGCCAAAGCTTCCCTAAATTCAAATTAAGATTTATTACTGTATAAGTTAACTTTTACCGATATTAAAATCTTAGCGACAAGCAACTTAATCCTCCGTCTAACTTTCTATATTCGGATGTGTCGGTGACAATTACCTTGTATCCTGCATCTCTTATGCCTTTTTCTACAGTTGGATATCCTTTAGGTACAATTACGGTATCATTAACCCAAATACAGTTTGCTCCATAAGCTTCTTCTATAGGAACAATAATTTTATTGAATGATTTGAAGTCCTCTTTATTTATAAATTCTCCTGAAACAAGCATATTATTGTTTTCTATATAGTTTATACCAGTCTTAAGGTGCAAAACTTCTTCCAATGGAACTACTGAGCATGTATATCCATACTTAGCTAACGCATCCTTAAACTGTCTGCAGCCTTCTTCATTTGTGCGTGCAGACAAGCCAATGTAAAAATGGTCCCCCACCATCATTACGTCTCCACCTTCCATAGTTCCCGGAGATTTAATATATTCTATTTGGTCGTCATTATAAAACTTTTTAATTATTTCAACCATTAATGCAGATTCGCCTCTTCTTGTATCGGCTCCGGGATTAGATATTATAGCGCATTTTTTAGTAAGCACTGCCGTATCCTCTACAAAGCATGAGTCTGGATATTCTTCTAATGCTTCAAGTACAGTTACCTGCACACCACAAGCTTTAAGAGCATCTATATATGCATCATGCTGCTTTAAAGCCAGCTCATAATCAGGTTTCCCCAATTCAGGTGCCGATGTTATACCATCAACCAGCGATTTAGCCGGTCTTCTTACAATAACATTTTTAAACATTTTAATCCTCCCTTTATTCTCAATTGAGATGTTTCATCATCTAATCGATTTTTGTATACAATATATATTATATAGTATATTCAACAGCATTAATATTAAAAAAATTTAATATAATGCTGTTAATAAACCGCTGCATGAGAAATATTACATTAAATATCAAATATATATATAATATTGTATATTATCATTGAAAAAAATGTTTTTAAATGATAATATATTTATGATATATCTAAGAAAAGAGGAAATCTGCAATGACACACTATATGTCACTTAAAGACCATGTATACAAATATATTTCTGATAAGATAAGCGATGGTTCTTTAAAGCCCGATGATAAAATTAATGAACAGCAAATATCCGAGTCTTTAAATATCAGCAGAACTCCCATCAGAGAAGCATTAATTCAACTTGCATCTGACGGTTTATTGGAAAGCACCCCAAGGAGGGGATTCAGAGTAAAGGTACTGGATGTAAAAAAAGCACAGGAGTTGTATGAAATCATAGGAATGTTAGATGGAAAATTAGCTTACGATGCGGTAAATCTAATAACAGATGAACATATTAATGAAATGGAATTTTTGGCTAAAGCCATGGATTCTGCCATAGATCAGGGACTCAGGGAAAAATATTATGAGCTTCAGGTAGAATTTCACGATACTTACATTAATCTAAATGAAAATAAGGAAATGATATCTTTGATTAACAAGTTAAAAAATATTTTTTTAAGAAAATACTACGTTTTTGAAGATCCTGACAACGAAATACAAGTTCTCCGTGACACAAACTTAGAACATTATGAAATAATAAAACTTTTTAAGGGAAAAAAGCGGAATGAGCTTGAAGCCTACATGAGAAATGTACATTGGTCTTTGGATAAAGCAACTTTTGACTCCATGTAATAAGAAAAATGCATTCACTGCCACGTGCGGAAAGTGCATTTAGGCGAAGAGGACAGTTTAGAGGATTCCTTTTTCCCGGCAGTAACTATACCTCTGTTAATTATTAAGGGAATTTCAAGGTCTGCCCTTAAATTCCCTTTTTGATTGTAACGATAAAATTGTTCTTTATTTTACATTTTCAATTAAAAAGAAGCACCGCCAGTTAGTAGTTAAGCCTGGTATTTCCTGCACTTTCACAGTTTTTTTGTTTTCCTTGCAACAATAATGAATCTGTGTTCGGTTCCTTCTACATATCCTGTTTTATTTATTTCTTCTTCTATTTTGCATAAGTTATCAAAATATGCATCGACAGAAAATCCCGGGAACTCCCACTCGATTATTTTTGCAAAGTATACTAATGCTCCTGTATCATAAAAACGTATTGGTGAGAATGATTCCTCTGATTGAAGAATATCAAACCCATTATTTTTAAATGCTCTCACATTATTTTTCAGGTCGTGATCAGGATGAATTGATTCACCGTCATTTATGAGCTTTTCAGCTAAATCTGCATCATTCTGTCCTCCTACCTGCTGAGTTATAAAATATCCTCCATCTTTTAATATTCGATTGATTTCACCCACATCATAAGCTTCATGTCTGTTTATTACTATGTCAAATGAAGAATCAGCAAATGGCAGCACTGAATCATCGAATATCTGCTTTACGGTTACTCCCAGAGGTTCAAGCCTCATCCGACAAATTTCAACGTTTGGAGGATATGCCTCCGTTACAGATATATTATTAAACGGATGGTTCAGTGCTAACAGAAATTCTCCTCCGCCTGTTCCCATGTCTAACAGCTTATGTTTTTTATGTAAATAGGATAGTACAATTTTCTTATAATCCCACGGTATGTGTTCCCCGTCCCACCTTCCGTTAAGATATGAAAAATCCCATCCTTTAAAATCCTGCTTCTCTTCAATTTTCAGATAATTTCTGAACTCTTCCTGATTCATTTAACTCTCTCCTTTTTCATATAATCATTTTCTCTGAAAAGCAGTGCAGTTAACTGATAACAAATATCCTTACTCGGTACAATCTGCTATCAGATTACATTAACTGCACCGAGTATTTGTCTCGTTTATTTCTCATTGCAATCTTCACCTCTTTCTAATATATCACTGTTTTCTATATTATATTTATTTTCAAACGTTTTGCAAGAAGTTTTTACTAAGCTTGAATGAAATATCCCATCTGGGAAAACATACAATTTTATTAAGAGCGGGCATTAATGCCCATCCTTAATAAAATCTTGAAACTATTCTTTCTTATTCAATTAACAAATTATTTGGCAACATATTCAGCTGCACTTGCACCGGCTACTTTCCCGAACACAGCACAGTCTGCCAGTGCATAGCCTCCGGTATAGCTCAGATTGAACAATCCATGATTGGAGTTTTCTCCGGCAGCATACAATCCGGGAATTTTCTCGCCCTGTTTATTAAGAACAGCACCGGCTTCATCTGTAACAACACCTCCCACAGTACCAAAGTACTGCATGTATGCCTTTATGGCATACCAGGGTCCTTCTTCCATAGCAACCAAGTAATCAGATTTTTTAAACAAGTCGGTATCCTTTCCTGCCTTGCAGAGTTCATTATATCGATTCATGGTATATGCAAGTGCAGTAGGAGGTATACGAATGGCATTTGCAAGTTCAGAAAGTGAATCTGCCTTAAAGAACCTTTCATTGTCGGAAGTCAGGTTTTCATTTAAAATATCCATATATCCGTCTGCAGCAGAAGCATTTGCCTCATTGATAATTACCCAGTAATAATCTCGGCTGTCAGGATTTACATGCAGCATACTGTTGGAATATGTTTCAGGATCTTCGCTGTTAAGGCGGAATCCGCCTGGGCTTACATACAGTGCAGTTTTAGGCGTCTCAGCATCCGAATACGGAGAAATCATATCAGCATCTGTTACAACGGTCTGAGCAGAACCTCCCATCATAAATCCGCTTTCATATACTGCTGCGCCTATATCCTCCGCCATGCTAATTCCATCACCGGTATTACTGCTTAATGTGGTGTTAACTTCTCCTATGTATGCCGGAGCATACTTGGCAATCATTTCTTCACTGGCACCGAACCCGCCTGCACACAAAATAACAGCTTTTGCATTGAATGTATACTTGCCATCCCTGCCGGAAGCTTTAACTCCTGTAATCGCACCTGAAGCATCTGTTATAAGGGAATCTGCAGGTGTTTCAAGATATACTTGACCGCCATTCTCTTTGAATGTTTCAATAAGCTTGTCAAATTCTATGCCTGCTCGGTCGGGAGCACTGGCACCACCTCCCGCAAACATTGCAACGCTATGATTATATATTTTTGTTTCAACAGTTCCATCAGCATTCTTATATCCATAGGGTAATGACATAAGATTTTCTCTGTAAACCATTTCTGCACCTTTTTCTTCTAACCATCGCATTGTTGAACCAGACTCATCTGCCAGCTTACGAATTAACTCAGGTTTCGGAAACTGATCATTCATAAATGTGTCACCTTGTCTGATTCCGGCGTATCTTCCAATCAGATAATCGTACATTGCATCAGGATTTGCCGCATATGATACGGCACCGGCTGAAGTCTGGCTTACGCCTCCATAATACGGAAGTTTTTCAAGCAGTATGACATTTGCTCCGCCATCCTGTGCACTCAATGCCGCACTGATGCCGGCAAGACCTGAACCTACAACAACCACATCTGCATCAACGCTCTTTTCCTCCGTGGGCAAGGGCTCTGATGGAACGCGAACACTGAAAGCGGCAAGAGCTTCATCTCCTCCTGCCTGCTTGATACAATCGCCAACAGCAGTAAGTATGGCACGGCTTGTATATGTTGCGCCGCTTACAGAGTCAATGCCTATGGACTGGGTGTCTACAACACGCTTGGGAACCACATCAAAAGCTACATCTGCAATATTGTGAGTTTCCCCTTCTTCAGTTATTTTTACAGATTCTATTGCATCATTTGTGAGTTTAACTTCAACGGTCACATCACTATGATGGCCATGTGCTTTAGAGCTGTAAGTGCCTGCGGTCATACCCTTTGAGTGCTCAATCTTAGAAGAAAGAAGAGTATCGACATTACCGTCAGCTTGAACTACACAGTCTTCCACTGCTTTTATGATTGCATTGCTGGTATTGGTAGCTCCTGACACAGCGTCAACCGCTAATGTTTGCCCGCTAACAATTGCGTCGGGAATTTGCGATAATGGCGCATCACTGATTCCTGCCGTTTCATTGTGATCAGTGACCACAACAGATTGTATCGCATCTTCGCTGAATTCCACTTCAACTGTGACAGGCCCATTATTTCCATCAGCAGAAGCCTCATATGTTCCTGCTTTATAGGAAATCTCTGTTGAACCAGGCTCAGGTTGTGATGGTGTGCTATCACAAGCCATTAGACTTAATACCATTGAAAAACATAACAAAATAGAAAATATCCGTTTCATAATTTCCTCCCAAATTTGATTTTTAATAGTTCACTACTAAATTATAATATTTCACTTTTAATAAGTCAATGATAAATTTTAAACAAAATAGATAATTAAGTTATTATTCTTACTATTTAAAGCTGTATAACCGGATCTGAAAAGTAAAAAAAGTCGCAAGGATATTTTAAACCAGCCAAAAGGTAATAAAAAATCATAATAAAACTTTACCGTTGCAAATAAAATAATTTTAAAACAGCTTAGATAATAATAACAGCTTTTTAATGAATTTTTTTGAAGTTGAGCAGTATAAAAATATATAAAAATTCATTTTCAGAACCGGTCTATATACGAGGCAGTTGACATCCTTCATATCTTAAATTATACTTGTTTAGGAGTTATAAAAAAGTATTTACCGAAATTATTTATTCGTACAAAGGAGATTGAAATATGAAGAGTACCTCTAATAATAACCGTGAGAATATTAAGCGAGTTGCTTTGCAGTTATTTACTCA
>ENA-UOOK01007148-UOOK01007148.1-fermentation-metagenome-genome-assembly--contig:-NODE-7148-length-10308-cov-2.846289_pt1 | contig 10308 bp, 7 predicted proteins | sample MGYA00245777_ERZ724023 | MGnify/ENA primary metagenome ERZ724023 (study PRJEB28704, sample SAMN03018312) | fermentation metagenome | biome: anthropogenic terrestrial biome; feature: soil; material... | reverse complement strand
ACTCCTTACCGGTCTCCACATCTCTCAACAAAACCCCTTCACTTGATATATCCAGTACAAAAACCATTTGATGACCTTTTGCTTTGACTGATGACATAAAACTGTCTGCAACAAATTTTACAGGCTTGTAATATCGGACGAACCGGTTGTTACGATCGATGGAAATGACGGTTTGGTTCCTGATTTCGATATTGGTATCATTGAAAAACTTTCGATAGATCCCGTCACCTTTATCCATATAAGTTTGATTGCCACGGACAACAACAAGAGCAAAGCATTCAATTTCATTCTTATAAAACGTATTTTCTATCATGGAGCCGAAAACATATTTAAACTTACCATATTGGTCAACCAAAACGAATTGCCCTTCTGCCAAGTAAATTGCATCGGGTAAATCCATGATCTCCACTTTGTCCTTATTGGGAAAAACAGCATAATGTTTGTTGTTTTGGATCTTACAATAACCGATACCCCACACCTTATTTTTCACCTTGGGTTTATCAACAGTTTTATCCTTGCTCTCCCCTTTTATGTTTCCCTTTGCTTTTAATTTATTGGTGTCAGCGCCTGAAAATGTCACTGAAGGAGGATCGGTGTTTAAATTAATATGTATTTTTTTCGCTTCTTGTTCAATCTCTATGATGCTATATAATCCGGTTGAATTAATCGTACCGCAAAGGTCAGCGAATTCGGAAGATTTGTTTTTAGGAAAGATTGTTTCAAATAAAATCAGGTCATTTGGGTAAGATTCATATCGGATCAACTCTATTTTTCTTTTTGATTGTGCAGCCAAGTATATATCATAAGGATGAAAGTCCTCAGAGAGACAAATAACCCCGGCACCTTGCCAATCTACATCGAGATCTTCCTTTGGTAACTCCATATAATATTCTAATATTGAGAGAACACATGCATTAACATCTTGTTGAAATAACACTACAACAGGTAAGCCGTCTTTATCTAATGCCAAAAAATCCGGATTGTTTATGTTTGGAAAGATTTTGTTTTCAACAAGAGGCTTTATACTGAAATATAATTCGGCATTTTTCTTGATCTCATAAACCGTTTCAACCGACACCGAACCATTAAAGCGATACTCAACTTGATCCTTACAATTAAATAACCTTATATGCCGCATACAGAATTGCTCCTTTCTTGTAGATTATATGGTAGGATACAGTATAAATATTACCGAAATGTGGTTTGCATGAATATAGGTTATCATAATTTGTATTTTGTGTCTATTATGGTTGATTAATGTATATCTAAATCTTATGTTATGTTATGTTTTTATGTTGTCCTATGTTATGATGGAAAAAAGTGAAGTTATGGAGAAATATCATGAAGATAAAATACCCCGATTACAACCTTAGTTTGCTTAATCTTGTTTCATCCGTTTTGGTACATTTCGGTGTTACAACACATCATAAAACATTACCTGCTTTTGATTCGTTGCTTTCCACGCAATATAAAAACGTAGTTATCATGCTCTTTGACGGATTAGGTACTGCCATTCTTGAAAAGCATCTTCCTTTCGATGCTTTTTTATGTCACCATCTCCACTCGACTATATCCTCGGTATTCCCACCGACTACAACTTCTGCTACAACAACCATGGGAACAGGACTTTCACCCATTGAGCACGGTTGGTTGGGTTGGAGCCTGTACTTTAACGAAATTGATGCCAACGTAAACATCTTTCCGAACACTCTTTCCGGATCCGGTGGACGATCTGCTGCAGATTATCATGTTGCGCAACGTTATATACCTTTTGAATCTATATGGAACAAAATATCCAAGGATAGCAACAGTGTAGTGAAAGCATATAGTGTATCTCCCTTTTCATCTTTTAAAAGTAAAAGCATCTACGAAATTTGCAATACAGTCAAGCGTTTATGTACAGAAAACAGACGAAAATACATTTATACCTATTGGGATCAGCCGGATTATGATATGCACTTATATGGTACCTCCGATGAACAGGTGAAGGCTCAAGTATGGTATATAAACGAAGCTGTGGAATTATTGTGTGAAGAATTATATGACACTTTGGTTATCGTTACGGCGGACCACGGCCTTGTGGACACAAAGTGGCGTTACTTAATTGATTACCCGGATATAACCGAATGTCTTTTACGTGTACCTTCCATAGAGGCAAGGGCATATTCTTTTTTCATAAAGCCAGGTATGAAAGATCGGTTTGTAACAGCATTTAACAGACATTTTGGTGATTGTTATCTGCTATTTTCAAAAGAACAGATATTACAGAATAAACTGTTTGGTGACGGTATACCCAACCCTCGATCTATAGGATTTATCGGTGATTATCTTGGAGTTGCCACCGGATCTTATAGTATCGATTATGCCCCCTCGGCAGATCACGATGTATTCAAAGCAGCTCATGCCGGTTTGACCGATGAAGAAATGAATGTCCCGTTCATTGTGGTGGAGTGCCGGTAATTAGGTACATCTACTATCAATGACATATCTATATAACATTTTTATTGATCATATTTATAATTTAACATAAGAAAAGCCCGTTTAAACGGGCTTTTTCTGGCTCCCCAAGTAGGACTCGAACCTACGACCCTGCGGTTAACAGCCGCATGCTCTACCTGCTGAGCTATTGAGGAATAAATTGCCCTTTTGCTTTCGTTTTAGGGCACATTTTGTATTATACACATTATGGGCATTCGGGTCAAGTGTTTTTTTTAATTTTTATGAAATCTTCTTGAACAGCTTCTTGAACACTTGAGCATCTTTATATCCCCTTCTTCTTATTATGCATCTTTACCGAAATTATATTAACATGATCAGTGTTCCCGCTACGATAAGGCAGAGGCCTACAGTTGACTTTCTTGTCAATCTTTCCTTGAATACTAAATAGGAAAAGGCAATTGTTACAAGAATACTCAGCTTGTCTATTGGAACTACTACACTCGCAGGACCGTCCCGCAGGGCTTTGTAATAACATAACCATGAAGCTCCTGTAGCAACACCGGACAAGCAGATAAACAGGAGCTCTTTCTTTGGAACATCATGTATGGTGTGTTGCTTCCCGGTCACAAAAACTACAACCCATGCTATAATAAGTACAACAGCAGTTCGGATTGCCGTTCCAAGACTAGAGTCTACACCTTCAATTCCCATCTTGCCAAGAATAGTGGTAAGGCTGGCAAACACAGCAGACAAAACTGCATATATAAGCCATGATTTGCCATTGGTCTTTTGTTGCCCATCTGTATGCTTTTTCTGAATCATAAGATAAGTACCGATCGCTATCAGAACAATAGCAATACACTTTGTCCATGTGATTCCCTCTCCGAGAAAAACCAGAGCAAGAAATATAGTCAGTACCGTGCTTGATTTGTCGATCGGCACAACTTTGTTAATATCACCAAATTGTAATGCCCGGAAATAGCATAGCCATGATGCACCCGTCGATAATCCGGACAAAATAAGAAATGTCCATGTATATGCGCTTACGGTAGTGATGCTACTTCCGGAACCCACTATTAAAACCATTATCCATGAAAAGACCAAAACAACGATCGTGCGTATGGCGGTGGCTACATTGGAATCAGTATTCATTATTCCACACTTTGCCAAAATCGCAGTCAATCCTGCAAAAAAGGCTGAAGCAAATGCGAATGCAACCCACATAAAAATCCCCCCCCTTTAAAAAAGGAAGAGTGTCCATGTAAAACTCTTCCCTCTTTCCCTCATGTGAAACAAATTACAGTGTAGTATTATGCAGCATCTTAATCCAAGTAATCCTTCAGTTTCTTACTTCTGCTGGGATGACGCAATTTACGAAGGGCTTTTGCTTCGATTTGCCGTATTCTTTCCCTGGTTACTTTAAACTCTCTTCCGACTTCTTCTAAAGTTCTGGCTCTTCCGTCGTCTAAACCGAAACGTAAACGAAGTACTTTTTCTTCTCTACCGGTTAGAGTATCCAAAACATCATTCAGTTGCTCTTTTAACAAGATATGAGCTGCTGCTTCTGCCGGTGCAGGTGCGTCGTCGTCCGGTATGAAGTCGCCCAAATGACTGTCTTCCTCTTCACCGATAGGCGTTTCCAAAGACACAGGCTCTTGGGAAATCTTCATGATCTCCCTTACCTTTTCTACCGGTATATTCATTTCCTCGGCAATTTCCTCCGGTTTGGGATCTCTGCCTAATTCCTGTACCAATTGTCGAGAAACTCTGATCAATTTATTAATGGTTTCAACCATATGTACCGGTATACGTATGGTTCTTGCTTGGTCGGCTATTGCTCTGGTTATGGCTTGTCGGATCCACCATGTGGCGTAGGTGCTGAATTTATATCCCTTTCTGTAGTCGAACTTTTCAACAGCCTTGATCAGACCTAAGTTTCCTTCCTGGATAAGGTCCAAAAACTGCATCCCTCTTCCTACATATCTTTTTGCGATACTTACCACTAACCGAAGATTGGCTTCAGCAAGCTTCTTTTTGCTTTCTTCATCGCCTTTTTCCATCGCTTTTGCCAACACAACTTCTTCGTCAGCCGTCAACAAACTGACTTTCCCGATTTCCTTCAAGTACATTCTTACGGGATCGTCTATACTGATACCTTCCGGTACACTTATATCAGTGTCTTCTGTCTCGATATCCTCGGTATCGTCCTTTTCTGTATCACCGTCCAATGAAATGCCGGCTTTTTCAATGATTTCGTAAATCTCCACAATTTCTTCAGGAGAAATTTCCACTTCTTCATAAGCGTCAATAATATCTTGATCGGTTAATTTTCCCGTAACTTTTCCTTTTTCAAGCAGTTCATTTAATATTAATTTTTTATCTGTATTAACCATATAATCCCTCCGGTCGTTCTTTTATACCTATTTCGTATCTTGTTTTTCAATTCATTAATCTTTTATATTTTCCGATATAACATCATACTCTATACTGATTTTATCGTTTTAAATTTTTCAGTTCTCGGTTTAATCTAGTAAATTCATCTTTTAATTCTTTTCGCTTTTCGTCATCGCTCGTATTGCTCATAGCGACAAGCACTTCATTGTACCTTTTTTCAGTTTTGCTCAATCGATTTTTCATAATCATTTCATCAATGGCTTTACCCACCAATTCTTTTGATTCGAAATGGGTATTTTGGAGCACTTGTGCAAATAATGCGGCCTTGTCTTCATCAAGCATTTGCATTAACGATGATGGTCTCACTGTTTTTTTGTTGCGATAATTTTTCTTCATCTCCTTGTATATCAATAAATGATCATTATCTTCAAAAAATGTGTCCCCTTCCTTTGCATTGAATTCAGGTATGTAATCATTATCCATCGCCAGTAAAATCAACAGTCTTCGCTCTATGTCAGCGGAATCGTTTTTTGTTTCCATTGTCGTTGGTGCTTCTACTTGTAATTTTCCCGTATCCTTTGTTTTATACACTTTTTCATTTTTATATACCTCTGAAAGTATTGCCTCAAGCGAGATTCCGTAATCATGGGCAATTTTCTTCCCATACATTTCCACTTCCACGCGATTGTCTATCTTTGCCAATGCCCCGGCAATCAGATTCAGAAATTCAACTTGCCCCGCTGTAGTCGACATGTCACAATGTTTCTTATATACCTTGACTTTGTATTCCACCAACGGATCAGCTTTGTCCATCAACTTTCTGAAAGCTCCGGCGCCTTCGCTTTTTATGTAATCGTCGGGATCCTTTCCGGACGGAATGGTTATGACCTTGACATTGCAACCCTTGTCAGCCAAAACATCCATTCCCTTCAACGCCGCTGTTTGTCCGGCCAAATCCGCATCATAGCATATGATGACATTCTTGGTGTACCTTTTTAACAGCAATGCTTGTCTTTCTGTCAGCGCTGTTCCCAAAGAAGCGACCACATTATCGATTCCGGCTTGATACAATGAGATTGCATCCATGTATCCTTCCACTATAACAATGTTGTTTTGTTCGGATTTTCTTGCATAGTTCAGAGCGTACAGATTGTCTTTTTTTCTGTAGCTTGGAGTTTCCGGCGAATTCATATACTTGGGTAACTGATCGTCCAAAACTCTTCCTCCGAATGCAATGACATTCCCTCGAACATCAAATATGGGAAACATCAGCCTGTTTCGAAATCTGTCAATAATCGTTTCTTTCTTTGTTCGCAAACCTAAACCCGCTGTCAGGATCTCATTTTCCTTGTAACCTTTTGTTACCAAATATTTAACCAAAAGATCCCATGAATCCGGTGCAAACCCCAATCCGAATCTTTTCACAGTGGACGGATTGATCTGCCTTTTCTTCAAATATTCCAAAGCTTCTTTTCCGCGTCCCGCTTTTAAATTCTGATAGAAAAACTGTGCTGCAACCGTGTTCATTTCAATGGTTCGATTTATTATCTCGGCTTTTTTATTGCTCCTTTGTCCTCCTTTTTCAGGCAATTCCAATCCGGTTTTGTCGGCCAAATATCTTAACGAATCGAAGAAATCCAAGCCTTCTTTGGATCGGATGAATGTAATTACATTCCCACCTTTTTTGCAGCCAAAACAATAATAGGTCTGCTTGTCCCGACTAACATGAAACGACGGTGTTTTTTCATTGTGAAAAGGGCATAATCCGATATACTCGTTTCCTTGTCTTTTTAAACCGGTATAATCGGAAATGATATCCACAATATCAATTTTGCTAATAAAATCGTCGTACATATAACTCTCCTGATAACATTTTGGCATACGACATGACATATGCACACAAAGTTGTCACTGAAATAATATAATTCGACAAACATTCGAATAATCCTTTTATTAAAAAGACAAAACAATGGTCTCTATTTTTATTCACAGGTTTTACCTTTTTTATACATCAATACTCATCCAAAATTTGGGAACAAAGTATTTTTCAAATATTTTCACAGCAAATCGGTCAGTCATACCGGCAATATAATCACAAATGATTCTGTCCTTTGCTACATCACCGGCTGCTGAAATATATTCATCCTCGATGACACCTTCATTTTTATATAAATATCCATATAAATACTCCAACATATTTTCAGCTTTTTTTTCTTCTTTTTTTGCGATGGAGTCCACATAAACATGTTCGAACATAAATTGTCTTAAAACATCCATTGCATCGGAAAATTCACGACTCATTATAATGGAGGAGGTGTGTTTACTATGGTGAACAATATTCTTTACCATGGAATCGATCCGTTCTCCAATTGTTTTCCCGAATAATTGTTGACATTGTTTGGGAATTTGATCCTCAGTAATCACCTTTCCGGTGATGGCATCATCAATATCATGATTGATGTATGCGATTCGATCAGCCATGCGGACAACTTTTCCCTCCGGTGTGAATGGTAACGTGTCACCGGTATGGTTTAATATACCGTCTCTAACCTCCATTGTCAAATTTAATCCTTTTCCTGACTCCAACACGTCCACAACTCGAAGGCTTTGTTGGTTGTGTTTGAATCCTAAAGGACAAACCCGGTTCAACACCCTTTCCCCGGCATGCCCGAAGGGTGTATGGCCAATATCGTGACCGTGGGAAATGGCTTCGGTCAAATCCTCATTTAATTTTAAACTTCTTGCGATGGTTCTAGCGATTTGAGAAACTTCTAATGTATGGGTTAACCGTGTTCGATAGTGATCACCTTCGGGAGAAATGAAAACCTGGGTCTTATGTTTCAGCCTTCGGAATGCTTTGCTGTATAGAATACGATCCCGGTCCCGTTGAAAGTCAGTTCGTATCTCACATTTTTCTTCAGAATTATTCAGCCGACCCAAAGATCTCTTGCTCAATGTTGCGTACTCGGACATAAATTGTTCTTCGTAACTTTCCCGTTCTTCCCTTAGATTCAAACACATTCACCTTCCTTTATCAGTAGTTCTATATATACTATTTTCAATACTATTCACGAAATACCTTTATTTTCGTCAAAAAAAGTAATGAAATTCGGGAAATTTCATTACTTTTCAATTTATATCATATTTATGAAGGTTTAATTATGTATCAGTTACTCCTTTCAGGCAGATCGGAGATCTTGGATAACTTCAAATACTGAAACAGGAGTGACAATGTTATTTTTTAATAATGATACCAGTCGTTTAATTTCGTCTTCGTCACCGGTATACTCCTCTATCTTTACAGATTCAAGTTCTATATCCTGCATTTTTTTCTTGACTTCGAAACCATATACCGGGTTTACCAAATCCCCCTTGCAACCGGTAACCAATATATGGTATTCGAGTGTGTAACAATTGGTGTCTTCGCAAATAAACGATTCTTTTCCGACGATCATGTTTCTCATAATATCTTCTCCCATCAATAAGTATTTTCTAAACCACATCATGATGTGGTTACCACATGTGTTAACCACATTATAATGTGTTACGACTCATCTGGAAATAAAAACTTATCAACAAATATCGAGGAAATATTGAAAATCCCGTTCATTTGACCTGGAAAATGTCGATAATTGTCGAATTCATGCTTGTCCTTGTCGATTTTTTGCGAAGTTATCTTGGTTTATATATATTCTATTCGGCTTTTGATCCATTTATTCTTGATTATTTCCACACTTGCAGTAATCATTTCCAAAGAACTTGATTCCTTGAGCATTATATAATAGTCTTTGATCATGGAATGAAGCTTACTTTCTTTAGGAATATCACAAACCATCGTGATGGCATTGTCAATACCCTGCTCTTGCACTGTTTGGTCGACCTGATCGGAGCCTGCGTCTTGCGGAGCTTTGAATAAAAACCCTGCAGCAATACCAAGACAGATAGAAGCCGGTAATATCTTATTTTTATCACAGAGTTTTGCAGCGCCCACTAATCGATCCTCAGGAGACAGCTTTCTTTTTGTATCCCTTCCCACGCGATTCACAGTATCTCCTAAAGAAGGATTTTGAAAACGATATAGTAAATCTTCACTGTGACAAGATAATGCCGTCATATCTTCTCCGTGCTCCTTAGACATGGCTAATGAAGATTCCGAAAGGGCTTTCATCACTAAAACCTTAATTGCAGGATCCATACATGCTTGCCATATGAATTCATATCCTTTGTATTTTCCTAAATAAGCCGTCATGGCATGAGCCATGTTGTGCATGTACAATTTCCTTTGGATGTAAAAATCAAAAGGTTCATAAGGCACCATGTTTTTTACATAAGGTATTTCTCCACGAAAGCCTTTTTTGTCCACAGGAAGCACATCATACTCTTCTACATATACTCGCAAGGGGTTATCCCCCTTCATTTCCGATGTCATCACAGGAACCATTCTTCCGATGGAAGCCTCCACAAGACCGATGGTTTCATCGAACCATGGATGTATTTCCTCAGGCAGCTTCTCTTTCAATAATTTTTCAAAGTACTTGTTGGCGTCAATCAAATTTTCACATATGATAATATTCAACGGGGTATGATTTCCTGCGTCATATCTTTTCTTAATTCCTGCAGTAACCACATCGACAATATAAGGTAGAACATTTACACCTACCGCAGTGGCCATGATGTCAGCTTTCGAAATCACCTCGGCTGTTTCTTGAAAGTCATTTCCGTTGACAGCGCTGACATGATCAACGATCATTTCCTCGTAACCTTCTTTGCGTGCTATCCTGATCGGATAGCAACCGTCTTGGTTCAACATGTCCACCGTATCCTTGACAATATCAATAAAAACCACATGATATCCGGATTGGCTAAACAACTGACCGATGAATCCTCTTCCAATATTTCCCGCACCGTACATTACAGCTTTTTTCATTGTTCGTTTTGCAACCCCCTCTGCCTTTTCTCGCAATCAACTGAAAATTTGGACAAAAAAAGATTGCAAAAAAATAGTGTGTGTTTTTTTGCAACCGGACGATCTGTCATATATAGATATATGATTAGGACTCCTGGCTTTGCGTCTCAACCTTTCGAATTGATTTGCCCTGGTAAACATATGCACACAAGCACATATACACACAGATAAATGAACCATATCTATTTTAACACTACAGACTTTTTTATACAAGTCTTTTTGCAATGAATTCCAAAGCATTTAAGGAATGATCTACTTCTTTTATTTTGTTGAAGATTCCGAAGCTAAACCGTATCAATCCTGTTTGATCCGTCTTCAGATAACGGTGTAAGTTGGGCGAACAATGAAATCCTCCACGTGCACAAATTCCATACTGTGTACTTAATAAATGCACCGTTTCCTGAGAATCCAACCCGGTGACGTCAAAAGCCACAATTCCACAATTATCTTCAGGAATATACGAAGTGATTCCTTTGATGGACTTCAATCCATCGGACATTCGCTTGATC
>ENA-UOOK01007147-UOOK01007147.1-fermentation-metagenome-genome-assembly--contig:-NODE-7147-length-10308-cov-3.659124_pt1 | contig 10308 bp, 6 predicted proteins | sample MGYA00245777_ERZ724023 | MGnify/ENA primary metagenome ERZ724023 (study PRJEB28704, sample SAMN03018312) | fermentation metagenome | biome: anthropogenic terrestrial biome; feature: soil; material... | reverse complement strand
CTTTCATTTCAAAACACAAGTATGAATAAGATGTTTTCTGCGATTATGCTGGTACTAAACACAGTGTTGTTTTATTTAGTATTTATGTTCTCCAATTTCTTGCTTGCATCTTTTGTCTATCGGATCTATTATCCAATACGCAGGCAGGACTATATTATTGTTCTGGGTGCAGGCTTAATCCACGGCGATAAAGTTTCACCACTGCTGGCAGGACGTATCGACAGAGCAATTAAAGTTTATAGAAAACAGCTAAAAAACAAAGGGGTTTCTCCGATTATTATCATGTCCGGAGGGCAAGGACCTAATGAAGCACTCCCGGAAAGCCATGCTATGAGGGGTTCTCGCAAAAGAGAAAAACAAAATCACCTGTCATCGGGTGATTTTGTTTTTCAGAAACTTTAAGCAATCAGATAACAATGATTGGTTTTATCAGATCTTTTGGTTTTTCATCCATCAGTTTGAATGCATCTTCGATTTTATCGAAACCGTTGAATGTATGAGTGATCAGCTTTGTGGTGTCTACACGACCGTTTGCAATCATCTCCAGCATTTTATGGATACGCAGTGCACCGCCCGGACAGAAACCGCCGCGGATGGTTTTGTCTGCCATTCCGAGTCCCCATGATAAAGCCGGCATGGCCAGTGTGTCGGAGATGTCGAAGAAATTGACATTGGAAATGTAGCCGCCGGGTTTTGTCATATCTACTGCCTGACGGAAAGTTTCTGCATTTCCGCCTGCAATGATGACACTGTCTGCTCCTTCTTTGGTCATTTCTAATACTGGTTTAATCTTTAATAGACCGCCTAAAAATCCAGCAGCACCACTGATTCGTCCGTTCTTTACAAGATAATTTAAATTATCAACTACAAAATATGCATGAGAATTTTCAATTAAATAATTTGAATAATCAATAATTTCTTTTACTGATTTTCCTGCATCAACCATTTCCTTAGCAGTAACCGCTAGATAGCCTTGCAAGTAAGCCGCTGTCTTTGTATCAACAACATAAATATTAATCTGATCATTATAGTCTTCTCTTAATGTTTCAACCATTTGACCAATAGAGCTTAATTGATATGATATCGAATACATGATTAAGCTAGTATACCCATCCTTAATCAATTTTTCAATTAGTTCCATTGCTTCACCTACAGTCGGGGCTGAAGTAGATGGGATTACTTGTTCATTAAGTAGTCTTTCATAAAACTGATCAGCTGTGATATCAACGCCATCAACTAAGTGTTCTTCACCAAAGTTTATTACTGAACGTAATACAGGAATTTGCGGGTCTCTACCAATATAGTCTAAGCCTGCATTTACATCGGATATTATTGCGATTTTTTCCATGTCATTCACCTATCTTTATAACATTATATCATATTTTCAAATTTTTACAATATTAAAATAGAAAATAGCACTATAAAATTTAGTGCTATGATTCTAAATATTTTGATAGAAATGAGGATGCAGATTCTACAAGTATTTTTTCAATATCAGATATCGCATTTTCACTAATGATTATTACACTTCCTATAATATCACCATAGACATTTATGGGCTTTAAGATTGCTGCTGATTTAATAATTAGGTTTTCAGCAACTTCTAAATTATCATTTGGAGCAAATGTTTGAACATTTCGTCTACGCATTTTTTCTTCTAATCGAAGGTCAATCTTTTTTCCAATGACATCTTTCTTGAACCCCCCTGCCGCAGCAATAATCTTTTCGGTATCTGTAATAATTATCTCTTTTTTTGATGAAGAATAGATAGCCTCTGCATATTGACTAGCGAATGCATCAATGGATTCAACCGGAGAATATTTTTTTAATATAATCGCGTCACTTCCATCCGCGTATATTTCCAATGAATCCCCTTCTCTAATTCTTAAACTTCTTCTAATTTCTTTGGGTATTACAATTCTTCCTAAATCATCAATTCGTCTTACAACTCCGGTAGCTTTCATGATTTCACCTCACTGCATATATTATTTATCAAAATTGGTAATTATATACCTATGCTTTCAAGGAGTGTTATCACTTTTTTTATAATGCTGCTATTATTTTCATTTGTAATAAAAATATATATTCTCTTACGTCTATACTCAAACTTAACACTTTTAAATAGTTTAGATGCTTCTTTAAATAAAAGCCCTGCATTCATGCTATTACTTGCTTCTTGAGAATAAATAATAGTTGTTTGTTTGTTCTTATCTTCAATTGATTCAATCCCACATTTATTAGCTAGACTTTCCATATACTTTTTATCTATATATAAAAGTATTTCTTTATTTAACTTTCCAAAGCGGTCAGTTAATTCATGGACTACATCATCACGTTCTTGTTTTGATTTTATTTGTGATATTGAACGATGGATATATATTTTGATATCATCATCACTTACATATGAATCATCGACATGTTGGGAAACTTCTAGTTCTAAATTAATATTCTCTTTTACTGGAGGAATTATACCTTTGACGCGATCAATCTCTTCAGTTAGAATTTTCATATACATATCTAAACCAATACTATCGATGAATCCCGATTGTTCTCTTCCGAGGATATCTCCAGCCCCACGTATTGCTAAATCGCGAACAGCAATTTTATATCCACTACCTAAAGTAGTGAATTCTTTAATTGCATTCAATCGTTTTGCACTTGTGTCTGTTAAGACTTTTCCTTGATCATACATGAAATAAGCATATGAAACACGATCACTTCTTCCAACACGACCCCTTATTTGATACATTTGCGACAAACCTAAACGGTCTGACATATCAACAATTAAAGTATTTGTATTGGGAATATCAATTCCTGTTTCGATTATTGTTGTACATAACAAGACATCATATTCATGATCAATGAATGCTTGGATTGAATCTTCAAGTAAATTCTTATCCATTTTACCATGAACAACTAAGACACGAGCTTCTGGCACTAATCTTCGGATTTTTCTGCCAACTCGTTCAATATCGGTTATTCGATTATGTAGATAGAAAACTTGACCATTTCGGCCAATTTCTCGATATATCGTTTCACGAATAATCACTTCGTTTTCTTCTAGAACATAAGTTTGAATTGGATATCTATTTTGGGGTGGCGTCTCAATTAAACTTAATTGTCTTACACCCATAATAGCCATTTGCAATGTCCTTGGAATCGGAGTTGCTGTAAGTGTTAATACATTAATATTATTTTTATATTTTTTTATCTTTTCTTTATGAGTAACCCCGAATCTTTGTTCCTCATCAACAATTAATAAACCTAAATTCTTATAAACTATTTCATCATTTAAAATTCGATGGGTTCCAATAATGATATCAACTTTCCCATCTCTTAAGTCCGAAACAATTCTACTTTGTTCTGCTGGACTTATTAAACGGTTTAATAGTTCGACTCTGATACCATACTTTGCGAAACGATCTTTAAAACTATGATAATGCTGTCTAGAAAGAATTGTTGTGGGTGCTAAATAGGAAACTTGTTTTCCATTCACAACAGTTTTAAAGGCTATCCTCATCGCAATTTCCGTTTTACCATATCCCACATCCCCACAAACTAATCGATCAATGATTAATCCTTTTTCCATATCAACTTTAATTTCATCAATCGTTCTTTTCTGATCAGGTGTTTCAACGAATTCAAAATCATTTTCAAATTCCTTCTGCAAATAGTCATCTTCACGATATTTATATCCTGTTTGTTGTTCACGATATGCTTGAATTTCAATAAGTTCATGAGCAATACTTTCAAGTTTTGTTCTAACCTTGGCTTTTTTCTTTTCCCATTCGTTTGTTCCGATAGATGTTAATCGTGGAGCAGAATTTTCGCTTCCTTGATACTTCTCAAGTAAATTTACTTTTTCTACAGGAATATATAATTCCATGTTTTCAAAGCGAAGCATAATGTAATCATTTTTAATATCTTGAAGTTCAACTGTTTTAATTCCTAAGTATTGACCAATCCCGTAATCATAATGAACAATATAATCTCCTACCTTTAAATCATCTTTCGAATTTATTGGCGTTGTGTTTTGATATGCACTACGATATTTTGTTCTTTTGAACTTCATTTTTTTAAAGATATTTGTTTCGTTAATTACTTCAAAGTCATTAATAAACCCAAAAGAAATAGCATTTGCAATTTGAATAATATTTATACTTTTTGGTTTTATATCTAATGATTCATTCAGTAGATTCCCTTTAATCTCATTATCTTTTAGGATCTCAACTATTAAATTCATACTTTCATTCGTTGAAGTTGTTATAATAAATGTTTTATCTTTATTTGCTTTTAAATCTAAAACTAAATTCTTGATATCATTTTGATAATCAATAACGATATGACCTTGTAAATCTAAAGTCTTATCGATATGGATATTATTTAAACTTTGGCGAAACTCCGATAAATATACTCTTTTGTTGACATCGACGAAGACATCATGGAATCCCGATAAATATGAAAGGTTTAACTTTTTAGGTTGAGGTTTAGATTCTAAATATGTATATAATTCATATATCGCTTTTTCATATGATTCTTCAATCCTTTTTATTTCCTCGAATAAGACTATTTTGTTATCTATATAATCAAGAAAATGCATTAACTCTTTAGATATGTAACGAATATATTTATGTGATTTTTCAAGATTATGATAATTCTCAATATCCATTAAATCATTTTCTACCGAAATTGTTATTTCTTCGCCGCAATCATCTTTAATTCTTTTTATGATATCAATAGGATTATTATAGATTAATTCATTCAATGGAAAGACAGATGCATTCTTTATTTTTTCAATTGTTTTTTGTGACGTTATATCAAATGTTTTAATGAAATCTATCTCATAATCAAATAAATCTATTCTAATTGGCCCATCCATATTTATTGGATAGATATCAATTAGACCTCCACGGATACTAAAATCTCCAACCTCTGTAGTCATTGGAACTCTCGTATATCCTGATTCAACTAATAATCTGACAACATTGTTTATATCAATAATGTCCCCTTGACTAAAATTTAAGACATGTTCAATTAAGACATGTTTTGGTAATAGTTCACGAGCTAAGGCATTAATTGATGTAACAATTATTTTCTTCTCACCTTTTATAATTGAGTTAACAGTATGAATCCTTTCAAACTTGAATTCTTTACTAATCGCTAATAACTCCGCTGACATTATTTCTTCAACAATATAAAAGTTAACATTTTCAAACCCTGCTATTTCACATAGCATTTCATATGCTGTGGTTGCTTTATATAGATTACTTGCAACATAAACGACAGTATCTTCCGTTTTTAAAAAAGTAAGGTACGCCAAAAGATAATTATGATTAGCTGTTGTATTATTAACTAACAGATCATAATTTCCTTCTTTAATTATATTTTGATATTCACCTACATTTTTATTCCTTTGAAATAAATCAATAATATTATTCATACCTACTCCTATACTTATCACAAAATGGACTCATAATTGCTTATAAGTCCTTTAGTACTTTTAATTTTAATTATATTTATTCATTAACGCATCAAATGATAGTTCAACAAAATCTCTTGCAATCGATGGGGCAAGTTCTATTACCATATCGATTTCTTTTTTCTCTACTTTATTAAAGTTACCAAGCACATAATCTATTGTATCAGTATTTCCTTTAGATATACCAATTCTGACTCTTTTAATATCTTGAGTTCCTAAACTAGAGATTAATGACTTAATTCCGTTATGACCTCCGCTTGATCCTGATGGTTTAATTTTAATTCTCGCTAAATCGAGATCTAAATCATCATAGACAATGAGGATGTCTTCAATGTTGATTTTATAGAAAGATTTTACTAAGGATACAGCATTACCACTCAAGTTCATATATGTCTGGGGCTTTATGATGATTACTTTTTCCCCATTGATATTTACTTCAGCGATTTCAGCTAATCTTGCTTTGTCGAGTTTAAACTTTTCATTATATGATTCTACAACTTGATCAACAAACATAAAGCCAACATTATGACGCGTTTTTTGATATTTCTTACCTGGGTTACCTAACCCAACAATTAATTTCATATACTACATCCTATAACTTATTACATAATTTATAACATTCAACTACATTCTCTAATAGAGATGCAATTGTCATTGGTCCTACTCCTCCTGGGACAGGTGTAATAGCAGAGGCGATTTCCTCAACTGCTTTATAATCAACATCACCAACAACTTTAGTATGAAGCCTGTTTATACCAACATCAATTATTACAGCATCTTGTTTAACCATATCAGCTGTAATAAATAAAGGTTTACCGACAGCAGAAACAATAATATCTGCTTTCTTTGTAATTTCTTTTAAATTTGAAGTTCTTGAATGTGCCATAGTTACAGTAGCATGTTCGTCCAATAATAACATCGAAATTGGTTTTCCAACTAGATTACTACGTCCTATAACAACTGCATTTTTACCTTTTAATTCAATATGATAATGGTTAATAATATGCATTATACCTTTTGGAGTTGCAGGGACTATCGTTTTTTCTCCATTGAATAGTTTTCCCTGATTAACATCAGTTAATCCATCGACATCTTTTTTAGGATCAATATAGTTTATAACTTCATGAGTAACTAAATGTTTTGGAAGCGGCAATTGTAATAGAATCCCATGAATATTCGGATCATCATTTGCTGCTTGAATAACTTGAATTAATGCTTTTTGTGAGATGTTATCTTCTAGAACGATTGTCTCACTTTTTATTCCCGCTTTTTTACATGCTTTTTCTTTTGATGCAACATATATTTGACTTGCTGGATCATTGCCTACTAAAATGACTAATAGTTTAACAGTGTCATTTAATAAAGCAACTTCCCCTTTTACTCTTTCGCGAATTAATCCGCTTACATATTTTCCATCTAATACCATTCTTACACCTCACATTAGTCCGAATATTTCAAAATCATCATTCATATCAATTTTTAATGCTAATGGTTCTTTACCTAATCCAGGCATTGTCATGATATCTCCTGTTAGACAAATAATAAATTTAGCTCCTGTTGCAATTCTTACTTCTTTGACATGAATTTTAAAATCTCGTGGACGTCCTATTAATTTTGGATTATCTGACAAAGAGCTTTGTGTCTTTGCCATACAAATATAAAAGTTTTTATATTCTGAATTATTTAATTCATCTAGTTTTGCTTTTGCTTCGTCACTATATGTAACGCCATCTGCACCATATGATGCATTTGCAATTTTTTCGATTTTTGTATATACAGAGTCAGTTAAATCATATAAAGGAGTATATGGTTCATCGCTAATTGCGTTTACCACTTTCTGGGCTAAATCTATTCCGCCAACTCCGCCCTTACTGAAAACTTCACTCAAGCTTATTTCAACATTATGCATCTTTCCCCAATCTAGAAGTGCTTGGACTTCACCATCACTATCTGTTAAGAAACGATTAATTGCAACAACTGCTGGTAAATTAAATTTTCTTATTGTTTCAAGATGTTTTTCTAAATTCTCTAAGCCATTATTTAAAGCATCAATGTTCTCAGTTTTTAAATCTTTAAGATTTACACCACCATGATATTTTAATGCTCTAATAGTTGCAACAATTACAACTGCATTAGGTTTTAAATTAGCTTCGCGGCATTTAATATCGAGAAATTTTTCAGCTCCTAAATCAACACCAAACCCCGCTTCAGTCACAACATAATCGCTCATTTTTAAAGCAAGTTTTGTAGCCATGATGGAATTGCATCCATGGGCAATATTAGCAAATGGACCTCCATGGACAAACATTAAATTGTTTTCTAATGTTTGAACAAGGTTTGGTTTAATTGCATCTTTTAATAAAACCATTAAAGATCCTGTAATACCTAAATCCTTTATATATACAGGTTCATCATTATATGTATATGCTACTAATGTATTATCTAACGAATTTCGTAAATCAGCAGTAGAAGTGGCTAGGCATAGAACTGCCATTATTTCACTTGCTACGGTTATATTAAAATAATCTTCTCTAACAATTTCTTTTTTACTGCTTAAACCAACTTGTACTTTTCTTAGAGCACGATCATTTAAGTCAATGCATCTTTTCCAAGATATCTTTTGCGGGTCAATATTTAAACTATTCCCTTGATATAAGTGATTATCAATTATAGCACTTACTAAATTATTTGCTGTTGTGATTGCATGTAAATCTCCTGTAAAATGTAAGTTAAGCTCAGCCATAGGATTTACTTGCGCATATCCACCACCAGCTGCTCCCCCTTTAACGCCAAAAACAGGGCCTAAAGAAGGTTCCCTAATTGCACCTATACATTTCTTTCCTATTTTATTCATCGCATCAACTAAGCCAATTGTTGTTGTTGATTTACCCTCACCAGCAGGTGTTGGTGTAATCGCAGAAATGAGAATTAATTTCCCATCTTGTTTCTTTTCTAAACGCTTAATTGCCTTTGTTTCAACCTTGGCCATATAATTTCCGTATTGATATATTTCAGATTCATCAATATCATACTTTCTGATTACATCACGGATATTCTTCATTGTACTCTTCTTGATAATGTCGATATCGGACAGCATTAATATTTCACCCCTTCAGTATCTATATTATACAATAAAATAAGTTATAATACTATTTATTTTTTGATTTAATTATGGTATAATGTTTTTGCGCTCTCATAGTTCACTGGCAGAACGCAGCAATGGTAATGCTGAGATCGAAGTTCGATTCTTCGTGGGAGCACCATTATTGAGTTTTTTATATATTTATAAAAATTTTAATATTAAATACCTTTTCTAAACAGGTGGTCCCTTGGTTCTCAAGAGGACCATCTTTTTAATAAAAATTAGAAATGTATGAACATTTCTAATTATTTTCATTCATATAAATAATTGAAGCATCTACAAATCCTTTAAACAATGGATGAGGTCTTGTAGGTCTTGATAAGAATTCTGGGTGGAATTGAGTAGCAATGAACCATGGATGGTTCTTTAATTCGATTGTTTCAGCAATTCCTAATTCAGGGTTAATTCCACTAAAGACGACATCAGTATTACGATATATATCTAAATATTTATTGTTGAACTCAAAACGATGACGATGGCGTTCATTAATTAACTCCTGTCCATATAGTTCTCTGATTTTTGTTCCTTCTTGTAATTTACAAGGGAATAAACCTAAACGCATTGGATTACCAATTCCTTTTTCGCTATACTTAAGGTCAATAATAGGCATTGTTGTTGTTTCATCAAATTCAAGTGAAGTCGCTTGCTCAAATCCAAGAACATTTCTTGCATATTCAATTAACGCTAATTGCATTCCTAAACAGATTCCTAAATAAGGGATTTTATTTTCTCTAGCATATTTGATTGCTGCTAACTTTCCTACTACTGCGCGTTCGCCGAATCCCCCTGGAACAACAATTCCAGAACAACCATCTAAAAGCTCTTTAATGTTTTCATCATTTAAAGTAGCCGCATCGATATAATGTATTTTAACATTTATTCCCGCGTGAATTCCCGCATGACGAAGTGATTCAATTACAGATAGATAAGCATCGCGTAGGGCAACATATTTACCAACTAAGGCAATATGAACAACACCGCTTTGTAATTTTATTTTTTCGATTAGCTCTTCCCATTCTTTTAAATCTAGTTCTTTTATTTCTAGACCAAAGTGATTCATTACATATGTATCAAGATTTTGTTTTGCAAGATTTAATGGAATTTCATATAAGCTTTTTACATCTCGGGCTTCAATAACTGCTTCATAGTTAACATCGCAGAATAATGCAATTTTTTCTTTTTCAGCTCTCGGAATAACTTTATCGCTTCTCAATATAATTATATCAGGATTAATTCCCAATGATCTAAGTTCTTTAACACTATGTTGTGTTGGTTTAGTTTTAATTTCACGGGACGCTTCTAAATATGGCACTAGTGTATTGTGAATATAAATAGTATTCCTAAAGCCAATTTCTCGTCTAATTTGTCTTATTGCTTCTAAAACCGGAAGTGATTCGATATCACCAACAGTTCCTCCAATTTCTGTAATAACGATATCGGCTCCACTATCTTTTCCAGCTGCATAAATAGAACTCTTTATTTCATTTGTGATATGGGGAATAACTTGAACAGTTCCACCTCCATAAGCACCTTTTCTTTCCTTTTCAATTACTTTTAAATAAATCTTTCCTGTTGTTATACTGGAATGTTTGCTTAAGTTTTCATCAATGAATCTTTCATAATGACCCAAGTCAAGATCGGTTTCGGCACCGTCGATAGTTACATAACACTCTCCATGCTCGTAGGG
>ENA-UOOK01007146-UOOK01007146.1-fermentation-metagenome-genome-assembly--contig:-NODE-7146-length-10309-cov-3.079871_pt1 | contig 10309 bp, 6 predicted proteins | sample MGYA00245777_ERZ724023 | MGnify/ENA primary metagenome ERZ724023 (study PRJEB28704, sample SAMN03018312) | fermentation metagenome | biome: anthropogenic terrestrial biome; feature: soil; material... | reverse complement strand
GATATTATCAGGCTTTTCCAGGCGGAAGAAGCATGGTTGGAAGAGTGGGAAAACCTAAAGGATTATGGAAGACAGCATAATCTTCTTGAAATGAGGAGCTGCGGATACGAGTATTTTGTCCCGAGTCCTAATGCCGAAAGGGCATGGTGTTATGACCGGCTGGCAGATATTGCGGAGTATATTGGAAGAAAAGATTTTGGAGCATGGCATGAAAAAGCGGAGGCAATAAGAAAATCCATACAAACAAATTTATGGGATAAAGACAAAGGTTGGTTTAAGTGTATTCACCCACAAGGACATATCGAAACGGTTTATTCTATACAAGCTTATGATGCACTTAGAATGGGGGCATGTACTGAACCTATGAAAAATGCATTATTGAAGCATTTAAAAGATGGGGCCTTTTTAGGGGAATACGGTGTCAGCAGTATTTCAGCTGAGGATGAAATCCATTATGAACTAAATGATCCCGATTGGTCGGGCGGAGGGTGCTATACAGGTGATGGGCCTAATCTTGCTGAAACCTTATGGCAGAATCATGAATCAAAATTGGCATGGGATATACTGAGGCGTCATTTCTGGATGGGAGAAATGCTGCCTTACTTCCCACAGGAGCACGCTTGTGACAAGCCGGCAGTACCGGTGAACAAAAGGGCAAACATTATTGCCGGTGTAGCAGGATTGCAGGCAATTCTTTTCGGAATGGCAGGTATAGAGCCGGAATTGGACGGCAGTCTTGCCATCGATCCGCAGCCTCCTGAAGAGGGTGAAATAAAGATAAGCGGATTGCAGCATAAAAGTTCAATCATTAATCTGCTGATGAAACCGAATTTTATTCAGGTATATGTAAATGATGGAATTTTATATGAAGGTAAACCGAAAAAATTGGTTATCAGGTGACGGCGATGGTGATCTGATTGACACTACAATGCAGGAAGGTATGACCTTATATGCTACCAAATGATAATAGGATTTGGCGGAGATGATTATTCAAACCCTGGACACGGGAAATTAAAGGCTTTTACATATTTGCTACCAAGGTCTTTACCTTTAAGTATGACCCAACCTATGTAAACCTTGTTTTAGATGAAGCCGAATCCACGATTAAAACAAACCTGGGAACTTATGTTATAGCGGGAAGTGTAAATGTTCAGTCCGCCATAACTATTAAAGACGGCGTCGGCAATACAATCGGCACAGCCGCAGCAGGTCCGGGACTGCACTTTAGTTATGAGGTTGCCCTTAACGACGGAGAAAATAAATTTGTTATAAGCGCGGCTGCTGATGTCGGGTCAGGCGTATCCAAAGACATTGCTTTAACTGTGCTGTGCAGTAAAAGCGGCCCCGCAATCATGTTGGACGACAAGGACTTAACAACCTCGGATTTCGAGTATATCTTTACCCGTTACATACACCAAAACAGAAGACACTCCGAAATTATCCGGCATTGACGCCAACGGCAGCAAGTTTGCTTACGTTAGCAAAGCTAACGGCAATATTGCAATAGACGGAAAATTGGAAGAAGACGACTGGTTAATTGATATTAAAGCAGATAAGGGCATTCAAGGCATTCCCAAAAATATAACCAATTTCGACGCTCTGTGGGATGAAAATAATCTTTACATAGGCGTAAGAGTTTACGACACAAATGTACGTTTTGACGATCCTTCAAACAGGCCGTATATGAATGACGGCATTGAGTTGTTCTTAAATCCGAGCAATTCTAAAGCCAGTGAATATGCCGCTTATGATAAGCAGTTGTTTATAACCCGCATTAATGACGCGGTGTATAATAACGGAGCCGGCTACCTATCGGGCTGGGATACCTTTGACGGCGGATATACCTGCGAGTTTGCGATTCCATGGAGTTCTATGGGGATCAGTAATCCGACGGACGGATTAAAAATCGGATTTGATATCCAGAATGACGACAGGGAACAGACGAATACCGGGGTAACACGCGAGTCGCAAATAATTTGGAGCGGAACCTCCGACAATTGGCAAAATACCAGTAAATTCGGCACTCTTATTCTTGACGAGAATTATATATTAGAAGTTGGTGCCCCTGTAGCAGGCGGAATGGGCCAAACGCAGACTGTCACCATAAACGGCAGTAATGTTTCGAGCAAGTATTTGGCTGTGCAGTATTTGGAAGGTACCGGTATTGACGCAAAGATAATCGTATTCGTTATTAATGCATCCTCCACTGTTACGCTGTCTTACCCGAATACGGGAACCGTATTGGATGTTTGGCTGACAGATGGCTTTCCCAACTTGGTTGATGAGTCTTTGAGTGTGAGAATTTACAACCCGGAGCCATAACAATGCAAATTTAATTAATAAGGAGGTTAATGATGATAAAGCAAAACATTAGGAAAAGAATCTTAGCCTTTTTGATTGCGTTTGTTTTTATCGGAATACAGATAGGTATGCAGGGTTTTGTGTTTGCAAATGCGGATGAAGGCGCTTCTTTGAAAGATATTCTGACCATCGAAACAGGATCGGAAGAAACGATTGTCGATGAAATGGAAACGTATTATTTTAAGGCCGCTGCCGAAACATCGCCGAAGGTAGAATTTACTGCGAGCGGCGCTGATTATTGGGAATCCGACGACAGCTCCGTAGCAAGCGTCGACCAAAACGGTATTGTAACCGCCGTTGCGCCCGGAACCGCAAAGATTACCGCCAAATCGGGCGGAGCAGGCGGTTCGGCAGTGGCGACGGCAGATGTTTATGTGCCGGTTATAAGCGAAGACTTTGAAGGTATGACGGCTGCAAACCCGCCAACGGACAAATGGGGCATAGCGATGGATGGCAATGGTACTCCTACTGCCAATCAATACGTTAATACATCTGGTACTTACTTTGGAGTGGTTTCAATGCCTGACGTACCTTCCACAACAACTCAAGCTTTTGAGTTTGCCACAGCAGGATCGCAAGGCAGCAGAGGCCGCGGCCTTCAAAAAAACTTTACGGCTGTTAAGGAAGACAGAGTAGAACTTGATTTTGATTGGAATATCGGTACTTTAGATGCGAATTTAACCTGGCTTAGCATAAAAGACAGTGAGTTCGAAAACGCTGCCAGTAATAATAAGGGTTTTCGCTACCTGTCTTTGGCGGCGGAGTATGCTGCCTCCGGTATCACGGTTTCCTATTCAGTCAATGGGGGAAGGGATGCTAATGTTGCCGATAGCACCGGCAATAATTTTCTAGCGCCTGAAAATAGACAGACGCTTTTTACCAATGCGGCAGTGAATACCTGGTACAATGTGCATGTTGCTTTAGACTTTACCAAGAATGAAATTATTTTTATATTGACTGAGAAAGGCAGCACTTCGAATACGACAGGATTGATTACAAGACCCTTCCCGGCCGACTTAGTAACTGCAGGCAATTTGGATTTCGGCTCGATATCCTTATTGGCGAGAGGCGCAAACAGTACGCAGGCTAGCGACTATTCTAAAGCTACTGTGAAGATGTATGTTGACAACTTCAATGTATACGGCTACGACTATGCGCCGTACGATTTAACCGTAACAGGCGCTCTCTTGGACAACGGCACAGGCAGCGGCTCTTATAAACCCGGCGATAAAGTAAGTGTAACGATTGAAGGACCGAAGGATGGCCAGGCGTTTAGAAGATGGAAAACGAACCCTGACGGCATTGTGATGACGAAAGATGCGGCAGACCCGTTGAAGTGGACATTTACAATGCCGATAAGCGATGTTGATCTTACCGCGATTTACGATGCGGAATATGAAATTGTAATCGGCGGGCAGACAAACGGCAGAGACATCGATCTGCTTGGCGGGACTTATAATGAGAAAGAAAAGACATTTACGTTCTATACCTATGAATTAGGCTGCTTCAGCGTGGTGGAAACACAAAATTTAGTCACGGTTGAACTGAAGATAGGCAGTCACGACTACTTTGTCAAAAAGCAAAATAAAAAATCGGACGTGGCGCCTTTAATTATAGAAGATAAGACGATAGTTCCCCTGCGTATAATAGCGGAAGCGTTCGGCGCAAAAGTGGATTGGGACGAGAGCACAAGGACGGTCATCATTGCGATTGACGGCAAAACGATAAGCTTAACGATTGACGTTTTATCTCCGGGCATGGATGTAGCTCCAATCATTATTGAGGGTAGAACGATGGTTCCGCTTAGTTACATTGCCGAGGCTTTTGATTCCATCGTACTATGGGATGGTGAAATTGACCAGGTAACGATTTACAGATAAATACTGCACTTTTTATAGAGCACTGAAACAAGCCGGTACATACTTGTTTCAGTGCTCTTTTAAGTTTTCTACTCACTTTTCTGCGCACTGAAACGTTCACAACAATATTCCCTCAGGCGTCCCTTTGATCCGCAGCCTCTGGTTTATTTGCCGGAAGCAGCAGACAATCAAAAAAGTACAAAAAAATCAAAAAAATAGAATGTACTTTACTGACCTTTTGAGCAATAATGATACATGCAGACAGTAATCAAAAATGCACTTCCTCGGATGGCAGTCTGCATACTTTAGCCCCAAACTACGTCACGAGGCACTAGAGAATGTGAAACGGAGTTCTACTTAAATCATTAATACAGTCATAATGGAGGAAAGATGAAAATAAAAAAAATTTTCAATGCCAGAATGTATTTCAGTAGAATTATTTTATGGGTTTCTACAGCAATTGTATTAGTGGTAACGATATTTGCTTCTATCATATATTTTAAAGTGGATGCAAGTATGATGGAGAAAGAATATCAAAACAATAAAAAAATATTAAGTCAAGTCAAATATAATATTGATATGATGAACTCAATGGTTGCAAATTTATCACTTACGCTTTTTCAAAGCAACGAAGTCGCTATGATTATGAATACCAGGGAGGCAGAGGATAATATAATGGATTTCATCCGCAATATGGACAGATTAAAAAAAATTGTGGGTGCCAATTCTTATATTAAATCAATTTACATTTATAATAGTTTTAATGGAAAATATTCATCAGAAAATAGTGGTATTTATTGTAAGGATACTATTTTAAATGCGATGACAAATAATTTGAAGATTATCCCGAAACAGAATCCTATTTTGAGAAAATTCAAGAACATGGGAGCCAACCGTTTAGAGGATGTATTCACATATGTTTTTTTTGATTCCGCAAACAGTAATAAAAAGGTAGATGGCGCCTTTGTAGTTAATGTCAACGCGTCATGGATATATGATAATATAAGTATAGCTACTGATATAGATAAAGAAAAAGGCGACAAAATTTATTTGATGGACAGGCAGGGAAATTTTATCGATAATACCCCTAATATATCGGATGAAGCTTTTAAAGAAACGCTAAAAACAGAATATGGAAAATTCAGGGATAAGAATAAAGTTGCATCGGGTATATATAAAATTAAATTTGAAGGAAAAGAATATATAATTTCTTTTATTAGTGTTAAAAGTCCTGAGTGGATTATATTTAAAACCCAGCCAATTGATAATTTATTAAATTTTATTAATCAAGTTAAGATTAGTATTATTATAATTACGTTAATATTCATAATTGTTTCGTTTATAATTTCAATTTCGGTATCCCATGTAATTTATAGACCGCTTGGAAAGCTGGTGAAAAGGGTGGTAGAGAAGCAGCCGAAAAGTCTGGGAGTGGATAAAAAAAATGATGAACTTGCTTTTTTAGATAGTGTTTTTAATAGATCAGCAGACCAAATAAAAAATTATGAGATAAAAAGAAGATCCGAATTAGAAATTATCAAATCATATTATTTTAGAAAGCTTATATTAGATAGTAACAGGGATGTTATTAATGAATTCGATAAGGTTAATTCTTCTATTTCATTAACTGAATCTGATAAATTAGTTATATGCTTATTAAGGATAGATGACTATAACAATTTTTGCCGTGAGGCGACGCTTTCAGAAAGAGAGTTGTATAAATTTGCCATTATAAATGTAATATCTGAAGTGGTTTCGAGAGGGTTTATTTGTGAAACCATAGATATGAAAAATGACCAAATTGTGGTAATTTTAAATGTTGTGGAATCAGATGGCTTTTATGAAAAAATTACACAAATGATTAAAGAAACACAGGATTTTATAGAAAAGTATTATAAAATTTCATTTACAGCAACAGTAAGTGGTATTATTCAGGGCGGAATGAATATAACAAAATGCTATAATGCGACAGTTGATAATTCCTCATACAGATATATATATGGGAAAAAATCCGTGATCACTAATACTATGATCAGACGGAATATTGAAAATTCCGACTTAACAGACTATTCCTTTCCAATGGAAAAAAAGCTGGTTGAAGCAATTAAGGCCGGCAATATTGTAAAAATTAAAGAGTGCCTCAGCGATATTTTTTTAGAGCTCTCAAAATTGAATTACAGTAATATACTTTTATATATTTTTCATTTAATCCAGACAATAAATGATGTCGTACGAGAGATTTGCCGGCTCAATTTAAGGAATTCAGATTTGAAGCTTCTGGTAAAGGAATTACTGGAATTTGAAACGATGGAACAGCTTGCAGAAAAATTGAATGAATTCTTTGAAGAATTTTGTAAAGATAGACATTCTTCAGTGAAAAGTAAACATGAAATGCTTGTTGAGGCAGTAAAAAATATTATTAATGTAAATTATGCGGATCCAACTTTATGCCTGCAAAAAATTGGCGATAGTTTAAATATGTCACCCGTACATGTGGGAAGGGTATTTAAAGAGTGTACAAACTTATCTTTCACCGAATATATGCAGGAAATGAGAATGAGTAAAGCTTTAGAGCTTTTAGAGGCGTCAAAGTACAATATTGGTGAAATCTCTATAAAGGTCGGCATAGAAAATATAACTTACTTTTATAAATTATTTAAAAAAAGATTTGGAATAACTCCCAAAGAATATGCACAGAAAAAACTTATTAAATTTGTAGAATAGGTCGATTTACCGATATCTGGCATATTAATCAAACGAGACTATATCAAAAATTTTTCCCTGATTGAATGTACAATAAAATGCAAAAAAGACAGAAAAAATAATTGAAAAAGTGAAGAAAAATCAAAAAAGTTGAATATACTTCTTATCCATTTTGAGCAATAATTATCCCAGTTCATGGCAAAATTCATCGCAAGAGGAGAAAATGTTATAAATGAAGAAATCATTTAATCTATCAAAATCCAAGACAAACAGGGAATTGCTTTTTATAACTCTTCCAGCTATCATCTTTGTTTTCATATTTTCGTATATCCCAATGGGAGGAGTAATTATTGCTTTCAAGAACTATAAATTCAGTAAGGGTATTTTTGGAAGTGAATGGGTAGGAATTGAAAACTTCAGATTTCTCCTTACCTCTAATACAGCAAGAATAGTTCGGAATACTATAGGTATGAATTCCCTTTTTATTATATCAGGAGCAGTGATATCCGTGGCATTTGCACTTTTCCTTTTTGAAATGTCGGGATCCTATGTTAAAATTTATCAGACAACCATGTTTATTCCCTATTTTTTTTCCTGGGTGGTAGTAAGTTATATTTTTACCGGATTCTTCGATATGGATTTAGGTTTAATAAACAGTTTACTGAAACAGTTCGGGGCCGAACCTATTTATTGGTTTAACAAGCCAGGATATTGGCCTGCTATTTTAGTGATTGTCCATATATGGAAAAGTGCCGGCTATGGATGTGTCATATATTATTCAACTTTAATAGGAATAGATACCGAATATTACGAGGCGGCAAAACTTGACGGCGCCAACAGATGGCAGCAGATAAAAAACATCTCTTTGCCCATGCTTAAGCCTATGATAATTATAATTGTCATTCTTGGCATAGGGAAAATTTTTAATGCTGACTTTGGTATGTTCTATTTTCTCACCAAAGATACGGGAACTCTTTACCCAACCACCGATGTAATAGATACTTACATATTTAGAACATTCCGGGTTCTTGGAGATACCGGGATGTCCACGGCGGCGGGCCTGGTGCAGTCCCTGGTTGGATTTTTCCTTGTACTGGCAACAAATTTGATTGTTAGAAAAGTAGATAAAGATAACGCTCTCTTTTAAAAGACATGGAGGATAATTCTATGCGTAACAGATTTAGTTTATTTAAGGTGGCAAGCCATATAATACTTTTTGTATTTTGTTTGTTTTGTATACTTCCAATGATTTTAGTAGTATCGATTTCATTTTCAAGCGAGAATGACATTGTTAATTATGGGTATAGGCTTATCCCTAAAATCATTGATTTTTCTGCCTATCGTTTTGTTTTCTCGGATTTAAGCACTTTATTAAAGGCATATCTGGTTACCATTACAGTAACGGTAACCGGAACCGCACTAGGGTTGTTGATGGCTACGTCGTTGGCATACGGCATTTCGAGAAAGGACTTTAAATATAGAAATATTATTTCATTCTATGTATTTTTTACCATGCTTTTCAACGGAGGATTGGTTCCCTGGTATATTCTGATTACAAAGTATCTTCATCTTGGCGACTCGCTGTTGGTATTGATATTGCCATATGCGGTAAATGTATGGTTTGTAATGCTTATGAAGGGCTTTTTGCAGAATATATCCTCCGCTATAATTGAGTCTGCAAAAATTGACGGGGCAAGTGAATTAAGGATACTTTTTACTATCGTTATGCCCATATCAAAGCCTGCTTTGGCAACGGTCGGCCTGTTTTATGCTCTGAATTACTGGAATGACTGGTGGTTGAGCCTGCTGTTCATTGAAAACAAAAATTTCTATCCCCTTCAGTTCCTTTTATATAAAGTACTTACAAATATTGAGATACTGACTTCAATGAAGTCAAGCTATGGAATTGATGTAAGAGTAGATTTGCCTACACATGCAGTACGTATGGCGACTGCTATTCTGGCTGCGGGACCCATGCTTTTTGTCTTCCCGTTTTTTCAGAAATATTTTGTAAAGGGATTGACCATAGGTTCTGTAAAAGGTTAGCTCCTCATCGCTGGTTGTTACCTTAATTAAAAAGAGGTTGCAATAAAAAATATAAAAATAGGGAGGTACAGAACATGTACAAATCAAAAGCTGTAAAACTTATTTCTATCATCATTTCTTTCAGTTTATTATTAAGTGTGCTGCTTATAGGCTGTGGAAATGAAAAAGAAGAGGCGGTTACCGGTACGACAGATACAGCACCTGATACATCCGCTGCTCAGTCGACAGAAAAACTTGATCCTGCAGAGCTTACCTGGTGCATTATGAATTCGGAGCAAAAGGATCTGGATACAGTATTAAAGGACATAAACGTATATTTGCAGGGGAAGCTCAATGCTAAACTTAATCTGGAAATTTATGATTGGGGGCAGTATGATCAGAAAATGCAGTTGAAGATAGCCGGCGGAGAAAATTTTGACCTATGTTTTACAACCTTCAGCTGGGTAAATAAATTCCAGCAGAATGTCACGAAAGGTGCTTTTCTGCCGTTAGACGATTTGCTTGAGAATTATGGACAAAATATCAAAAAGATTATCCCTGAAAAATATATAAATATGGCAAGAGTTAACGGTAAAATTTATGCTGTACCAAACTACCAAATAACTGCCATGTCAAAATCAATTTACTTTAAAAAGGATTTGGTTGATAAATATAAGTTTGATTACAAAAGCGTAACAAAAATGGAAGACCTTGAACCGCTCCTGGACCAAATCCTTAAGAATGAAAAAGGTATGACTCCTATTAACATTAATAAGATATGGGAAGGAGAACTCTATGTATACTGTAAAGGCTATGGGGTGAAATTTCCTGATAAGGTTGGACCGATTGAAATTTATGAAGATGGGAAAGGCGGGTATACCTATTCGGACCAGCCCAGCGAAGCATTTAAAAATTATTTAAGACTTATGAGAAAATGGTATCTTAAAGGCTATATAAGAAAAGATGCGGCAAGTATCGATACTGATGACTCTTATATGAAAGCCGGAAAAGATGCAGTTATGATTGGCGGAACATATAAGCCCGGCGATGACATCGACATGTCCAACAAATACGGATATCCTATAGTTTCACAGCGTGTGACGGAGCCTGTCGTACAACCGGGTGCTTCACTAAGCGCATGTACTGCAATCAGCGCAACCTCTGAAAATCCTGAAAGAGCAATGATGCTTTTGGATCTTTTGAATAGTGACAAAGTACTGTTCAATAAAATGGTATTTGGCATTAAAGACAGGCATTATAAGCAAATTGATGAAAATACGGTCGAGACGATACCTGATAGCGGTTATAAACTTGATGCATGGGAATTTGGGAATCAATTTAATTCGTTTTACATGAAAGGC
>ENA-UOOK01007142-UOOK01007142.1-fermentation-metagenome-genome-assembly--contig:-NODE-7142-length-10312-cov-5.070293_pt1 | contig 10312 bp, 21 predicted proteins | sample MGYA00245777_ERZ724023 | MGnify/ENA primary metagenome ERZ724023 (study PRJEB28704, sample SAMN03018312) | fermentation metagenome | biome: anthropogenic terrestrial biome; feature: soil; material... | reverse complement strand
TCGGGCATCAAAGCCGGTTCGGGCATCAAAGCCGGTTGGGGCATCAAAGCCGGTTCGGGCATCAAAGCCGGTTGGGGCATCGAAGCCGGTTGGGGCATCGAAGCCGGTTCGGGCATCAAAGCCGGTTCGGGCATCAAAGCCGGTTGGGGCATCAAAGCCGGTTCGGGCATCAAAGCCGGTTGGGGCATCGAAGCCGGTTGGGGCATCGAAGCCGGTTCGGGCATCAAAGCCGGTTCGGGCATCAAAGCCGGTTGGGGCATCAAAGCCGGTTGGGGCATCGAAGCCGGTTGGGGCATCAAAGCCGGTGAGGGCATCGAAGCCGGTTCGGGCATCAAAGCCGGTTCGGGCATCGAAGCCGGTTCGGGCATCAAAGCCGGTTGGGGCATCGAAGCCGGTGAGGGCATCGAAGCCGGTTGGGGCATCAAAGCCGGTTGGGGCATCAAAGCCGGTGAGGGCATCGAAGCCGGTTCGGGCATCGAAGCCGGTGAGGGCATCGAAGCCGGTGAGGGCATCGAAGCCGGTGAGGGCATCGAAGCCGGTTGGGGCATCAAAGCCGGTGAGGATTTTGGAATCTATGCCGGTTTGCAAGCGCGAATTAGTCAAAAGAAGCAATATGCCATTATCAGAGCCAAAGAACGGCCCAAAAATATCGTTTGTGGCGAATTCGCGGAGACCTAAAATGATTGAAAACGCCAAACCCAAGATTATAAAGGCTATAACAAAAATCTTAAATATCTTTGGCGTCACTCGCGAGGAAGCGCCCGAGGTATTGACCGAGACACCCAGGGAGTATCAGGAATATTTTGTGGTTCCGAAGGAGGTTTAATATGCTGATTACTTGCGACTTATGTACGGGCGGCCCAAACTGTTTAAATGATTGCAAAATCCAAGCCCCTGGCGGTTGTCATGCCGGAGACTTGCGGGACGACTTAGGCGGGAAGCCTTATTCGGAGGGCAAGTCCGGCGGCGAAGTGGACGGACGATTATTCAAAAACGTTATGCAGGATTTTTATTTGAAAGGGGAGGGGAAGTAGATGCTTAAAAAAGGAACCATGGTTAAAGTCAACAGCCAAGGTTATTACACCGTTAGAATCGAGAATCAGATTGGGGAAATAGTTGGAGTAATCGAATCAATTCATCAACCTCTTTATCGGATTTATTTTAAGCAGTTTCCGCAACTTCCGGACGGATTAAACTTTAAGCCCGAGTGGGTAAGAGTTGTAAAACAAAATTGGTTCCAAAAACTTTTCTCCCGCCAATCAGCGAGAGACCCCCGCCAATTCCCCGGTCGCGAAGCCGTAAATGATTAGCCTAGCGCCGTGGGAGAGGCGGATTAAAAGGAGGGCTTATGTATAATTCACCAACGCCGTTTATTTGTGACAAATGCGGGCAACCGAGAGATTATAAAAATCATTCGTTTGTTTGTCCTAAATGCGGGCACAAGACCACGATGGAGCCGCTTGAAACTAGGTGCTTTAACTGCGGCAAAGAATACACGGAATGGACTTGGCTTGATCCGAGCAGTTGTCCGCATTGTAATAAATCTTTTGTGGATTGAGGTGGAGAGGATGTTTAATTTATTTAGCCGCAAAAAACAGACAAACACGCAGACGATTTGGGTTAAAAAAGGTTCTGGCGGCGATATTTCGGGTGAGCGTGATTTGTTTGTATTCAATACACCAAAAACAGACGATTTCAGGGAATCTATCGGGAATATTTTGTCGTCTAAAAACTTTCCAATACTAAAGGATTTGCAATACCTTGAAGTCGCAGAAGTTGAAATCAGGGTTAAGGGGAGGAAATAGGATGCCCAAGCTGTACGAATTAACGGAACGGTTTAAGAATTTAGTTGACTTACTAGATGATCCGACAATCGCCAACGATGAAGTTTTAAGCGCTGCCATCTCCATTGAGGGCGAGTGGACTGAAAAGATTCAGGGAATAGCCAAATTAATTAAAAACTTGGAATCAGATGCGGATGGATTTGAGGCAGAGGAACGGCGCTTACGGGAACAAAAACAATATCGCCGGAACCGGATCGAGAGCTTAAAACAATATCTATCAACTGCAATGCAAACCGCCGGAGTTAAAAAGGTTGATGGAACTGTTCCGGTAGCGTTTCGGAAATGTCCGGCGAGCGTGGAGATTACCGATCAGTTTATTGTCCCGGCTAAATACCAGAAACCGCAAGAACCGGAGCTTGATAAAAGAACCATTCTGGAAGATTTAAAAGCTGGGAAAGAAATTTTAGGCGCGGTTTTAGTAACCGATAAAGAGTATTTAAAAATCGGATGACGGAGGGAAAGAGATGTCTGAAAAAAACGAGATTGCAGAAAATGCCGCAAATAATACCGCTGTAATGATGGAAAAGGCTTTACTTACCGGCGATTTATCAAAAATGACACCAGCAGAACGGTTGCAATATTACAGTAAGGTTTGTACTTCAATTGGTTTAAATCCGTATACTCAGCCTTTCGATTATATCATTTTAAATGGCAAATTGAAACTTTACGCTAAAAAAGACACCACGGAACAACTTAGAAAAATCAATAAAATCAGCCTGCAGATTGTCAGCCGGGAATTTGTAAATGATTTGTATATCGTAACGGTAAAAGCGACTGATGGCAATGGTAGAACAGATGAAGCAATCGGGGCAGTTAATACCACAAATTTAAAAGGTGATGCTTTGGCTAATGCAATTATGAAAGCTGAAACCAAAGCAAAACGTCGGGTTACATTGTCTATTGCCGGTCTTGGTTGGTTGGATGAAACAGAAGTTGAAACAATACCGGATGCCAAGATGGTTAATGTAACGCCCGAAGGCGAAATTATAGACCCAATCGATACGGAAATTGCTAATCTCATTGAAGAATTGGAATTAAAACAAGAAACTCTTGAAGAACTCGGAAAACGAGTTGACCACGACAAATATAAATTATTAGCTGCATTAAAGCAATTAAAAGCCAAGAAAGGGGAGAAACAATAATGAATTTATGTGTATTTACTGGTCGCTTAGTAGCCGATCCCGAACTTCGATATACCCAAAATGGGATGGCAGTATCAACTTTTAAACTAGCGGTAGATCGACCGGTTAAAAAGGGTGAAGAAAAGAAAGCTGATTTTCCCCAATTTAAAGCCTTTGGTAAAACTGCCGAATTTTGCGCCGCTTACTTTCGGAAGGGTTTTCGCGAAACAATTATGGCACAATTTCAGACCGGATCATATGAAAAAGACGGTCAAAAACGATATACCAACGATTTTATAGTACAAAGAATCTTCCCAGTCGATTGGCCGGATAAAAATCAGGCGGCTCCCCAATCCCATGATGACGATATTAGCGGAATCAATCTTGATGATTTACCAATGTAATTAAATTATAACCCTTCTCGCCCCTTCACCGGGGCGGGATCTGGAGGTGGAGAGATGAAAGATTGTAAATCCTGCTCATGCGTTGATCCCGGAACCTGCGTTGAGTGCTTGAAGGGACAGTTAGAGCAGTATAAAGAGGCGTTGAGGTTGGCGACAAATGACGCTGAAAAGGAGATAGGTTGCCCGCCGGTAGAAAGCCGAGCTTGTTGTAAATGGCAGGGAGATCATGGTACTTGCATTGATTGTATTATTAATTATTATCTAACCAAAGCCAAAGGAGGATGAAATATAATGCGCCGCTTAGACGATACCGGACGAAATTTTATTCCGTTGCATTTGCCCTGCGGCAAGGATATAAACCAGGATTACGAACCAGGAATGATTTTACAATGTTGCCGGACTGAATGCCCGAAGAAGTCAAACGATCAAATAGAACAATGTTACGACAAGCATAAATATGGATATTACAGAGGGATTAAACCGGCTATATTAGGTTATTAAAGCGAGGTTGAGAGGATGGCTAGACCACAAAAAGCAGTAGTAGATTATTTCCCCCACTTAGTTAAAAGGGGCAAAACCATCCTTGCTTTAGAATCTCGGTTCGGGAATGACGGTTATGCGTTTTGGTTTAAATTACTTGAAATTTTAGGCGAAACCGAAAACCATTTTTTTGATTGCAATAACCCCGCGAATGTGGAGTATATGTTAGCAATAACTAAAGTGTCCGAGGAAACCGCGTCAAATATACTCGATCTGCTTGTTCGGGTGGATGCAATCGACCGGGATTTATGGCAAGAAAAAATTATTTGGAGCCAAAACTTTGTGGATGGGGTTAAGGATGCATACAAAAGGAGAAAAATCGGAATACCTGAAAAACCGAGTTTATGCAAACAAAAACCCGCATTGCCGGAAGTTATTGCAGACACAAACGCGACACCAACCCCCGATAATGCAAACATTAATCCGCAAAGTAAAGTAAATAAAACTAAAGTAAATAAAACTATAATATACACTCCTGATTTTGAAACTTTTTGGAGAGAGTATCCTAGACCAAAACAAAAAGAAAAAACTTTTGAGCTTTGGAACTACTTTTTAAATTTAGGAGTATTGGCGGAAAACCTTATAGATGCGGCTAGAAATTACGCAAGAGAATGTTTGAAACTTAAAATTGAAGAGAGATTTATAAAACACTCCACTACTTTTTTGAGCAAGAAAGACAAGCCATTTATAGATTATCTAGGAGGTTCTAATGGAAACAATCGGGCAATCTCTACCGGAACGGTTAAGACAATCAATAGAACTCCATCGGCAGACTATTCGGAATACGACAAAGTTTAAAGATGTCAAGGAATTTGTTTTAAAATTTAATGTTCCTTTTAGTGATGATTATATCCTTGATCGCTTCTTGGAATTTGAAACCACCTATAACGCCGAGCTGAAATGCCGGGAATGTAAATCCTTTGAATTGTGTCCAATGCAAGAACCAGGGGTAAAGCCAATTTTAGAGCTAACAATTGATACTTTTTTTAAGCCGGTTGAAGATTCAGAATACATTTTAAGACACTTTGGAACTAGGATTATTGAATGTGAAAAAAGTCAAGCACATAGAAAACAGGAAAAAATTAATCGGCTTTTAGAATCATCCCGAATTCCAGAATTACTTCGAGATAAAACCTTTGAAAACTTTGAAACTACCGAAGGCACTAAAACAGCGTTTGAAGCGGCAAAAAAATATTGCGAAGAAGGCGGCAAAGGAATTATATTTTCCGGACCCTGTGGAGTTGGTAAGTCACATTTAGCCGGGGCGGTTATGAATCACAAAATAAACAATCTTCAAGAAGTTGTATTTTGCGTAGTTCCGGAGCTTATGGATGACATTAAACGAGTTATAAGGGATCAAAAAGAAACAAGTGAGCTAATGGAGATAGTTAAAAACACGCCAGTTTTAATCTTGGATGACTTAGGATCGGAAAAAACTACAGAGTTTGTCGCAGAAAGATTATTTGTAATATTAAACGCCCGGTTACTTAAAAAACTTGATACTTTTATTACAACCAACTATCAAAAACCGTCGGAGCTAATCGAAAAGCTTGGTGGAGGAGTAACCGGTCAAAGAATAGTTTCCCGAATCCGCGAACTTTGTAATTGGATTAATATAACAGGACAAGATTGGAGGCTAAAATAATGCCCTGTAAAAAATGCGAAGGTTATCGTCAAATGTTACAAACCGCTCGGGTAGAACGAGACTATTACAAACACAAAATCGACGCAGCAAACAAGGCCTTATTTTTCGCCCAGGCGTTAATCAACGAGCTAAGGGCAAAGCGAAAAGACCCGGATGTTTTAAAGACCTGCGTCAAAAAACTGAAAATATTGATACCTCAAGTTGAGGAACCGGCAGGGGTTAAATTTTCGAGAAAAGAGCAGATTGGAGGGGTTTAGAGTGAAATACCGAGTCGTTTACGCCGATCCTCCCTGGTCCTTTAATAACAAACGAACCGGCGGCAATCTCAATAGCGGAGCCGGTCAAAAATACGATGTCATGACGGTTAATGATATATGCAATCTCCCGGTAAATAAGATAGCCGATGATAACTGTGTTTTGTTTATGTGGTGGGTAGCCTCAATGCCGGAAGAAGCTTTAAAAGTAGTTAAGAGCTGGGGATTTAAAGTTAAAACAATGACCGGGTTTAATTGGGTCAAGATGACCAAGGCAAATAAATTATTCTTTGGAATGGGGTTTTGGACCCGGCAGGGATCGGAAAATTGTTTGATAGCAATTAAAGGTAAACCGAAAAGAGTTGACGCCGGGGTTCGGGCGGTTATTTTAACTCCGGTAGGAAGACATTCTGAGAAACCCGACGAAGCCCGCAAAAGGATAGTCAAGTTAATGGGCGACGTTCCCCGAATCGAACTTTTCGCCCGTCAATCAACTCCCGGCTGGGATGTCTGGGGAAATGAAGTTGGTCCAACAGTAGATATTTTCGAGGATGCAGACCGAGGAAAACTTTTTAAGGAGTGGTGAAATGCCTATATCAACAGTAGAATGTTGCGACTGCATGGACTATATGGCGAAGTTTCCAGATAAGTTTTTTGAACTTTGTATTTGCGATCCGCCGTATGGAATTGAAGATCATATATCAAAGGGTGGCGGTTCTCATACAAAATCACAATGCAAATTTCATCAACTATACTCAGAAAATCATAAATCATGGGACGTTAGACCAAACCAAAGTTATTTTAAAGAATTAATCCGAGTTAGTAAGAATCAAATAATATGTGGCGGAAACTATTTTGCCGACATAATACCAATTTCGCGAGGATGGGCAATATGGGACAAAGTAACCGATGGTGTGACTTGCGTAAACCCTGAATTAATTTATACATCTTTCGATTTAGCGGTAAAAATTTTTAGGAGACCACAAGGGCTGAATAATGGGTTTATGAACAAAGAAGGCAAAAATATTCACCCTACTCAAAAGCCTATCCAGCTTTATTCGTGGTTATTACAAAAATACGCCAAACCCGGCGACAAAATCCTTGATACTCACATGGGCAGTCAATCCTCCCGAATCGCAGCCCACCAAATGGGGTTTGACTTTTGGGGGTGTGAGATTGACCCGGAATACTTCGAGCAAGGTTGTAAGAGGTTTGAAAAGGAAGCGAGTCAACAGGCTTTATTTGTACCGGAAAAAATTATAGAAGAACAAATAGATTTGTTTAAGGAGGCCCAACCATGAAACGCAAAAAGGACAAGCCGAAGCAATATAAACGAATGCCCATATATGACATGGTTTTATTTCCCGGAATCAAGAAAGAAGATCCGGTCAAATCAGCCAAAACCATAAAAACCCTCTATTCGGTATTATCGGCGCTAACAATTATTATCTTTATGTTTATCTGCTTTCGGGTTGGTTTGGACCTAACGGAAAACCGGATGACCAGTGAAATGGAATCCTGGAGACAACGGGCGATTGAAGCCGAAAAAGTCCGGGATGATGTGGAAAAGGCGGTAGAGGAAATTAAAAACACCCGGAAACGAATCGAGGAAGAAGAGGCCTACAAATTGGCGGTTAAATACACCGCGAGTGCCTATGCTTATGAAATCCCAGTCGCCTTCGTCCTCGCCTGCGCCAAGATTGAAACCGAGTATAACCCGGATTGCGTGGGACCTTTTCAGGAGCGCGAAGATTTTCAAATTTACCGCCCGTCATTCGCAAGGTTCTTTCCGGCGAGCGAATGGAACAACCGGCAGAAAAGGTATGTTGCAGGACTGGCGCATTTCGCGGAGTGTGTGAGGATAGCAGAGAAGGTTTTTGATGATACAAAGGATCAACTGTTGTTATCTCTGGCCCTGCACAATTCGGGCTATTGTCGCCGAGACCCGACCACGGCATTTAAAGCCGCTCATTTGCACATGAAACGGGCGCAGAGGCTGAGGATCTGGAAATTAGCGGATAAGGGACTTTCGGCATGAACTATTACAACGCTTTGGAAACGCTATCGTCCCGCAAGTCGCGGCGGAGTTCGTGAGGGCTTACATGGAGGTAAGGAATGATTATCACCAAACCGGGTAAATATCAAATAATTCCCGTAATCCAATATAACAAAATCGGGAATCCCTACCAAGTTCGAGAGGTTGAAATTACGGAAATAGACAAGGTCAACCAGAAAATCTATTGTTCGGAATTAGGCTGGGTTGATTGGGATTTGCAGGTGAAAGAGGAGGGAAAGAAAAAATGAAAGAACGACCGATTTTATTTTCCAGTGAAATGGTCCGGGCGATATTGGACGGGCGAAAAACACAGACGAGGCGGGTCATAAAGATAGACGATGCTCCTGAAAATTGGAAAAAATCCATAGCAGGGACATCCATTGTCAGAACCTCTCCGTATGATGCAAAATTATCACGCTACGCGCCTGGTGATATCCTTTGGGTAAGGGAAACATGGCGTGATAGGTGGGGAATGGTTTACGCAAATTATGGGACAGGTAATGCTTATCCAATAGACGATGTTAGGGAAATTGAATACAAAGCAGGCGGGAACGGGTTTTTTGTGCATGGCTGCAATTTGTGCCCGGATGAGCCAACGGTTAAGTGGGGAGAGTGGAGTAAATGGCGTCCATCAATCTTCATGCCCCGTGAAGCCGCAAGGATATTTTTGAGAGTGACAAATGTTCGGGTGGAGAGGGTGCAGGATATTACCGAGGATGACGCCATGGCCGAAGGTTGTGAAAAATTACTCATGGAAACGAGATCGGCGCTAAATAATTTTATGAATTTATGGAATTTCATCAACTCTAAACGCGGTTATGGTTGGGACACTAACCCTTGGGTTTGGGTTGTAAAGTTTCACCGATTGGAGGACTTTGAAAATGAAAATTAAAGGGTACGAAATTAAATACCTTAGCGGTTGGGGAGTCAAACCGATTTATCAAAAGTCACAATTGGAGGTGAAGAAATGAAACTTGTTTACTTGGCCGGACCATATCGGGGAAAATCTAAATTTAAGCCGCTTAATTGGTTGCAACGGCAGATTAATATCTATCGGGCCAGACGGGCGGCGGAGCAATTATGGGTGGCCGGATTCGCGGTATTATGCCCACATCTAAACACCTCAAATTTTGACGGTTTATGTGATGACCAAGTTTTTCTTGACGGAACTATTGAAATGATGCGGCGATGTGATTTGGTGATAGTCCTTCCAAGCTGGAACAAATCAACCGGTTCAAAAGCCGAAATCAAAGAGGCTAAAAGGCTGGGTATCCCGGCTTATTTGATGGGAGGCGATGAAATATGACGCACGAAATAATACATAAATCAAAAAGCATACCGGAACTAATCAAGGAAGCGCATGAGAACGCAGTTGAGCATGGATGGTGGGAGGAAGAACGGACATTTGGAGAGCAGATCGCATTGATACACTCTGAATTATCGGAGGCGTTGGAGGATTACCGGAACGGGCGGGGATTTACAGAAGATTATTATGAGTGCCCCGAGTCAAAAGAAAATTACGCTTTCTGTCCCTCTATAGGTCCGTGTGGTTATTGTCAGTTTGCTAAACCCTGCGGAATCCCGATAGAATTAGCCGATGCTGTTATTCGGATTTTTGACACCTGCGGTAAATATGGGATTGACCTGGAAAGAGCTATAGAAATTAAAATGGCTTACAATCGGACAAGGAGCTACAAGCATGGAAATAAAAAAATTTAGAAATGATTTAACTGGTAAAAAGATTGGAAGATTGACTGTTATAAAAGTGGTTTCAATTGACACTAAATATAGAAAGTATTGGTTGTGTAAATGCGATTGCGGAAACGAAACGGTTGTTCGTGGGGATTGCTTGACGACAAGGAACACAAAGGCGTGTGGCTGTTTAAAAAAAGAATTATCCGTCCAGCGATTTATGAGGGTAATAACTAAACATGGTTTCCACGGTGAAAGATTATATGAAATATGGCAACACATGAAAGACAGATGCAAAGCTGAAGGGAAAGCGAGAGGCAAAAACTACGCAGATAAAGGCGTTTGCGTTTGCAGTGAATGGATGGATTATTTGAAATTTCGAGATTGGGCGCTCAAAAACGGCTATCAAAACGATTTAACCATAGACAGAAAAGACCCTTTTGGAAACTATGAACCTCAAAATTGTAGATGGGTGACAATCAAAGAGCAACAACGCAATAAAAGAAATAGTATTTTTATTGAGTTTAACGGTCAAAAAAGGCATTTAAAAGAATGGGCCGAGGTTTTAGGAATTAAATATCATACTTTGTTTCAAAGATATGAAATCAACAAAGATCCAGAGTTTGTTTTAAGACCCTATAAGCACGGAGGGAAGAAGATATGAGAACCCAACCGATCAGCAAGGATCATCGAGTACAAAAACGGGCTAAAATTCAGCGGGAAACCATTATTACTCCGATATTGGCGGAGAAATAT
>ENA-UOOK01007141-UOOK01007141.1-fermentation-metagenome-genome-assembly--contig:-NODE-7141-length-10313-cov-3.099630_pt1 | contig 10313 bp, 9 predicted proteins | sample MGYA00245777_ERZ724023 | MGnify/ENA primary metagenome ERZ724023 (study PRJEB28704, sample SAMN03018312) | fermentation metagenome | biome: anthropogenic terrestrial biome; feature: soil; material... | reverse complement strand
AAAAGGAGAGAAAAGCGGGTGGTATATTTTATTAGATAACCAAAATAAGGTTTATACTCAAGATTACGGTTTGGATTTTTCAAAGGAATATTTCAGAAACCCTGTTGTATAAGAGAGGAGGTGATAATTTGAAAGTAATAAAAATTGAAGTTTGGGGCGATTTTGCAGTGTTCACAAGACCTGAAACGAAAGTTGAGCGATTCTCATACCCTGTCATGACTCCATCCGCTGCACGAGGGATTCTTGATGCCATTTACTCAAAACCGACAGAATTCGGATGGCGTGTTGTTTGTATAGAAGTACTCAACCCTATTTCGTTTATACCATTGAGAAGAAACGAAGTAAAAGAAAAAATCAATGTGCATCAGGTTATAAGTGCAGCAAAAGGTGGAGAACCACCTTTAATACTTGCTGATGCAACAAAAGAAATTGCAGGTACAGATAAAAAAGGCAGGACACAAAGGCAAACGATGGCGTTAAGGGATGTTTGTTACCGGATTCACGCACGTATTCAGCCAAGGCATGGCTTTGAGACAAGACAGAAAGCCTTTGAAGAACAAGCAATAAGACGGATCGTAAACGGAAAATGCTTTTATCAACCTTTTATGGGATGTAGAGAATTTGTTGCTTATTTTGGACCTGCTGGAGATTCTCTACCAATTAAAACAAATTTGGATATCGGTTTCATGCTCTATGATGTTTTTAATCTTGACCGAGTGGACATTGGAAACGCAAAACCATTTATATCATTGTTCCAAGCAAAATTAGAAAACGGTGTTCTCAATGTGCCTGATTGGAACAGCATTCACGTAAAAAAACCTGATATACAAGGAGAAAGGAGGTAGGTTGATGCTTCACGCATTAAAAGAGTATGCGGAAAAAAGGAACATGGTATCTCTCCCGGGATTCAAGGCAAGAGCAGCAAAATACATAATTAATTTGGATTCAAACGGTAAATATATTTCTTTGAGCATGGCAGATGGAGAGGAAGGTAGGGGCAAGGTATTCCAGTTGTGCCCAACACTAGAACAATCCGAACTTGTATCTGCAAAAACCAGCCATTTTCTACTCGATACAGCAGCTGTAGTATTAAATATGCCCAAAAAAGATGATAAAAGTAAAAACAATAAAACGGAAGAGAAACACAAAAGCTTTAAGAATCTTTTATCCATGGCAGCATCATATGCTCCATGTATCGAAAAATGTTTTTCTGCATTAGATAACCCTGATATATTCAATAAAATTAGAGATGATGCAGCCAGACAAAAAATAAAACCTACTGAGAGCATCACATTCAGAGTAGGAACGATATATCCGATAGAGACTAATGCTTGGTATAGTTGGTGGGAGGAATTCAGGCAAACGATTAAAGATCGGAATCAAAAAGGCGAAACAGATGATATGATTTGCTTTCTTAGCGGAGGAAAGGTTCAATCGGAGGCGACTCATGGGAAAATTGGAGGTTTATCTATAGTTGGTGGACAACCTTCGGGTAGTACACTCGTATCTTTTGATAAGGATGCATTTGAATCATATGGCTTGAAACAATCAGCTAACGCAGCCATGGGTGCGCAATCAGTATCTATATATGTTTCTGTGTTAAATAAACTAATACAAGAAGCACCAAGACCGCTTGCGGGTACATTTTTTTTACATTGGTTCAAAGAGGAGATACCGGACGAAGATGATTTTCTTGAGGTGCTCTATTCCTCACAGGGAAAAGCTGAAGAAAAAGCTGCAGATCAATTGGTTGAATCTATCTACACTGCTGACAGGGAGGGAAAAAGAAATAGCGTTACAGAAAACCGATATTATATTCTTCTCCTATCTGCTTCGGGTGGCCGTGTTATGATTAGAGACTACATGGAAGGTGATTATACTGTACTTCTGGAAAGAGTTAATTCCTGGTTTGAGGATAACCGTTTGATCAGCCCTTATGGTAAGGGATTTACTAAAAATCAAAAAATGTTCTCAATACTTTGCAGGTTGCTACAGTTCAGAAAAGATGAACCAATTGAGGAGCTCATCAAAAGGATTGATAAGGAACTGCCAACGATATCACATTCCATACTACAAAGCATTATTAAAAACACTCCATTAACAGATAGTGTTGCTTCCCGGGCACTAAATTATATCCGGTCTAAGATACAGCAGTCAGAAGATGATAACACTAAACAATTGGATAATCTTGACCCTATGGCATGTGGAATTCTGAAAGCCTGGTATAACAGAAAGATAAAGAGTACATGTGAAGGAGGGATTAAAAAAATGTCCAACGAATTGGATACAAACAACATGTCACCTGCTTATTTGGCAGGGAGAATAATGGCAATCCTGGCGGAAATTCAAAAGAAAGCAAATGAGGGAAAAGAGTTAAACGCTGGTATCATCGACAGATATTATACATCAGCAAGCAATTCACCTGCATTAGTTATAGGACGACTTATGGATCTTGCACAGCATCATCTTGCAAACATTAAAAATAGATATGACGTAGAGCGGTTCGAAAGGATCTTAAGTGATATCAGTGTGAATCTAACTGACAGAACATTACCGAAAACACTATCACTTGAGGGGAAGACCGAATTTGCCCTTGGTTTTTACTATCAAAAGGCTAATATGCATGCCAGTTCACAAAGCAGCACAAAAAATGTCGATATTAACACCAACACTATAAATAATGATGAGGAGGAATAATATATGTCAATCAAGAATCGTTATGAGTTTATGTATTTTGTTGAATGTGTAAACGGAAATCCAAATGGTGATCCAGATATGGGTAACAGTCCGAGAATAGATCCCCAAGATATGCATGGTCTTATTTCCGATGTCGCTGTAAAAAGACGAATACGGAATTATGTTTCTTCCGCATATATAAAAGCGGGTATGAACATGGTAGTACAGAATGCAACTAATATAAATAAATTTATTGCGGATGCCCATGAAAAAAGCGGAGCGGATAAAAAGGAAAAAACAAAAGATAAAGTAGACGCAGCACGTGAATATATGTGCAAAAACTATTACGATGTCAGAACATTTGGAGCAGTTCTTTCAACGGGTGCTAACGCTGGGCAGGTTCGCGGTCCGGTTCAATTTACTTTTTTACGTTCTATTGATCCGGTGTATAGCATGGATATTTCTATAACACGAATGTCGGTAACAGACAAAGTGAAAGAGAATGCATCTTTTGCAGAGATCGAGAAATGGGAATCTGAACAAGATGCAGATAAACTACGCACTATGGGAAGGAAACAGCTGATCCCGTATGGATTGTATGCCGGCCGTGGATTTGTAAGTGCAAATCTTTCCGAAGATACGGGTTTCGATGAAGAGGATTTAAAAATATTATGGGAAGCTATACTCCAGATGTATGAACATGATAGATCAGCTAGTAAAGGATTGATGTCAGTTCCTGCTTTAGTAATATTCCGACATACTGGAACAGATAGCAATGAAGAGCAGCGCACTCGACAAGCTAAATTGGGTTGTGCTCCCGCTCATAAACTGTTTGAGCTTATATCGGTCGAAAAAAAGGATGGAATTGAGTATCCAAGAAGTTTGCAGGACTATGAATTCCGAATAGATCTAGAATCTGTACCTAAGGGGGTTGATGTGGGCTTTGTAACCAGTGGTGCAGAAGGCATCAATACGGAATGGAATGAAGTTTCTGAAGATAATATTTTCAAACTGTTTTGCAGGAATAACAACCATGAATGATGAATTGATACCATTGTCTTATCTTTCGCAGTATGGCTACTGCCCAAGACGAGCAGGTTTGCTATTGCTTGAAAGTATGTGGGCTGAAAACATATATACCGTTGAAGGTAGTATTGCTCACGAAAGAGCACACGCAGGAGGTGCTGAATCTAGGAGTAACTGTATCAAAATGTTTGATGCTCACATAACATCAGCATCTCTTGGCTTGTCTGGTAAAACAGACTGCATTGAAGCACATGCAGATATAAATGGGGTATCATTACCTCAATACAATGGAAAGTTCAGGTTGTATCCGGTAGAGTATAAGCATGGCATTTCGAGGAATGAAAGAGAGTATCAGGTGCAATTATGTGGGCAAGCTGTGTGCCTTGAAGAAATGTTGGGTTGTAGAATTGAAGTTGGCGCTCTTTATTTTATAGGAAGCAAAAAAAGAAATGAGATTGTGTTCGATCAAACACTTAGAAATGAAGTTAAACATATTGCGAAAAGACTCCACGAAATGTTGGAGACAAAATTATTACCGAGCGCAAAAAAGGGTCGTAAATGTAACAAGTGTTCATTGTATGATTTATGCATGCCAACTATTGCAAGAAAGTACGCAGCAGAGTATGTAAATAACATATTGGAATGGGCGAAAGAAGGGGATGAAATATGAAGAAATTGCAAAATGTATTATATATCCTTACTCCTGATTCATATCTTTATATTCAAGGGGAATGCATCTGTGTTAAAGTAGCAGGAGAAGAAAGGGTCAGAGTGCCTTCTCATACAATACAATCAATTGTGTTTCTGACTAATACGACGATTTCATCTCCTTTAGTTCGTTTTTGCGGCGAAACGGGTATCACTGTATCATTCTTGGATGACTTCGGAAGGTTCCAAGGGCGATTATATGGCAAAACTTCTGGAAATGTATTACTTCGGATGAAACAATATCAGTCCACTGGGAAAGATGACTTTTGTTCAAATATAGTGTGTGCTATAATTTCGTCAAAGATAGTGAACTCTAGGAATATGTTGCAAAGAGCAGCGCGGGAACAGAATGATGAAGAATCAGCAATTCTTTTAAAGAAAGCTGCAGAAGAGATTACCAAAGCAGCACAGTCTCTTTCACCAAAAATGTCTGTCGACTATATGCGTGGAATAGAGGGGTTAACCGCAAATTATTATTTTGGAGTATTTGACCATATGATTAAGGTAAATAAAAATCATTTTTTCTTAAAAAACAGAAACAGGAGACCACCTGAAGATAAAACAAATGCAATTTTATCTTTCCTTTATGCTTTATTGAAAAATGATATATGTTCAGCTTTGGAAACGGTAGGACTTGATCCTGCAGTAGGATGGCTTCATGCGGTAAGACCAGGAAGACCATCATTAGCACTCGATCTAATGGAAGAATTACGCTCGCCATTGTGCGACAGACTAGCAATATCATTAATAAACCTTCGCCAGATTCAGCCTAATGATTTTGAATCTGAAATTAACAGTGTAAAAATGACTGATAGTGGTAAAAAAACAGTCATAGAAACTTGGCAGAAAAGAAAACAGGAAGAGATAATACATCCTTTTCTTAATGAAAAAATCAAGATCGGTTTAATCCCCCATATACAGGCACAACTTTTATCAAGGTTTCTTCGGGGTGATATTGAAGCTTATCCACCTTTTATTTGGAGGTGATCAATTATGATGGTGCTTGTTACATATGATATTGATTATAATGAGACTTCATCAGCCAAAAGACTTAGAAAGATTGCAAAAACATGTGAGAATTATGGACAACGTGTTCAAAAATCTGTTTTCGAAATGGATATTGATCCGGCACAATTTGCTAAAGTAAAAGACACTTTGCTTAAAATTATGGATAATGAAAAAGATTCTATTAGGTTCTATTTGTTAGGAAGTAATTGGAAAAGAAGGATAGAGCATTATGGACATAAACCAATGTATGAACAGGATTCTGCAATCATTTTGTAAGATTCGCAGACTTCCTATACACAAGAAAATGCTGTAGGTATGCGATGCTTAAATATAAGCTTTTAAGCTTTATCAGTGCAACAAAACAAAATTTTAATACAGTATCAGTTGACATCTGCGAAAATGCTTTCTACAGCCATTGATTTCTCTGGTTTATAAGCTGATACGGTTCGCCCCTCATGCGGGGGCGTGGATTGAAACTAATTTCGCCGTTTACAACGAATGAAACATTATAGTTCGCCCCTCATGCGGGGGCGTGGATTGAAACTTGAATTTCTACTGCCAACTCTCTTATCATTTCTTGGCAAGCTTCCATGTCTTCATATAAATCTTTCATATCATATGGTGCGCCGTTTCTTCCATGTCCTGTATTATCGAGCCACCAATAAGTCTCTTCCGAACAATCAAAATCATTATATCTTTCATACAATTTTTCTGATAATTCTTCTATACTATTTGCTGATATGCTCATATTAAAATCTTGTCCTGCTGGACTATGTTTTTGAAACTCAAATTCTTTATCACGAAAGTTATATACTGCACTCCAATGTAATTGTTCTGCAACATCGGTTATTTTTTTAATGTCTTTTTTGTTCATAATCAACCATCCTTTCAATTTTTAAATTTGTGTTTTGTCGTTCTTCCTAAAGACAGTTCCAGACCGAATTTCTCTCCATCGTTGTCGTTGCTCGCTCTGTCGAGGTCGTGGCAATCGTATCATTCTTTAGACGATCATGAAATTTTCAAGGTACGGTTTTTTTATAGGTAAATAACCCCTCACTGTGTAGGCGGTGAGAAAGCGATTTTGACAACCATATTTGAGAAAAGGTTTTAGTCCCTCACTACTAAGCCGAAAAAATGAGGGGGTTGAGTGGTAAAAATATAAAAATTATTTATCTCCTCATCTGCATCCACACTCAGAGACAATTTTTCAACCTTATTTAGAAAAGCTCCGAACATTTTTGTGTAGTATCGGATTTGTAGCCCTTTGCATTGTTGCTTGTGAGTGGTTGGTCGATTGGAATGTTCCTGTCGGCTGCGTGGGGCGCATATATGCAAAAAGCACCGACCTATCGAAAAAAGGTCAGTGCTTTGAGACAGCGTATTAAGTTCAGAGAATAAAAAATGACGAACAGCTCATCTGTAATCGATTGGAGCTGCTCGTCATCTTTTTATGTTTTTAACTTACTTAATAAGGGATAAGTTTTTAAATGCTTCAGCAAAGTGGTATAGAGCGAAGAAATAAGATAAAAATAGCGGTAGCCCTGCATCTGATTGATAAAAGTTATGCCATGATACAATGAATTCAATAAATGAAAAGGAGATAAACAATATTATGCCTCAAAAAGAAATTAAACGGACCATTACACCTGAAATGATAAGGCACTTCACTATCCACCTGCACGAACAGGAAAAAAGCGCCTCCACCATCGCACTTTATCAGCGTAGTCTTGCAGCATTATGCAAATTTCTCGGCGATGAGCCGATCACAAAAAGTACTTTGATCGAATGGAAAGAAAGCCTGATAAGGCGATATGCAGCAACAAGTGTCAACACCACGCTGGCGGGTATCAATGCTTTTTTGAATTTTGCCGGCTGGCTTGACTGCAAAGTAAAGCCACTGAAAATACAAAGAAGTTTATTTTGTTGCGAGGAAAAGGAGCTGACTCGGGAGGAGTATCTGCGTCTAGTGCGGACGGCCGAAAGAGAAGGTAATGAGCGACTTTGTCTGGTTATCCAAACTATCTGCGCCACCGGCATCCGGGTTTCCGAGCTGCAATTCATCACTGTAGAGGCAGCACACACAGGACGGACGGTGGTAAATTGCAAGGGCAAAATGCGCACCATCTTTCTGCCCAAAAAGCTCTGCCGTGCGCTAATCAGGTATGCTCGGAAGCAGCAGAGGACTACCGGGCTAATTTTTATCACAAAGACAGGTAAACCTCTTAACCGCTCCAACATCTGGCGAGATATGAAGGCCCTTTGTAAAGGCGCAGGTGTTGCACCGGGAAAGGTGTTCCCCCATAATCTACGTCACTTGTTTGCCCGAACCTACTATACTCTGGAAAAGGATCTGTTCCGACTGGCGGATATTCTCGGTCACACTAATGTGAATACCACCCGAATCTATACCATGGAAAGCGGTACAGTTCATGCACGTCAGATTGAACAAATGAGGCTTATGGTCACATAATTTCGATTATGTTGTATCTATAATTATTATTCGACATATATTTACATTATATTATACTACTTTCGGTAAAAACGCAAGCGCTTTATGAACATAATTCATGATGTTAAGCCCCCACAAGGGATATTTTTTAATTTACGTACGCAAACAAAACCGGTAGAAATTCTATTTTCTAACCGGCTTATTTGTTATGACTTTCTACACCTTTTTAATTCTTCTTTAATTAATTTTAACGTCCATCCCAGCCAAGACTACAACATAATCGAAATTATGTGTTTTATGTAAAAAAGAGACACATGTCACTAAGATTAACAATGCCTATGGCCAAAGAGGGGGATCGGCTGATTGTAAAAACGGCAAGACTGATCGGGGGCTGTCTGTGCAGCGGGTACATGAAGGGCTAAGCAGGTGGAGGTAAACTTATGCTGTTTTTTCCATATACGGATAGTCAGGCTGCTCATCAGTTAAAAGCAGAAATAGAAAGTTCTATTGAAAGTTACAACAGCGCCAACGAAAATGGAATTTATTCGATTAGCATTTCCATCGGACACAGCACAAATGAGACGCAAGGCCAGACGGTACAAGATATAGCACGAGCTGCGGAAGAGCATCTAAACCGCCGCAAACTACCCAACCAAAACAGCCCACATTCGGGCATTGTGTCTTCCATCATGGCAACGCTGTATGCAAAAAATCAGGAAACCTGGCAGCACAGTCAGCGCTTGGGCAGACTTTGCCAAATGATGGGAGAGGTGCTGGGAATGCAGCAAAAAGATCTCAAGGATTTGCAGCTATTCTCCAAGCTGCACGATATCGGCAAAATCGGCATTGATGACCGCATCCTCAACAAACCCGGCAAGCTGAATGATGACGAATGGAAAATCATGAAGCTGCATCCTGAAATCGGTTACCGAATTGTTATGGAAACCCCACAGCTGAAGCGCATTGCCAACTATATTTTGTGTCATCATGAACGCTGGGATGGGACAGGCTACCCAATGGGGCTAAAAGGGCAGGAAGCCCCTGTTTCTTCGCGGATACTTGCTATTGCAGACGCGTTTGACGCAATGACGGAGGATAGATTATATCGCAAAGCTATGCCTCGCGAAGCAGCAATACAAGAAATTGAGCGGAATTGCGGTACTCAATTTGATCCGGATATTGCAAGGCTATTTGTTAAACTGATAAAAGATAAGGAGGTTTAATTATATTAATCAGTGCGGAATAATGTATGGTAATATTAAATTTGGAGGATGCAAACTATGAAATGGTATCGCAATTTAAGAATTTCGGCAAAATTAACGATAGGTTTTCTAACCATTGCATTTATTGCTGTTATTATCGGGGCTGTAGGGTTAATCAATCTAATCAGAATGAACGAGGCAGATACCCGATTATACGAAAGTAATACCCTTGGCATCAATTATGCCAGTGAAGCCGCTATCTATTATCAAGAAGCAAGATTTAACGCTATAAAGCTTTTTACCGAACAAAACCAGTCAGGACAAAAGAAGTTGATTGATAATATTAATGATTCTATGAAGTCCGCTGGCAGTTTCTTAGAGATGTATGGTAATTTAAAAAAATCTGAAGAAGACCTCAACTTGTTTAGTGAATTAAAGTCTAGTTGGAATACATATCAAGTGCTTCTTTCTAACTTTTTAGAGTACTTTCAGAACGGTAATCTTGAAAAAGCAAATGAATTGGCATTCGGTGAAATGTATTTAGTTTCTTTAGATCTCCAAAAAGACTTTGATGATACAATTGCATACAACGTTGAGTCTGGGGCAGAAAGAGCGAATTCCAACTCACAGTTAGCCATAAATTCTATCATTCTCTTATCAATTGTTATCCTAATAGGGGTTGTAGTTGCTGTCCTATTGGGCATTTTTATATCAAAGCTAATCAGCCGCCCCATAAAGAAGCTGGTGGATGCTTCTAACCAAATTGCCTTAGGGGATACTGAGGTAAATGTTATTGCTGAAACAAAAGATGAGATTGGAGATCTTATGTCTGCCTTTGGGCGCATGATAGAGAACATCCGAGATCAAGTCCTGGTGGTAGAAAAAATTGCGGATGGAGATATGACAATTGATGTTATTGTTCATTCCGATAAAGATCTTTTAGGGCAGAAGTTACATGAGATGGTTGTCAAAAACAATGAAGTGCTTTCAAATATCAAAGTTGCATCTGATCAAGTTGCCGCAGGAGCGCAGCAGATCTCTGATACGAGCATGAGCCTCTCTCAGGGCGCTACCGAACAGGCAAGCTCCGTGGAGGAACTCTCTGCTAGTATCATAGAAATCTCGGAACAAGTAAAATTAACAGCTGGCAATGCACAAAGTGCAAGTGTACAATCCATGCAAACTGGGGAAAAAGTTGAGGATGGAAATCGTCAACTGCCTCTCATTATACGCATTAAATTTTA
>ENA-UOOK01007139-UOOK01007139.1-fermentation-metagenome-genome-assembly--contig:-NODE-7139-length-10315-cov-6.593567_pt1 | contig 10315 bp, 5 predicted proteins | sample MGYA00245777_ERZ724023 | MGnify/ENA primary metagenome ERZ724023 (study PRJEB28704, sample SAMN03018312) | fermentation metagenome | biome: anthropogenic terrestrial biome; feature: soil; material... | reverse complement strand
GCTGATTTATCTTCCGGTAGCATATGTCCATGGGCTTCTGTCAAACCCAGTTCCTTTGCTACTAAGTCAACGGTTCCTTGGTTATCTCCTGAAAGAACCACCAGATTTTTGACACCCAGCTTTTTCAGCTTTTGAAGGTCGTTTTTAACATTCGGACGAATTTGGTCACGGATACCCATAAGCGCTTGCAGCACACCATCAATTGATGTCAGAACAAGTGAGTTTCCCTTTCCTTCAAATCGAGCAATATCGGCAAGAGCTTTTTCATTTAAGTAAATATTTTCTTGCTTCATCAGTGCAACATTACCAACTGCAACCCTATGTCCGTTTACTTGAGCAACGATTCCACCGCCTTTCACAACATCTGTTTTTTCAACTGTGTAAAATTTAGTTTCTCCAATATATTCTACCACTGCTTTTGCTAACGGATGGTCTGATTCATTTTCAACACTTGCAAGGTAGCCTAATACTTCTTCAACATTATCGGTGTATATTTCTTTGTCAGCTACTTTTGGATTTCCCATTGTTAATGTACCTGTTTTGTCAAATACAACGGTATCAACTTTACTAAAATCTTGAATTACTTCACTGCCTTTCAAAAGCACTCCATGCCGTGCCCCATTACCAATGCCTGCTACATTTGAAACAGGCACACCGATAACCAATGCTCCCGGGCATCCCAAAACTAATATTGTAATTGCCAGCTCAATATTACGTGAAAATAGCCATACAATAATTGAGAGAATTAAAACGGCAGGAGTGTAGTGCTTGGAAAATCTGTCTATGAAGCGTTCCGCTTCTGATTTTGAATCCTGTGCTTCTTCAACCAGCTCGATAATTTTGCCAAAAGTAGTATCTTCGCCTATGCGATCAGCGACTATTTGTAAGGTTCCATTTTCTAAAATGGTTCCTGCATATACCCCTGAATCCTTCTTTTTGCTTACAGGAACAGGCTCGCCGGTTATGCTTGCTTCATTAATATGACCTTCACCTGTTAAAACCGTACCATCCACAGGAACCTTTGCACCGGTCTTAACAAGCAAAATATCGCCCACATCTACTTCATCGACTTCCACTTCCTCAAACTCACCATTTTCCATTTGCTTCAAAGCACTCTCCGGTGCCATTTCTGTTAGTTCCTTAATCGCGGAACGTGTTTTATTTAATGTGCGCTGCTCTAAAAAAGAGCCAAATAAGAATAAGAAGGTGACGATAGCCGATTCTTCAAGATTCTTAATTAAAAATGCCCCAATAACAGCAAGAGTAACTAAAACATCGATACTGACGACTTTGACCTTTAATGCTTGATAGGCCTGGATTGCAATAGGCGCAACCCCTAAAATTGAGGCGATAGCAAATGCCCAAATAGCTATGTCTTCGTTTTTAAAGCCTAGTTCACCGGTAAATCCGATGACAATTAAAATTGCACTAATTACTGTTATTTGATTCTTCTTACTTAATATAAGCTTCTGCACTTCAATCACCTTCCTTAATTCAACACATTTTTACCCTAACACTTTTGTAATATAACAATCTTAAGTGAATAGCAGCACTGCAAAGATGGTAATCCCAGTGATTCCGTTAACCCAGTAACCAATTACTCGACAATCCAATGACCCAATACAATACTCCAATATCACTAATGGTTGTAGGAGATGTTTTTATAAAAGTCTCAAAAATACTATTCACCCTGCAAATACATTCATTCTAACAACTGAAATATAAATTCAAACTTCAACCCCTCAACCCCTTAAATTCCAGCTTATACCTAACCGTGGTATGCTTTATCCAATTCAGCTAACATATTGTAAACCGCCTCATAGCTCTCGCATACATCTCCCGGAACGGTGTAATCATTTGTAATTTCGCGGAGCTTAGCAAACTCGTCGTTTAGTTCAGCTTTATTTGCTCCTGCCTCTTTTATTTTTGCACGGATTGCATCAAATAATTTACGAACCTCATAAAATTCCGGATGGCTGCCTCCATGAACTCGTGATACAATCGGTACATATTGTTCCAATACTTTAATAAGCTTATCCTTTGCTTGATTAAATGTTAATTTTGTTGACATATTATCTCCTTCTTTCTTTTAATTTTTTTATTTTTGATTTCTGTTTTCTCATTTCTGAGTTCATTCTATCATGGTCTACAGAAAAATAATTTGACCTAAATCAAAATTCTATAATAATTTTAATAATTTTTTGGTTTCGTATACCACCAGGGGGGAGATGTACTGGAGGTAATATATTTATAGCATTTTAACGCAATATATATAACGAGGCTAAGATAGGCCCCCACCGCACCTCATCGCATGTTTTCAACCATTCTGGTTGAAAAATGCTTGGTGGTGGGTACCTATTTCACACTTGCAAATACCCCCAATAAACGCCTGCAAATGACAGCTTATAGAACAATATTACATTTTAGGTTGATTACATATAGTTTTTCTGGTATAATGTGTTATTATAACATGAAAACAATGGGAATACAGAAAGATCATGGGGAAGATTGTTAGATTAAGTTCTTATGATACTGCAGTGTATTACTATAATATAATTTATTATTTTTTGAGAGGAGATTCGTAAATGAAACAAAAGTTGAAAAAAGTAGTTTCATTAATGCTTGTGTTAAGCATTGCATTAAGTATGTGCTTAGTTTCAAGCGCAGGCGAAATTAATGAGCTAAAAGGTCACTGGGCTGAGGAAACACTCAATGAGTGAGTACAGCTTGGTCTGCTAAAGGGTGATAATCACGGCAAGTATAACCCTGACAGCAAAATTACACGTGCCGAATTTATGGCTCTTGTAAACCGTGTAATGAACTACACAGCAAAAAGCGACAGCATCCGGGACTACATCGATGTATCTGTTGACAAGTGGTATTATAACGATGCATCTATAGCTCTTGCAGCCGGTTATATCAAAGGCACCTCCGGTAACACAATGTCACCTGACGAGCCAATTACGAGAGAACAGGCTATAACAATAATCTCCAGGATAAAGGGTATTAAACAGGACGGTGACACAAGCGTACTATCTTTGGCAGGTGATGCTTCTAAAATATCAAGTTGGGCGGTAGGCTCTATTGCGGGAGCTATTCATGCAGGACTTGTAACCGGAAGTAATGGAAACATTAATCCGAGCACCAATGCAACCCGCTGCGAAGCTACTGTTCTTCTTGATCGTGTACGCACCGATACAAGAATGTATTATTTTGCAGGTACATATGGGCCCGAAAGCGGTACCGAAAGCGCAAATAATGTCATTATTGCGTCCTCCGGTATAACTTTGCAGAATATTGCAATAAATAATAATTTAGAGATTTCAAAAACCGTTGGTCAGGGAGAGGCTACTCTGAACAATGTTGTTGTTCGCGGAGATTTACTTGTTAACGGTGGAGGTAAGAATTCTCTGTATTTTACTGATGTTACCGTAGAAGGCGGTATTGTTGTACGAAGAGATGATGCAGGAATAGTTCGCATTGTTGTTTCAGGAAATTCCAATGTGAACGCAGTTATTTTAGAGTCCGGGGCGATTCTGATCACTCAGAATATTGCCGGTGAAGGTATCAAAGAAGTTACCATTCCTGCAGATTTTTTAGGAAACAATCCTGTGGAGCTTATCGGGCAATTCAACACAGTCACAAATGCTCGGGCTAATGCAAACATAATCCTTAACAATGCAAGCATTGAAACGTTGAATTTGAATGCAAGTGCTACTATTAATGCAAATGAAACCAGTGCAATTACCACTGCAAATATAAGTAAGATTGCCGGGGAGGGAACAAAAATAAATATCAAGCCGGAAACAATTTCCGGTGAAGGTTCGCAATATGCAACTATCGAAGGTATGGTTACCCCAACCCCAACCCCAACAAAAGCTCCTCCTGCCGGAGGCGGTGGCACCCCAGGTGGTACACCGGGCGGCAATACAGGTGGCGATGATGACGATGATAAACCACCTGTTACAAGTACAGCCAACATTACATCAATTAATACTGTAACAAATTCCGTATATCATAATGAAGAGTATACTTTACCAACAAAGGTAACAGTTAACCTTTCAACCGGTAAAACCGCTAAGCTTGCTGTTGCATGGAATCCTGACACTGCTTCCACTGAAGAATGCGGTGAGTTTACCTTTGTGGGAACTGTGACTGTAACTACCGGAATCAAAAACAGCAAGGAAATCAAAGCGAGTTTGACGTTAACCGTAGAGCCTGTTCTTGCGAGTATAGAAATCACAGGTCAACCGGCTAACTTGAACTACTTCAAAGGTGATGCACTGGATCTTAACGGGCTTGTTGTAACCGGGAACTATTCTGACAACACGACAAAAACAGAAAATGTGGGGACGGATAATATTTCTGGATTTGATTCAAGCACAACAGGAGAAAAGACAATTACCATATCAATTGGTGGTAAAACAGCCACATTCAAAGTTAATATATATGACGAAGCAGTTGGTGTGCTTGAAGCGGTATATGCAGATACACTACCAACAATCATTACAAACATACCTAATGGAGCTCCTAAAACTGTTTCCGGTCTTAAGCTGCCAAAAGCAGTTACAGCATCGGTTTACGAGGATGTATATAAGAAGACTTTACTAAATATTGAATGGAATATTGAAAATGCTAGTTATGATCCTTTGAACAAAAGTGAGCAGAACTTCACTGTGAACGGTTTGGTGCAATTACCTCAAGCTGTAATAAACCCGAATAATGTTCCTCTTGGTGTTGAAATTGAAGTCAATGTTGAAGCTGCAAAACACACAGTATCTTTCAACATGAACGGAAAACCCGCAGAAGAGATTCCATCGCAAACCATATTCCATGACAGTAAGGCTGCAAAACCGGAGGATCCGGTATGTGTGAGTTATAAATTTAATGGGTGGTACACAAATGCAGCGTGCACATTGGAGTATGATTTTACAACGGAAGTAACAAAAGATACCGTGCTATATGCAAAATGGCTGGATTCAGTTGATGAAGCTGCAAAAGCATTGACCTTTGACTTGATAAAAGGGGAAAATGAAAGTGAAGAAACCATTAAAGAGAGGCTCGAGCTTATATATGAATTAGAGGACTACCCTGATGTATATATTAATTGGTATTCATCCAACCCTATCGTGTTAAGAAACGGGAGTGTTTACCGCCCTGACAGCAATAAAGAGGATGTTCCGGTGACATTAACGGCCATGTTGGGTTACGGTCAAAGGAGAATAACAAAAGAATTCAATCTTCATGTACTGAAAGCAGAATTTGATACAGTAAGAACAAGCAATGTTGATAATGATTATTTTGCTGATGGATATCCCAAAGCTGTAATTGTAGATGAGCGCATACATGTACAGGTTAAATTGAAAAAACCTGCTGAGGTTTTCATTAATGGCGATAGTAGCGGTAGCTATTGGCAATCATCTGTAAAAGGCGTACTACATGGTCACGCAACAAAATATAAAGGGAATGAAACAGACATCGATAGAGCTATTCAGAGGGATTTTGTCGGCTACGTAAATATAGAGGATATCAATAAGATTGCTAGCATAAATACCGGTATTTATGCAGGAAACAGAGACGTATGGATAAACATGATCATACAGGATGGAGCTTATTGTTCCGAAAATGTAGCATCTATTATTCTGAATGAAGTCCCAAGCCAAGAACCGGATGATAATTTACCTAAACCATACTTTGGCGACGCTTTTATTAATGATACCAACGACAAAATAATTATCTGGGGTTATAGTCTTCTTGACTTATCCACAACTCCAGACAAAGAACAATTTAGTCTAAGAAACTCGAATTGGGAATCAATTGGTACTGTTACCGATGCTATGATTCACAATGTTGATGAAGAGCTTAAAGATTCTTATTGGTATAACTCATGGATCGAGTTAAGCGTTGAAAATATCACAGATCCAGAGAACCTTCGTGTGCTGTATACAAAAACTGATGGTAAATTGAAGCACAAATCTGGTTTAGCTACAGAAGAGTTTTTCTCCTATGTTTATCGTCCAGAGGCCATAGAGATCAAGGAAGTAGCAATAGATCCTTCTTCTGGTAATATGTATATTTTGGTTCCTGCTCTAAAGATTACAGAAGCTGAAGATAATCCATACGAGGGCGTTATCGTCAAAAATGATGGAATTGAATTAACATTACAGTATTTATGGTACAGTTCATTCAGTGAAGGAAATGGCAAAAGCAGTGTATACTATTATTTCAATTTTACACCATTTTCTAGCGAGGATCCCGATATCAGTGTGGAGTATAACCCGACATCCGATAAAAAAGACATGGCTTTTGATGATGTTACGCTTCCTATATCATTTACAGGAGAAGTAAGATATGTTCCGGAAGTCTTGAATGAAGGCATAACTGCAGTATATACCCCCGCAAAGCATGAAATTAAGTTAACTTTTAAAGAAAATATGGTAATTGATTATTACTTTGCAAATTGTGGGTTTATACTTAAGGCGAATAACCAGGATTATACACTGAGAGGCTTTAATCATACCGTTCAAGACAATATTGTTACTATCGGATTGGGTGAGCATATACCTGTTCTAAGTGGTATAGATTCCATAAGATATGAACCGCACGACAAAAGGCTCAAAGAACTTTGTAGAAGAGAGCTTCCTGATTTCAATGAGATACCAGTAACAATAAATAATGCTACATTAGAAAAAATTGAAGTAAAATATATAGACAAATCATACTATTACATAGGAGAGGATCTGAACTTAAAATACTATCTTGTAATTGGAACATACTCTGATAATACAACAAAGGAAGAGACAATTAGCTTAGACAATGTTTCCGGATATGATCCAATGAAGCTGGGGTATCAAACGATTACTATAACTATTGGTGGAGAAACAGACACATTCCAAGTGTATGTAAGATATCCTAACTATGTAGTTAAGTTTGACTTAAACAACCAGCCGGGTCATATAATACCTCAAACTTCCAACCACCAAGGGAAAATCATGTATCCAGAGCCAACAAGCGATTCGCATAATTTTGGTGGATGGTATAAAAATGCCGACTGTACAGGCGAGCCGTTTGACTTTGAGAATGATATCATAACTCAAAATACGACTTTCTATGCTAAATGGACAGTTAAATAGTAATCGAAAACAGTAGCTTTGATTACATGAAATGATATCAACTAAAAAACCACGGGTGCACACCCGTGGTTTTTTGCAACTCCTTTTCCTCTTTTTAACCATACATCCCTGAACAATTACAAATTGGTTTACACATAAAACCCAGTAAACTCAGTGGATAGTTAAACTCATTAGGTTGGTAAACTCAATGGTTTGTGAATACTTAATTATCATTTGCCACGTTTACTCATCTTGTAAACTACCCACCACTAGACGTTTTTCAACCACATTGATTGAAAATACGCGAAGAAGTGGGGGCTTCAAAATATATCATAGCTACGCTATGCTTAATATTTTTGACATGCCACTACACCTTTATTCACTCGATCCTGAAAGGCATACTGCAATACAATGATTTCATGTATCAAAAATAATCCAATGTTTCTGCGGGTTACCGACATCCTCGTTATAACATATCGGGGGTACGGGATTTATCGCATCACTTCTTTAATGCTTTCCTCAAATGGGGGATACAGAATTCCCTTATCGGTTATAATGGCAGTGATATAGCGGTTAGGGGTTATGTCAAAGGCAGGGTTCCGCACACATATACCATCAGGAGCAATCCGGTAATTACCGATATGGGTAACCTCGCTGCAGCCTCTTTCTTCAATGGGAATTTCTTTGCCGCTGTTTATGCTGAAATCAATTGTGGAAACCGGAGCTGCTATATAGAATGGGATTTTGTTCTCGTGTGCAAGGACAGCAATGGTATAGGTGCCGATTTTATTGGCTGTGTCGCCATTTGCAGCAATTCGGTCAGCTCCCGTGATGCAGCAGTTTATTTCGCCTTTGTGCATAAAATAGCCCGCCATATTGTCACATATTAAGGTAACGGGTATGCCGTCCTCTTTCAATTCATATGCTGTAAGTCTTGCGCCCTGAAGATATGGTCTCGTTTCATCTGCAAATACCTGAACATTTTTTCCTGCCTCATGAGCGGCTCGTATAACACCAAGAGCTGTTCCATAGTCACAGGTGGCAAGGCTTCCGGCATTGCAGTGGGTTAAAATAGTGTCTTTGGGGTTAATGAGTTTATTCCCATATTCACCAATTTTACGGTTGCTCGCAACATCTTCTCGGTCCATAAGCTGAGCTTCGGCTAACACTGCTTTTTTTATATCGTCAATGCTTTGTTTCTTGTTTTCGTATGCAGTTTTTAAAACCCTGTCAACAGCCCAAAAAAGATTAACGGCTGTGGGACGTGTGGATTTCATCTCTGCAGCGATTTGATTGAGTTCGTTGAAAAATCCGCACTTATCTTCTATATTTATATCATTCATTCCTATAACAATGCCATAGGCAGCTGTTACTCCTATTGCCGGAGCGCCTCGTACTATCATGTTTCGAATAGCTTTGGCAACCTCCTTGTAAGTGGTATATTCATGCCAGATAGTTTCATTTGGGAGTCTGGTCTGATCAATCAGCTTCAATACTCCGTTTTCAAATATCAAAGGTCTCAAAAAATCACCCTCCATGCAATATATTAAGATAGTCATATTTTGTCTATGTGAAATAAATGTTTGCTTTGCACACTGCTAAAACTGCTCTGGCCAATTGATATATTTATTTAAATAATCAACAAATGTAGTAAGCCCCAGTGCATCCAAAGTATCAAATCGTGATTCTAAGGGACTATCAATATCAAGAACGCCAATAAGCCGGTCATTTTTTATAACCGGCACAACTACTTCAGAACGTGAGATCTCATCGCAGGCTATATGCCCGGGAAACTTATTTATGTCATCCACTAGTTGAGTTTTCTTTGTTTTAGCAGCAGTGCCGCATACGCCTTTTCCAAGAGGAATGCGAATACATGCAGGCTTTCCTTGAAATGGACCCAAAACCAGCTCGCCGTTTTTCATAAGATAAAAACCAGCCCAGTTAATATTGGGCATTAATTGATACAACAGTGCTGCAGCATTGGATATATTCGCAAGCCAATCCGATTCCCCGTTAATTAACCCCTCAAGGCTGGAGTTTAATTCGTTGTAAAATTCGGTTTTGGTTTTATAACTTGTTTTTTTAATCTCAAACATCAATAATCACCCTTAAAAACCAGTTTCACTCTTACAAAAAATTATATCATTTTCATTGCGGTAACTCTATACATTATATGTGTGGTTCACACACGAGAAAGTTTTAGAGTCTGTATACTTTACATATGACAGTTCGAGCAATAAGCAAGCAAATTATAGTAATCAGATATTAAACGAGTAAATGAAAGTAAACACCTTTTGGCTCACATCTGCTACTTATGCGCATTTCGTCTGAAGTACCCCGGCGTTATTCCCATATGTTTTTTGAAAACCGAATAGAAAAATTTAATATCCTTAAAACCGGTCTGTAATGCAATGTCAAGTATCTTCATATCAGTATCCCGCAGTAAGCGGCAGACCTCATCAATACGGAGTTTTTGGATATAGTCGGTAAAATTAATGCCTGATACTTTTTTAAATAATTGGCTAAAATAGTTTATGGAGATAAAGGACTGAAGGGCTAAATCTTTCAGAGTAATATCAGACATGTAATTTTTTCGCAGATAACTCATAGCCTCCTCCACAAGCTTTCGATTTGAGGATGAAATCGTATTATCAAGGGTTTTTTGTGAATACCTGAATATTTTCACCAGCAGTTCAATAAGATAAGCTCTTAAAAGGTCATAGTAGCCATTCTTTTGAGCATTATATTCACGATACATTTTAGAAAAAATCTCCTCTATTTCAAGCTGATCTGCTCCTACCAGCTTAAAGTCGGAATTAGGGCATACTTCATCCAAAGAAAGTGATTTCACCAGAAATGATGTAGAAATATCTTCGAAATTAACACTTGAGAATAAATTCAAATCCAAAAACTCCGGGCGAAAGACACAGTTATATACAACAGGGCTCTCTTTCCCGGGTATTGAGAAAAAACCATGTGGGATATCATAATTAATAATAAACAAATCGCCTTTAATGGTTTCATAAGTAAGATCTCCAACGCAATGGGCGCCTTCACCCGATAAAACATAAGCAATTTCTAAAAAATCATGTTTGTGCATTTTTCCACCATAGGCAATTAACTCACATGATTTGTTTAAGTATATCAGCTCATTATTTCTAAATAGCTGGGCTCCTTCTATAATGGGAAAATCATTTCTG
>ENA-UOOK01007138-UOOK01007138.1-fermentation-metagenome-genome-assembly--contig:-NODE-7138-length-10315-cov-10.382456_pt1 | contig 10315 bp, 7 predicted proteins | sample MGYA00245777_ERZ724023 | MGnify/ENA primary metagenome ERZ724023 (study PRJEB28704, sample SAMN03018312) | fermentation metagenome | biome: anthropogenic terrestrial biome; feature: soil; material... | reverse complement strand
CAACATTACAGTTTGCTTGCAAACCGTAATGCCTAATCTTCATAAAGCCATGGGGGAGAATATGCATCAGAAAACGGCGAATGAATTCATCAACGGCCAGGGTCATGATCTTTTCTTCATTATCCCTATAATCGCGCCACTTGAAAGTTACACAGCCGTTTTCTAATTTTAGGATGCGGTTATTAGAAAGAGCGACCCTGTGGGTATATCTTCCTAGATATTGAATTACGGCGGTGGGTCCACTGAAGGTTTTTCTAGTGTAAACAACCCATTCCTTTTCATAGAGCGATTTTAGCAAACGATAAAATAGTTGCTGGTTTTTAAGGTGTTTTAGCTCGCTGTGGAAATCGAGCGTTCCTTCGCTAAGAGCTTTATTCAATTTATCTAAAAACTTACCACGAAATAGCCTGGATATCACTTTCACTGGTAAGAAAAACTTCTCACTACCTTGTTTGAACGAGCCTTCATTTGTTAAGCCGCCATTGGGCACTATGCAATGAATGTGAGGGTGATATGTTAGATTTTGGCCCCAGGTATGCAAGATTGAAATAAAACCGATTTGAGCACCTAGGTGTTTTGGGTCTGCTCCTAATGTAGATAAAGTCTCTGCTACTGCAGAAAAGAAAACTCTATATAGTTCCTCTTGGTTTTGATAAACTAGCATTCTAATTTCTTTAGGAATGGTGAAGACGACGTGAAAATAGGGGACTGGTAAAAGGTTTTCTATTCTTGCATCAATCCATTTTTCCTTCGCTAAAGTTTGGCATTTGGGGCAATGTCGGTTGCGACAAGAATTATAAACGATAACGGTATGTCCACATTCTGAGCAACCTTCAACACGGCCTCCTAGTGCTGCTGTTCTGCAGTTTAAAATAGCGTTAATCGCATTGAGTTGCACAGGCGTTACTTCATGTTTGTTCAGATATTCTTCGATATGCTCTCTGAAAATGTCTTGAAGTTCAATTGCCATGGCACTCATCCAAAAGGTCCAAGGGACTTTTGATTGCAAGTGCTTGAGGATTTATCAAGTGAAGATAACGGCTAGTAGTAGCAATGGATGAGTGCCCTAGTAGCCTTTTAAGCACAAGAAGCTCTGTTCCATTTTCTAGTAAATGGGTTGCGAAACTATGTCGAAGTGTATGGACCGTTATTTTCTTTGAGTTAATGCCAGCCCGTTCACATGCGTTTTTAAGATAGTTGAGAACTGTGAGTGGGTGGATATGTGATTCTGGTTTTAGACCTGGAAATAACCATGGATTTATATTTTCAGGGCTTTTTCTATACTCGGCCCAGTAACAGCGTAACAACTCAAGATTGGCACGAGATAAAATAGTATAGCGATCTTTTGTTCCTTTTCCTTTTTCCACAAAAATCTGCATTCTATCACTACGAATATCACCTGGTTTTAACTTGCAAACTTCGCTATTTCGCAGTCCACTTGCATATACAGTAGTGAGAATAGCTCGTTCCTTTAAGTTGTTAGTCGACGCTAGTATTTGTTTGACTTCATTTGCCGATAACACCTTTGGAAGTGGGTGGTATCCTTTTGCTCGGGGGATTTTTCTATCATACCAGGGTAAATCTAGAGTGATTTGAAATAAAAACTTTATACACGTATGGTAATGATTAACGGTTCCTGGTGAAAGTTGATGTACAGTTAGCAAATGGTGTAAAAATGCTCTTACGTCACTTTCAACTGCTTCCTTAAGCGGCTTTTCGATGAATACTGCAAACCGCTTGATATGGTATAGATAACCTACTTTGCTAGATTTGGTCATGTTAGCTAGTTCCATATCCTCTAAGACTTTAGCCATAATATCCAAGGTTTTTATTCTCCTCTCAATGTTAATATTTCACGGTATCACATCGAGTGGAGGTCCTCGTGGTTGTGCAAAATCAAAAAAGCTCTTTTCAAAAGAACAAATTTGTGCTAGACTCATATTTGTGGGGCTCCTGTTTTTGCATTTAATCTTGGCGTAGTAACTAAGATTATAGCAGAAAGAGGAGTTCCCTTCAAGCTTTATTGCACAATGAAAAGAGCTGATGCACTGCGATGTGCACCAGCTCTTTTGCTTCTACCGCGAAGCGGTTTAGTTCTTTTTTTCAGAACTTGATTAAGATCTACGCATGTTTGTGACCGACAGATGTGGTACCAAAAAAAAGACCCCTCCCCGGTTGGGGATGGGGCCTTTTTAAATGCTACCTTGGTTCCACAATCAGTTTGATGGCTGTTCGCTCCTCGCCATCGATCTCTATGTCTGTGAAGGCTGGAATACAGATGAGATTAACTCCACTGGGCGCTACGAATCCACGGGCGATCGCCACAGCTTTCACTGCTTGGTTCAGCGCACCTGCTCCGATTGCCTGGAGTTCTGCAACCCCTCGTTCCCGCAGGACGCCTGCTAGGGCACCAGCTACTGAGTTTGGATTGGACTTTGATGAAACCTTCAAGATATTTACATCCACTGGGCTCTACCTCCTTGGCCTTTTCTAATTTAGCTCCGACTACTATATTCTACGCGCAGATGTAGCTTTTGGTTCGGCCTCTGGTGCATTTAGGGACAGGCGCGCGGTTTTTCCCATCCCTGGCCTGGTGTCTTCTTAGTATGCCGCGAGAAGACGATTTTCCCCCCCTCTTTCCTTCAATTGCTATTCAAAATCAAAAAAACTGCAATGATTACATTATAATAGTTCGATTATTTCGGGGCTTTTCCTGCTTTAATCGTGAAAAAAGGTGGGGCACTTCCTGCCCCACCTTCTCTATGCTAGATATTGTGTCATCTCTTCAGCTGCTGAAACTTCCTTTAGCGTAGGCAAAGGATAGGCTAATGCTTTCCCTAGGACCTGATCCATATGCTCTGCATAAACCAGCTTCATTTGTTTGCGAATTTTAGCGGGTATCTCCTCTGCATCCTTCCGATTCTCCTGGGGGAGAATGATTGTGCGAATGCCTGCCCTGTGGGCGGCTAGCACCTTCTCCCTGAGGCCACCGATGGGAAGAACCTTGCCCCTGAGGGTAACCTCACCTGTCATGGCAACCTTAGAGGAGACAGGCCTGCCGCTGAGGGCCGATGCTAGAGCTGTAGTGATGGTGATCCCAGCTGAAGGCCCATCTTTCGGGATAGCACCTTCGGGCACGTGGATATGGACATCACATTTTTCGTAAAAGTCAGGATCGACTCCTAGCTCCTCTGCCCGGGAACGAACAAAACTGAAGCTTGCCTGGGCGCTCTCCCGCATCACATCTCCCAGTTTTCCTGTGAGGAGGAGATTGCCTTTTCCTGGCACCACTGTAACTTCGATCTTGAGTAGTTCCCCGCCCATCTCAGTCCAAGCAAGACCTGTAGCAACCCCCACCTCATCTGTGGTATCTTTTTGGCCGTGGCGATACTTGATGGGCCCCAAATAAGAGGAAAGTTTAGTCCGGGTTGTGAGCTTAATCTTCTCTTTACCCTCTATAATCTCTTTTGCTGCCTTGCGGCAAAGGGTGGCCACTGTGCGCTCCAGATTTCTCACGCCAGCTTCCCGGGTGTAGCTTTGGATCACCTCAACTAAGATCTTATCTGAAATCTCCAGCTGCTCTTTTTTCAGGCCATGAGCCACCAGCTGCTTGGGCAATAGGTGGCGCTTTGCAATCTGAAGCTTCTCCTCCTCTGTGTAGCCAGGCAGCTCAATTAGCTCCATCCGATCGAGGAGGGGCCTTGGGATATTCGCTGCCACATTAGCTGTGGTGAGGAAAAAGACCCCAGACAGATCATAGGGCACCTCCAGGTAGTGATCTGCAAAGTTACTATTCTGTTCGCTATCTAAGACCTCAAGGAGCGCTGAGGCTGGATCACCACGAAAATCAGAGTTCATTTTGTCCACTTCATCTAAAAGCAAAACTGGATTTATTGAACCTGCCTGGCGCATGGAGGAGATGATCTTTCCGGGCATAGAACCAATATAGGTGCGCCTGTGGCCCCGGATCTCTGCCTCGTCCCTGACTCCTCCCAAAGAAAAGCGGACAAACTTTCGTTCCATGGCCCGGGCAATAGAGCGGGCCAGAGAAGTTTTACCAACGCCTGGAGGGCCTACAAGACAGAGAATCTGCCCTTTTGCCTTGCCTGTGAGCTTGCGCACAGCTAGGTATTCTATGATCCGCTCCTTTACCTTCTCCAGACCCCAATGATCTTCATCTAGAATCTGTTGGGCTAGCTTTAGATCTAGGCGATCACGAGTTTTCTTTTGCCAGGGTAGATCTAGGAGGCAATCGAGATAAGTGCGCACCACCACAGCCTCTGCACTCATGGTGGGCATTTTGCTTAGCCTTTTAAGTTCCTTTTCAGCCTTCTTTTGCACAGCTTTTGGCAAGCGTGCCTTTTCCATCTTTTTTCGATATTCTGCCAGCTCTTCCTCTCTGTCGTCTCCCTCGCCTAATTCTTTTTGAATGGCTTTGAGCTGTTCGCGGAGGAAGTATTCCTTTTGGATCCGCTCCATTTGCTTGCGAACCCTGCCTTGGATCTTATTTTCCAGTTCCAAAAGCTCAAGTTCCCGGCTGAGAATGCCAGCTAGGGCCTGAAGTCTTTGGCCGCTATCAGCAAGCTCTAAGAGTTGTTGCCGGTGGGGTACCTTAACTGTAAGATGGGATGCAATCAGATCTGAGAGCAGCCCTGGATCCTCCACTGTCTCCACAGAGGAAAAAACCTCAGGTGGCAGCTTCTTGCTCCATTTCACATATCTTTGAAAATAATCAAGGCAGATCCGTCGCAGTGCCTCCAGTTCCAATGGATCCGTATCAGTTTCAGTCTCAAGGAGCTGTGCCTGGGCAACCAGGCATGGCTCTTCCTCTACTATGGCCTCGAGCCCCGCTCGTTCTTTACCCTCCACTAGCACCCGCACAGAATTATTACCTGGCAGGCGCAGTAGTTGCTTAACTTCGGCAATTACACCCGTTTCATAAAGTTCATCGGCCTGTGGATCCTCAAGTTTTGAATCCTTCTGGGCCACGAGTAAAATCCGATTATCACCCATAGTAGCTTGCTCTATGGCCGCGATGGATTTGGGACGGCCCACATCCAATGGCACTACCATGGTAGGGAAAACAACAATGCCCCGCAAGGGCAACAGCGGCAGCTTGAGGGGGACATTGGTGTTCTCTTCTTTTTGTGTCATCTCTTCACCCCCATTATAAGTATATTCGTGAGTTGGGGGATGAATCCTGCTTAAAAAAATACCTTCTCTTGGAAACTAGGCAAGCACCTCTTGCGGCAATCTTTGGGGGATTATTACCCTTTGCAAAACCTCCTCGATCCTCTCTATAGCCACAACCTCCAGATCTAAGTGGGCAAAGCTCTCCTGCCAGTTCTCTTTAGGGATCAGGACTGTCCTCACGCCGCTTGCCTGGGCTGCCGCGAGCTTTGCGCTGACGCCTCCCACAGGCAAAACCTGGCCGCGGATAGAGAGCTCTCCTGTCATAGCTATGCTGCCGCGCACAGCCTCACCTGTAAGAGCGGAGAAGAAGGCTGTGGCGATAGTAACCCCAGCTGAGGGGCCATCTAAGGGAACACCACCTGGAAAGTTCAAATGGAGGTTATAATCCTGGGGAACGAGACCGTAGAGGTTCTCCAACACTGTGAGCACATTGGCCACAGAATCCTTAGCCATGCTATTGCGGCGTAAGGTTTTGCCCCGGCCCTGGGTTTCCTCCTCCTCAACTACTCCAGTTACCTTCACGCTGCCCTGACCTTTGGCCACAGGTGTGGCTATAGCCTCGATCTCAAGGAGCGTCCCCTGATTTGGCCCGATCAGGGCCAGGCCTTGCACGAGCCCCACCTGATTTGTGTTGTTACACTTCCGCTCCAAGCGGGGCGAGTATTGACCCTGGTTGAGAACCCATTCTACATGGGCAGCTGTAATTGACCGCCTTCCCTCTTCAAAGGCGAGGCCTGATGCAATCTGCACCATATTTACTACTTCTCTCCCATTTTGCGCATACTCTCCCATCAAGGATAAAGCTTGATCCCCCAGCTCCAGTTCCATCTTGGCAGCGGCGTTTTGAGCAATCTTTTCGATCTGAGGGGCAGCCAGACCCCGAAAGAAGATCTCCAGACAACGAGAGCGAATGGCAGGGGAAATTTCCTCAGGCAGGCGAGTTGTGGCCCCGACCAGTCGGAAGTCTGCAGGCAGGCCTCGTTGAAAAATTTCATGGATGTATTGGGGAACGCTGGGATCGTCTGGGCTGTAGTAGGCACTTTCCAAGAATACTTTTCGATCTTCTAGCACCTTCAATAGTTTGTTCAGCTGTATAGGGTGGAGCTCGCCGATCTCATCTAAAAAGAGGATACCACCGTGGGCCCGGGTGACAGCTCCAGGTTTGGGCTGGGGAATGCCTGCCATGCCCATGGCACCAGCACCCTGATAGATGGGATCGTGGACTGAGCCGATGAGGGGATCGGCAATTCCTCTGTCATCAAATCTGGCGATTGTAGCATCTAGTTCTACAAAGCGGGCTTGGGGCCGAAAAGGGGAGCTGGGGTTCTGTTTTGCTTCTTCTAAGACAAGTCTTGCAGCCGCGGTTTTCCCCACCCCAGGGGGGCCGTAGATTAGCACATGCTGGGGATTAGGGCCACAGAGGGCAGCCCGCAGGGCACGGACTCCATCTGCCTGGCCGATGATCTCTTGGAATTTTGTGGGCCGGGTGCGCTCGGATAATGGTTCGGAGAGGCTAATGGATCGCAACCGTTCCAGGCGTTCCAGTTCTCTTTTGGCTTCCTTATCCACAGCCCAGCGGCTGGTTTGCTGTGCCCGGAGCAAGTTCCAAAAATAAAGGCCAATTACAATGGCAAAAAAGAGGTTAATCATACCGAAGATGTTGGTGTTCATTTCTCCATCCTCCCTTCGCCTTTATTATGGACCTGGGGAGGGTGGTTTATCCCGAGGGAGTGATCCCAAAAAAAAGAGACGGCCTAGGCCGTCTCTTCCTTTTTTTCCCGTTTGCGTTGATGAATCACCTGTGGCTCTTGAGAACCTTCTACCACCTGGGGGGTGATGATGCAGCGCTTGATATCGGTCCGAGATGGGATCTCGTACATCAAACTGAGCATGATCTCCTCCATAATGGCCCGGAGGCCTCGGGCGCCTGTCTTTCGGGCCAGGGCTTTTTGCGCGATGGCAGTCAGGGCACCATCGCCAAATTCTAGGGTAACTCCATCTAACTCAAATAATTTCTGGTATTGTTTCACCAGGGCATTTTTGGGCTCCTGGAGAATGCGAACCAGGGCTGATTCGTCTAGAGAGTCTAGGGCCACAACCACGGGCAATCTGCCGATGAACTCAGGGATGAGGCCAAATCTTAACAGATCCTCTGGCATTAGCTGCCGGAGAATTTCTCCGATTCGCTTCTCGCTTTTGGGTCGCACATCTGCGCCAAAACCCATGGTTTTTTTGCCCACTCGCTCCTCGATGATCTTCTCGAGGCCATCGAAGGCGCCGCCACAGATGAAGAGGATATTCGTGGTATCGATCTGAATAAACTCCTGATGGGGGTGCTTGCGTCCACCCTGAGGTGGGACAGAGGCCACAGTTCCCTCCAGGATCTTCAGTAGTGCTTGTTGCACTCCCTCGCCGGAGACATCCCGGGTAATAGAGGGGTTTTCGCTTTTCCGGGCGATCTTATCCACTTCATCGATGTAGATGATGCCTTGCTCTGCCTTTTCTACATCGTAGTCTGCTGACTGGATCAGCTTCAGAAGGATGTTCTCCACATCCTCACCTACGTAGCCTGCCTCAGTGAGTGAGGTGGCATCTGCGATGGCGAAGGGAACATTGAGAATCCTGGCCAGGGTTTGAGCAAGTAACGTCTTCCCAGAACCCGTTGGGCCCAACAGGAGAATGTTGCTTTTTTGTAGTTCCACATCATCCACATGAGAGGCAGAATTGATCCGTTTGTAATGATTGTAGACTGCAACGGAAAGGGAACGTTTGGCTTCATCTTGACCGATGACATACTGACCTAAGATCTGGTTGATCTCCTTTGGTTTGGGGACGTTTCCCAGCTCCACATGGGTCTGCTCGCCTAGCTCCTCTTCGATGATCTCATTGCATAGCTCGATGCATTCATCGCAGATATAGACCCCAGGGCCGGCTATAAGTTTTTTTACTTGCTCCTGGACTTTCCCACAAAAGGAGCATTTTAGTTGACCCTTTTCATCGCCAAACTTAAACATCTCATCACCTCTCTTTGGCTAGACCTTCACCTTTCTTCACGAAGATCTGGTCTATAATCCCATACTCCTTGGCTTCCTCTGCGGACATATAGTAGTTGCGGTCTGTATCCAGCTCCACCTTCTCTATATCCTGTCCTGTGTGCCGTGAGAGGATCTCATTGCCAATGTGCTTGAGACGGAGGATCTCTCTCGCCTCTATTTCAATATCTTTGGCCTGGCCCCGGGTACCGCCTAGTGGCTGGTGGATCATGATCCGGGAATAGGGCAAGGCAAAACGCTTGCCAGGAGCGCCTGCAGTAAGAAGCAGGGCTGCCATGCTAGCTGCCATACCAATGCACATTGTGGATACATCTGGCCTGATATACTGCATTGTATCGTAGATGGCCAGGCCAGAATATACTACCCCACCGGGGCTATTGATATACAAGAAAATATCCTTGGTTGGGTCCTCACTTTCCAGGTGGAGCATCTGAGCGATGACGAGATTGGCAGTATCATCGTCGATAGGGCCGCTTATGAAGACGATTCTTTCTTTGAGGAGTCTGGAATAGATATCATAGGCTCGCTCGCCACGACTACTCTGTTCCACCACCATGGGTATCAGTGTGCTCATCTTCTTCACCTCTTCCCTCTTCCTGTTGTACTAATACTTCCTGAACCTGGGCTTGATCCCGGATGAACTTTCTTGCTCCCTCTAGCAGCAACTGGTACTGGGCGGTGCTGACTAGTTCTGCCTCTTCCTCTTTGGGATGAGACTGCTTTAGCTGTGCAATTTTCGCTTCAAGTTCCTCGGTGCTGGGGGTAAGCTTTTCTGCCTTGGCAATGGCGAGAAGTACCAGCTCTTGTTTTAATTCTTTCTCTGCCAAGGGGACGATTACCTCCTGGGAAGTCTTGCCATCGGCCTCAAGCTCTCGGATGTAGTCCTCCCATTGTATGCCTTGATAGGAAAGATAGATTCTCATCCTCTGTTCTGCTCCCCTTTGGTATGTCTCCAAAGTGAAGGGTGGGAGCTCAGTTTTGCTTTCCTCCACAACCTTATCAACTAGGTCCTGATAGAGCTTTTGCTCAGCCTGAGATGCGATGTTTTGTTCCAGCTGGCCGCGGATCTGTTCTTTCCACTCAGCCAAAGTATCACAACCGCTGACATTTTGCGCAAAGTCGTCATCTAGATCTGGGTATTCCCTTTGCTCAATGCCTACTAGCTCCACAGAGAAATCAATGGTCTTGCCGGCGACCTCCGCGCTTGGATGATCCTGGGGATATTCTATGCTAACAATCTTCTTCTCGTCAATTTCCATCCCCACAATTGCAGCATCTAGCTCGGGTTCCAAAAATCCCTGGCCCAGATGCACAGGGTAGCCAACCAATTCAGTCCCAGGCACAACTTCATCGCCAATTTTACCTATGAGGTTTATTTTAGCGTAATCTCCATCCTCGGTTTTGGTCTTCTCGCTGGGGACCAGCTCGCTGTAGCGCTCTCGAGAAGACTGGATTTGCTGATCAACTAGCTTATCGTCCACAGGCTGGAGCTTTTTTTCCATAGTGATGCCCTTATATGTTCCCAGCTCCACTTCAGGCTCTAGATCCATAGTCACCTGGAAGGAAAATTCCTTCCCCCACTGTAGATCCTCTGCCTCATAATCAAAGCGGGGTTGGTTTAGGTAAGCGAGCTTATGCTCCTGTGCTGCCTCAACAAAAGCTCGAGTCAAAATTTCTTGAAGAGCCTCGCCCCGCAGCGCCTCCTTACCCACTACGGCTTCAACCATCTTGCTAGGTGCCCGGCCTGGGCGAAAGCCTGGAATCTTAACTTTCTTTGAAACTTCTCTGGCATTCTTCTCTAGAGCTCTGTCTACCTCTTGGGCTGATAACAAAAAGTTTACCCGGGCCTGACTTCTCTCTAGTCTTTCCAGGTTCATTTCCATTTATCCTGGTTCCTCCTTGCTGTTTGGGGTTCTTTAGTTCAGTACCTACTTTATCTTCTCCATAAGGCTGGAAAATCCTTCCTCAGGTGGATAAAAAGAAACCTCAGCTACCGGGCTGAGGGAATTAACGAATGGAGCGGAAGACGGGATTTGAACCCGCAACTTTCGCCATGGCAAGGCGATGCT
>ENA-UOOK01007136-UOOK01007136.1-fermentation-metagenome-genome-assembly--contig:-NODE-7136-length-10318-cov-3.632564_pt1 | contig 10318 bp, 7 predicted proteins | sample MGYA00245777_ERZ724023 | MGnify/ENA primary metagenome ERZ724023 (study PRJEB28704, sample SAMN03018312) | fermentation metagenome | biome: anthropogenic terrestrial biome; feature: soil; material... | reverse complement strand
AAAAACAAGAAGGAAACCCTTGATAAGGGTCTGGAGAAAACAAAAGAGAGTGTTTTTGGTAAATTAGCCCGTGCTGTTGCCGGAAAGTCAAAAGTGGATGATGATGTCCTGGATGACCTGGAGGAGATCCTCATCTCTTCGGATGTGGGAGTGGATACGACGATTAAAATCATCGATCGCATCGAAAAACGGGTCGCACGTGACAAATATGTCTCCACATCAGAATTAAATGGTATCCTCCGCGATGAAATCGCCTCTTTGTTGACAGAGAACCATACGATTGATACTGATTCCTGGGATCTGCCAGCAGATCACCAGCCTTATGTCATCCTTGTCGTCGGCGTGAATGGCGTCGGGAAGACTACTACCATTGGAAAACTGGCTTATCAGTTTAAGAAGGCCGGGAAGACAGTTTATCTCGGTGCTGCGGATACTTTCCGTGCAGCTGCCGTAGAGCAGATACAGATATGGGGAGATCGTGTAGGGGTACCGGTGATCAAGCAGCAGATGGGTTCGGACCCAGCTTCAGTAGCTTTTGATACGCTGCAGAGTGCCAAGGCCAATCATGCGGATGTCGTGCTCATTGATACAGCTGGCCGGCTGCATAATAAAGTAGGATTGATGAATGAATTGAAAAAGATCAAGGAAGTCATGAAAAAGGTCATTCCTTCAGCCCCTGATGAAGTACTGCTCGTCCTGGATGGAAGTACAGGGCAGAATGCTTTTGAGCAGGCCAAACAGTTCTCTGCCGTTACGCAGATTACGTCCCTTGCCATCACCAAACTGGATGGTACGGCCAAGGGGGGAGTAGTCATTGGTATCAGTGACCAACTGAAAGTACCTGTGAAATATATCGGGCTCGGTGAGGGCATTGAAGATCTGCAACTCTTCAACAAACGGGAGTTTGTCGACAGCCTTTTCAATGGTCTCAAACAGTAAACAGCCGCAGAGATGAAGAAAAACCAAATTGATGTCATTTCCATGGGTTGTTCAAAGAACCTGGTAGATTCTGAACTCCTGATGAAACAGTTTGAAGCGAATGGTTTCCATTGTGTCCATGACAGTCAGCACCCCCAGGGAGAAATAGCCGTAATCAATACGTGCGGTTTCATCGAGAGTGCAAAAGAGGAAAGCATCAACACGATACTGCAATTTGTTAAGGCAAAAAAGGAGGGGAGGCTGAAGAAGCTCTTTGTCATGGGCTGTCTTTCACAGCGTTACCAGAAAGAGCTGGAGAAGGATATTCCGGAAGTTGATAAGTATTATGGAAAGTTCAATTATAAGCAACTCCTCACTGATTTAGGCAAGGCGGATGTGCCTACCTGTGACGGCAAGCGCCATCTGACAACTCCTCATCATTATGCTTACATCAAAATAGCGGAGGGTTGTGACCGCCATTGTGCCTATTGTGCCATCCCCATTATCACGGGAAAGCATGTCAGTCGTCCGGAAGGAGAAATCTTACAGGAAGTGCGTGATCTTGTCTCCCAAGGAGTAAAGGAGTTCCAGATCATCGCCCAGGAGTTGACCTATTATGGAGTGGATATAGACGGTCACAGGCATATTGCTGAACTGATTCAGAGAATATCAGACATTCCAGGGGTGATCTGGATCCGCTTGCATTATGCTTATCCCACACAGTTCCCCCTTGACCTGCTGGATGTGATGAGAGAACGGCCTAATGTCTGCCGCTATCTGGATATCGCTTTCCAGCACAGCAGCGACCATGTCCTTTCCCGTATGCACCGGCATATTACCAGGCAGGAACAGATTGATCTCATCCGGACCATGCGGGAACGTGTGCCGGGCATCCATATCCGTACCACACTGATGGTAGGTTTTCCGGGAGAGACGGAAGAAGATTTCCAGGACTTGATGGACTTTGTACGCTGGGCACGTTTTGAGCGGATGGGAGCTTTTGCTTATTCAGAGGAAGACGGGACATACAGTGCCCTCCACTATAAGGATGATGTGCCTGAAGAGGTGAAGCAGCATCGGCTGGATGAGTTGATGGCTTTACAGGAAGAAATATCAGGGGAGATGGAGGCCTGCCAGGTCGGAAAGATCATGAAGGTGATCATAGACCGCAAGGAAGGATCCTATTTCGTAGGGAGGACGGAATTCAGTTCTCCTGAAGTTGATCCGGAGGTGCTGATCCCTGTTTCCGGCAATCCCTCTGTACGGACCGGCAGGTTTTATCAGGTTAAGATCACAGGAAGTGAAGACTATGATCTCTTTGGAAAAATAGATGCTCATGAACACTAAGGAAATGATCGCCAGCCTGGCTGAAAGAAGCGGATTCACGCAGGAGGATACCAAAAAACTCTTGCGTACTATTGTTGATGCCTTGACGGAGGAAGTTGGTCAGGGGCAGCCCGTAGTTATCCCTGGTTTTGGTACTTTTGAGGTAAAGAAGCGTCTGGAACGGGTTATCGTCAATCCTACGACAAAACAAAGAATGCTTGTACCCCCGAAATTGATCTTGAATTTCCGGCCTTCTGCATCGGTCAAGGAACAGTTAAAGAATGGAGGGACGCTCAATGGTTAAGAATAGTCTTTCCTTATTATCTGAGCGCCTGGTGGAGAAAAACCATCTTGACGAGGCCACGGCTGATGAATTCATCAAGAGTCTGTTGGCGGTGATCAGTACCGGCTTGCAGCAGGATAAACTTGTAAAGGTCAAGGGGTGGGGAACTTTGAAAATCATCAGCGTACGTGACCGGGAAAGCATAGATGTCAATACCGGGGAGCGTATCGTTATTGAGGGCCGGGACAAACTCAGTTTTACGCCTGATGCGGTCTTACGCGAGATTGTCAATAAACCTTTTGCACAGTTTGAAACGGTTATCGTAAACGATGGCGTTGATTTCACCCCTATAGATGAGAAATTTGCTGAGGGTATGGTACCGGAAGCAGGGGAAGAGGAGGAGGTTACTACCTTTCAGACTGTCCCGGTTTCCGTTACGGAAGGACAGCAGGAGGAGCAGAAAGATATAGAAAAAGAACCTCTTGTTCCTTCTATTGAAAAGGAAAAGGATACTGTGGAGCAGGGCGAAGAGACAAAGTTGACGGACCTGCATAAACCGGCTGGTCAATTGCCGGCAACCGCAGACACGACAGAATCCGTCCCCCTTCATCAAGTTCAAGAAAACTCGCCTGGAGATTCTCCGGTCACCATGACCGCTGAAAAAACTGAGGATATTGTTTCCCGATCGAATCCCATCACTCCTGTTTCTGGAAGCAACGAAAAGCATACTTTATCAGAATCGTCAATGAAGGAGGAGGAAGATGAAATGCCGGATAATCCTAAAAAGACTGTCCCTGTGAAGAGTGACAGTAAAGCATCTCATGGCAGAGTCTTTCCCCGTTATCTCACTTATATTATCGGATTCTTGTTTCTTGTATTGATAGGAGCCTTGGTTGGACTAAGTTATAATTACGGTCGGTTAGTAACAGAGCATAACCAGATGATTATCAAACTCCATGATATTGAGTCAACATCCTCAGTCAGGCCTCCTCGTAAAGTTACGAAAAAGCATGCGGTGCCTTCTTCTTCCCAATCCCCTCGTCAACCAATGGAGAAAAAGGAAGTAAAAGTCCATTCTGATGACCACTCTTCTTACTCCTCGTATGACTCTGATCCACGGATCCGTACAGGAGCCTATCGTATTGCAGGGGTAGAACGTACCGTCACGGTCCGCAGCGGTCAGACCCTTTCAGGATTGAGCCGCACATATTTAGGAAAAGGGATGGAATGTTATGTAGAGGCTCTGAATGGAACGAAAGAAGTCAGGGAAGGGCAGAAACTCCGTATACCGAAATTAGTATTGAAGAAAAGATGACCCTTGTCAGGTTCTTGATGGCTTTCCCCGGGGCATGGCGGTGATCACCCTTGGTCCTTTCAGTATCCTCGAAGGAGATTCTGCTGGTTTTATTTCTTGAAAAACTTCTGGTATTCATTTTCGAAATTAGGAGTGAATATACCCCTTCCGAGAGCAGATAATATTTCCTCTTTCGTCCAGAACCGTCCTCCGTCCAGTTCTTCTTTATCCGGATGGACCGGCCCGTTATAGGTACACCGGTGAACATAGACCAATTCTCTTTCTTTTGTACTTTCAAAGACATAATGTCCCATCGGAACGGGATCGAAGTCGGTAATTCCCAGTTCTTCCCTTACTTCTCTGTCCAGTGCCTGTCCTACACTTTCTCCCAGGTCAATATGTCCCCCGCACGACGTATCCCATTTCCCGGGTTGTATATCCTTCCACAAGGGACGCTTCTGGAGAAACAACTCCCCCTTGCTGTTGAACAGGTGCAGATGGACTACTGGATGCAGGATCTTACTGCCATCATGTGCGTGTCCCCGGGTTACAACTCCCAGGATGTTCCCGTTTTCATCCACTACGGGAAACTTCTCTGCTTTATTGTCTCTCATTGATTCTTTCAAAATAGCACCTGCCCCTCTTTTAGGAGTTCCGGCAAGAGGAGTCAGGCTTGCTTTTAATATAAAAATCCTTCACTATGATCCTTGATGTATCAGGATCTTTTTATTCCAATGACTTTACCGCCAGATAGGACCCCTGGAACTCTTCCTCCAGTCCTGAAGGCTTTTGACGGAAGATGCCGTAGACGGCACTGCCGCTGCCACTCATTTGTGCATATACGGCACCATGGTCATAAAGGCGTTGCTTGATGTCCTTCAATTCAGGCCAGAGAGCAAAGACCGTTTTTTCGAAATCATTGGTGAGATCCGTCTTCCACGTCTCTATGGGCTGACGGACGACCTCCCGACAGCATTTTCGGGGCTTCCGACACTCTATCCCTCGGAAGGCTTCTGAAGTACTGATGGATATATCCGGCTTAACTACTGCGATAAAATAACCTGAAAGATTACCCCTCGGACCATCTGCCGGCTCCAGGAGATTTCCCATGCCAGCTCCGAAACTCGGTTCTGCGGAGATGAAGAAAGCACAGTCCGCACCTAACTTGGCAGCATAGCGTTCCATTTCCGGATTACCGATATTCAGGCGGAACCTTTCATCAAGGAGCCTGATCATGAACGCTCCGTCGGAAGATCCTCCCCCCAGACCGGCCTGGGTAGGGATCTGCTTGTACAGGTGGGCATGGACACGAGGCAGGGTGAAGTCTTTTGCCAGGACCTGATAAGCCCGAAGGACAAGATTTTTCTGTTCGTCACATTCAATCCTGTTCCCGGTCACCTTCAGGTCACAGGGACTTTCACTCGGGAATTTCTCATCCATATATTTGATTTCGAGTGCATCATAAATAGGAACAGGATAGAAAACGGTTTCTATACTGTGGTAGCCATTTTCCAACTCCCCGACAATATTCAGGCCGAGGTTGATTTTCGCACAAGGAAATGTAATCATAGTCGTTTATGTTTATTTGTCTATGACAAAATTAGTAAAAAAAGAAATACAATACAACGAATCCTCCTTGTTTTTTTATTAACTTTGCAGTCAAAGCTATAACTAAGATGGCAGAAGAAAAGAAAAACAACAATCGTAAACGGCACACCCCCGCGCCTATCGACGAAAGTTACGGGCACTTACAACCACAGGCCACCGACATAGAACAGGTCGTGATCGGAGCCCTTCTCATTGATAAAGACGCTTTTTCCGTCGTCTCAGAAATTCTCCGTCCGGATACTTTCTATGACCCGAGGAACCAGAAAATCTATCAGGCCATACAGACCATGAATCTGGAAGAACGTCCTGTGGACATCATGACGGTCATAGAAGAACTTAAACATGAGGGGTCGCTGGATGAAATAGGAGGGCCTGCCTATGTCCTGGACATCAGCCAGCACGTGGCCTCATCGGCGCATATAGAATACCATGCCCATATCCTTGCCCAGAAATACCTGGCGCGTCAACTCATTCATTTTGCAAGTGAGGTGGAGACAGAGGCTTTTGATCCCCAGATAGACGTGGATGACCTGATGCAGAAAGCCGAGAGTTCCCTTTTTGAACTCTCCCAGAAAAACATGCGTCAGGACTATACGCAGATAGATCCTATTATCCATGAGGCGACGGAGATCCTTCAGCGTGCGGCAAGCAATGCTGGAGGGCTTACCGGAATCCCGACGGGATTCACCCGCCTTGACGAAATTACCAGTGGATGGCAGAAGAGTGACCTGGTGATTATTGCCGGCCGGCCGGCCATGGGCAAAACATCTTTTGCCCTGAGTATTGCCAAGAGCATTGCCGTAGATCACCATATCCCCGTAGCTTTCTTCTCCCTGGAAATGAATAAGGTCCAACTTGTGAACCGTCTCATTTCCAATGTGTGCGAGATACCGGGAAACAAGATCCTTAACGGACAACTGGACAATGATGACTGGGAACGACTTGATAAGAAACTCCGGCTGCTTATCGGGGCTCCTTTGTTCATTGATGATACGCCCGGACTTTCAGTTTTTGAACTCCGTACCAAGGCCAGGCGTCTGGTCCGTGAGCAGCACGTCCAGATTATCATGGTCGACTACCTGCAGTTGATGAATGCCAATGGTTCCCGTTTCAGCAACCGTCAGGAAGAGGTCTCTACCATATCCCGTTCTCTCAAGGGTCTCGCCAAGGAGTTGGATATTCCTATCCTTGCCCTTTCACAGTTGAACCGTACGGTAGAGAACCGCGAAGGACTCGAAGGCAAGCGCCCTCAGTTGAGCGATCTTCGTGAGTCCGGAGCCATCGAGCAGGATGCCGATATGGTACTTTTTGTCCATCGTCCTGAATATTATCATATCTATGAGGATGAAAAAGGGCATGACCTTCATGGAATGGCTCAGATCATCATTGCCAAGCACCGTAAGGGTGCTACCGGTGATGTACTGTTACGCTTCAAGGGCGAATTTACGACCTTCCTGAATCCGGAAGATGATAAGGGTTTTGCACCTCTTCCACCACAGGACGGAGGGGAGATCATTGGCAGCAAGATGAACGGCGATAGTGATGAACCGCCGTTCTGACCAGAGCACGTAAAAATACAACAGAAAACAGGCCGGATGATCGAGAGGAACTCCGGCCTGTTTTCTGTTGCCCCTTCAGATAGCATTATTGTTCTTTGAGGATCCCTCCCTGGAACAGTCTTTGCCGTGACCCATGTGTGAGGAGGTGGTCCTGTCTTATGATCAGGGAGATAAATATATAGTATAATACAGTAGGTAAATAAATGAATCCGTAACTTTTTTTATTAAAAAAGTATTTATTTGTTTGCTTATATCATTTTAATTCCTTACCTTTGCCCGCAACAATAAATAAAGCAAATGATTCCACAGATTATACTAAGCATCATTATTCGAATTCGACTGCATCCAGTGGCCGGAAGTGATGGGGTATGTGTATAGTTTTGTAGGACTACGTATAAAAGCCTTTCTCACTTCTGGTATAGTGAGGAAGGCTTTTTTGGTAAATGAAAGTAAATGACTAACAATTTTTGAATATGAGAGACAGATTGTTTGTTTTTGACACTACACTTCGCGATGGCGAACAGGTGCCGGGTTGTCAGTTGAACACGGTAGAGAAGATCCAAGTGGCCAAGCAACTTGAGCTGTTGGGGGTAGATGTGATTGAAGCAGGATTTCCTATTTCCAGTCCTGGTGATTTCAATTCAGTAGTAGAAATCAGTAAAGCCGTCACATGGCCGGTTATCTGTGCTCTGACCCGTGCAGTAACCAAGGACATCGACTGTGCGGCAGAAGCACTGAAGTATGCCAAACGTAAACGTATTCATACAGGACTGGGAACAAGTGATTATCACATCAAATATAAATTCAATTCCACCCGTGAGGAAATTCTTCAACGTGCTGTCGAGTGCGTCAAATATGCTAAGAAATACGTTGAAGATGTCGAGTTTTATGCAGAAGACGCCGGTCGTACAGACAATGAGTATCTGGCTCAGGTCTGTGAAGCGGTTATTAAGGCTGGTGCTACAGTACTCAATATTCCGGATACAACAGGTTATTGTCTTCCGGATGAATATGGGAATAAAATCAAGTACCTGATGGAACATGTTGATGGAATAGACAAGGTGCAGATCTCCACTCATTGCCATAATGACTTGGGTATGGCAACAGCCAATACCTTGCAGGGTGTCTTGAACGGGGCTCGCCAGGTGGAAGTCACAATCAACGGCATTGGTGAGCGTGCCGGCAATACTGCCCTTGAAGAAATCGCTATGATCTTGAAATGTCATAAGAACATCGGGATCGATACGAATATCAATACGACAAAGATCTGTCCCACTTCTAGAATGGTATCCAGTCTGATGAATATGCCTGTCCAACCTAATAAAGCTATTGTGGGACGTAATGCTTTTGCTCATTCTTCGGGTATTCATCAAGATGGTGTCCTGAAGAACGCACAGACGTATGAAATCATAGATCCTAAGGACGTAGGATTGGATGACAATGCCATTATCCTCACTGCTCGCAGCGGCCGTGCAGCCCTTAAATACCGTTTGAATGTCAACGGCGTTGATGTATCAGAAGATAAACTGAATGAGATTTATAAAAAATTTCTGGTTCTTGCTGACAAGAAAAAGGAGGTCACTGATGATGACGTACTGGCATTGGCTGGCGCCGCTTCCGGACTGTCTCATAATGTAAAACTCGATTATCTCCAGGTCACTACCGGTAAAGGTGTGAATAGTGTGGCAAGTATCGGGCTGGATATTGCCGGTGAAAAATTTGAGGAGTGTTCTTCGGGCAATGGTCCTGTAGATGCCGCTATCCATGCGCTGAAACGTATCATCCGCAAACAGATGGTCCTGAAGGAATTTACGATTCAGGCCATTGATAAGGGATCTGATGATGTGGGGAAAGTTCACATGCAGGTGGAATATGATGGGCACATTTATTATGGATTCGGTGCAGATACCGACATCGTAACGGCTTCCGTGGAGGCTTATATAGATTGTATCAATAAATTCAGGAACAAGTAAAATATAAGATAGATATGAACACTTTGTTTGACAAAATCTGGGACCGTCATGTAATCCAGATTGTAAAAGACGGACCGACACAACTTTACATCGACAGGCTTTACTGCCATGAGGTGACTTCTCCTCAGGCTTTTGCAGGACTGAGAGCCAGAGGTCTAAAACCTTTCAGGCCAGAACAGATTTACTGCATGCCGGATCACAACACTCCTACACATGACCAGGATCAACCCATTCAGGATCCTATATCCCGTAAACAGATAGATACGCTGGACAAGAATTGTGAGGAGTTCGGCTTGACTGAATACAAGATGAATACACCGGACAACGGCATTATTCACGTCGTAGGCCCGGAGAAGGGACTGTCCTTACCGGGAATGACCATTGTCTGTGGTGATTCTCACACGTCTACACATGGAGCTGTCGGAGCCTTGGCTTTTGGCATCGGAACTTCTGAAGTGGAAATGGTCATGGCTTCACAATGTATCTTGCAGCAGAAACCGAAATCAATGCGGATCAATATCAACGGAAAACTCAAAACAGGGGTGACGGCTAAGGATGTCGCATTGTATCTGATGAGTCAACTGACGACATCCGGTGCTACCGGATATTTTGTGGAATATGCCGGTCAGGTAGTTCGGGAAATGAGTATGGACGGTCGTCTGACGCTCTGTAATCTGTCTATTGAAATGGGCGCTCGGGGTGGTTTTGTCGCTCCTGATGAAACTACCTTTGCTTTTCTGAAGGGCCGCCAGTATGCTCCGAAAGGTGCTGAATGGGATAAGGCTGTAGCTTACTGGAGAACACTGAAAAGCGGTGATGATGCTGTTTTTGACAAAGAACTCAACTTCAATGGGGAAGATATTGAACCACGAATTACATACGGCACGAATCCGGGTATGGGTATAGCCATTGGTGAAGCAGTTCCCACATTGGACCAGATACCGGTTGAGGATCAGGCTTCTTTCAAGAAAGCTCTGAACTATATGGGATTCACTCCGGGGCAGAAATTGCTTGGTCATCCTGTGGACTATGTATTTCTGGGAGCTTGTACAAATGGCAGGATAGAGGATTTCCGGGCTTTTTCCAATATTGTCAAAGGACATCATAAAGCTGACAAAGTGACCGTCTGGCTGGTTCCGGGCAGTTGGCTTGTCGATCGTCAGATCCGTGAAGAAGGTCTTGACAAGGTTTTGGAAGCAGCAGGATTTCAGATCCGTCAACCCGGATGTTCTGCCTGTCTGGCCATGAACGATGATAAGATTCCTGCAGGCAAGTATTCTGTATCTACCAGTAACCGCAACTTTGAAGGACGTCAGGGACCCGGCTCACGTACCATCCTTGCCAGCCCGCTTGTAGC
>ENA-UOOK01007133-UOOK01007133.1-fermentation-metagenome-genome-assembly--contig:-NODE-7133-length-10321-cov-11.513637_pt1 | contig 10321 bp, 7 predicted proteins | sample MGYA00245777_ERZ724023 | MGnify/ENA primary metagenome ERZ724023 (study PRJEB28704, sample SAMN03018312) | fermentation metagenome | biome: anthropogenic terrestrial biome; feature: soil; material... | reverse complement strand
GTTAATGCAAAAACTGCTGCCATTATACCTATTTGACCGATTGACGATAGTATTTGCTCATCCATTCCAATTCGCACACCCATTATATAAATCAATCCAAAGAGGATTATTGATTGAATGACGGATATTTTTTTCATAAGACTCTCATGGATTTTTCCCTTGCTGCTTAAAAACCATCCCACTGCTAAAATTCCGAAATATAACAAAACTCTTAAAGCCATAAAATCCCCCTATATTTTTTATTCTTTAGCACTCGAGTTAAGCCGCTGAAGAAACTGCTCTTCGGTTATTATTTCTATTCCTAACTCCTTAGCTTTTTTATTTTTAGAAGAATTTGAAAGATTGTCATTGTTGATTAGGTAATTTGTTTTGGATGTTACTGTTCCTGTTACTTTTCCGCCCTTCTCTTCAATTGCAGCTTTCAATTCGTCTCTGTTTTTAAAATGCTCCAAAGACCCAGTAATTACGAAATTATAATTTTCAAAATTTTGCTCTGATGAGGTCTTGGAGATAACTTCGATTTCAACTTCTTTAAGAACATCCTCTACAATAGTTTTCTTTTTTTCATCGCTGAAATATTTCACGTAGTTCTGTGCCATCACTTCTCCAATGCCGTTTATTTCAATTAACTCTTCAAATTTAGCATTTTGAATTTTATCCCAGTCATCGTTAAATTTCCTGCTTATTAATTTAGCATTTGACAAACCTATATTTGTAATTCCAAAGCTGTACAAAAGTCTTGCTGCGGTGGTTTTTCGTGCCTTATTCACTGAATTAACCAGGTTGTTGAAAGATTTCTCGCCAAATCCTTCCATATTGGTGATAATATCTTTGAATTTTTCAATATGAAAAATATCAGCTAATTCCTTAACTAATCCTTTTGCAATTAATTTTTCTATGGTAGCTTCTGAAAGTCCTTCAATATTTAATGCATCTCTGCTTACAAAATGAGTGAATGATTTTATTTGCTTTGCTAAACATTCATCATTAATGCAGTACAATGTTTTAATGTCATTATCATTTTTAATTATGGTTTCACTGCTGCAAACAGGGCAATGTTTAGGAATCTCAATATTATTGCTTCTGGTTAAGTTGTCTGAAACTTGAGGAATTATCATATTTGCCTTATATACATTAATTGTATCGCCGATTCCAAGCTCCAAATTTTCCATAATGCTTAAATTATGAACGCTGGCACGGCTTACTGTTGTTCCTTCAAGCTCCACAGGCTCAAATATTGCAATAGGATTTATTAATCCTGTCCTTGAGGCACTCCATTCAATTTCTAAAAGAGTAGTTTTCTTAATTTCATCCCTCCATTTAAAGGCTATGGAATCTCGCGGAAACTTTGCTGTGCTGCCCAACGAGCTTCCATATTTTATATCATCATATGTTAAAACAAGTCCATCAGAAGGTATATCATTTTCTGCTATTCCTTCTTCAAACCATTTTACTGTTTCTTCTATTGAATCAGATACTACTTTTTTGAACTCAACAACGCTGAATCCCTGTCTATTAAGCCAAATTAACTGCTCAGCTTTTGAGTTATTAAAATCAACATCTGCCTTTACAACGGAAAATGCATAAAATCTTACATTTCTTTCTGCGGTAATTTTATTGTTAAGCTGCCTTACAGAGCCGCTGCAAAGATTCCGGGGATTCTTGTATTTACCTTCCGCTTCCGGTATTTTGTCATTTATTTTATTGAAATCAGAATAGCTTATAACTGCTTCACCCCTTATTACCAGGATTCCCTTGTATGCTATGCTGATAGGAATATTCGCAAAAACCTTGGCATTGTTCGTAATTACTTCGCCAATTTCTCCATTGCCTCTGGTTACAGCTTTTACAAGCTTTCCTCCTTCATAGGTCATTACAATTGTAAGTCCGTCAAGCTTCCAGGAGAGAACTCCTTCTTTTTCTCCAAGCCAATCCTTTAAAACAGATACTTCCTTTGTTTTATCCAATGAAAGCATAACCTTCTCATGTCTTTCCTTGGGCAGATTTGACAATAGCTCATATCCTACACGAATGGTGGGGCTGTTGGACAATATGATTCCTGTTTCTTCTTCCATTTGTTTCAGCTCATCATAAAGCTTATCATATTCATAATTTGACATTATTTCTCTGTCTTCTTGATAATATGCTTTGTTTGCCTCATTTAAAAGTTTGATTTTTTCTTTCATCAGCAGCAGTTTTTCCATACTTTACCTTCCATTTATATTTTTTTGATTGGAGCATGTTTGAGTGAAAGATTCTTTATTCCTTTATTTTCAAAAGCTATTACGATTATTTTGTCATCTCCGTTGTCTTTTATTTGAACTACTGTTCCCTTTCCCCAAGACGTATGCATAATCCTGTCTCCCAGCAAAAAATCATCTGATTTCAGCCTATGTTTTTCTTTATCTAAAATTTCCGTTCTGTCCAGAAAAAAGTTATTTTTTCTTGTTCCGATTTTTGATTCCAATTGCTGAATTTTTTTATTGCCAAACAAAGCAGGATCAGACTCTTCTATGCATTCCTCCGGAATTTCTTCTAAAAATCTTGATTTCATCCTCATTTCGTGACTTCCAAAGCGAATTCTATCTCTTGCATGTGTAATATAAAGCATTCTTTTCGCCCTTGTTATTGCAACATAGAAAAGTCTTCTCTCTTCTTCAACATTGTCTTCATCATCATGAATACTCGGAAACATACCATCTTCAAGACCGGTTATAAAAACTGTGTCAAATTCAAGACCTTTGGCACTGTGTATAGTCATCAGGGTTACAACGTCTTTTATGGAATCAGTCTTATCTATATCAGCCAACAATGAAATATGAGCTAAAAAATCCTCTAATGTATTTTCCTCATATCTTTCTTCAAAATCTTTTGCTGCCGACAAAAATTCATCTATATTCTCGACACGGCTTCTTCCTTCAACCGTTTCGTCTTGAAGCAGCATATCTTTAAGTCCTGTGTCTTCGATTACATTTATTATGAATTCGCTTAAAGGCATTACATCCTTTTTAATCATCAGCATTTCTATAATGGATACAAAACTCTCAATACTTTTTGCTGCTGATGGCATAAGCTCCATTTGGTCAAAGTCAAAGCATGCTTCAAATTTAGAAATTCCTTTTGAGCCGGCATAATTTGAAATGGTGCCAGTTGTTTTTTGTCCTAATTTTCTTCTTGGCACATTGATAATCCTGTCAAAGCTTACGTCATCTTTTTGATTCAATATAAGCCTTAAATAAGCCATAGTATCCTTTATTTCTTTTCTGTCGTAAAATTTTACTCCCCCTACTATTTTATAGGGTATTCCTTCTCTTATTAAACCTTCTTCCAAAGCTCTTGACTGTGCATTTGTTCTGTATAAAATGGCTATTTCTGAATAATCGATGTTTTTTTCTCTGTGCTCCTTGTAAATTAAGGCAGCTGTTGTAAAAGCCTCATCTCTTTCATCGTTTGTTTCAAGTATACGTATTAAACTGCCCTCTTTAAATTCCGTGTATAAATTTTTACCCTTCCTTTGACAATTGTTTTTAATAACTCCGTTTGCAGCATTTAAAATAACATCCGTAGAGCGATAATTCTTTTCAAGCTTTACTATTTCGGCACCATCAAAGTCATTTTCAAAATTAAGGATATTAGTTATATCAGCACCCCTCCAGCCGTAAATGGACTGATCCTCATCTCCCACCACAAATACATTGTTGTCACCGTTCTTCTTCTTACCCAATATTCTTATGAGATTGTACTGAACATTGTTGGTATCCTGGTATTCATCCACAAGTATATACTTAAACCTCTCTTGATAGTGCTTCAAAACATCTTCATTTTTTTCAAGAAGTTCAAGTGTTTTTACGATTAAGTCATCGAAATCCAATGCATTGGCAGTTTTAAGCTTTTTTTCGTAAAGAGCATATACTTCCCCTTTATTTCTGTTTGCAAAATTATTGTAATTTTCTTTTATATAGTCATCGGGAGTATTACGCCTGTTTTTTTCATAGCTTATAAGTGCTTTAATACCGTTATAGTTATATAGCTTGGGATCTAATCCCAATTCCTTTATGCAGTCTCTTATTACTATTTTTTGGTCATCTGCATCGTAAATGATAAAGTTTTTATCATAACCTATTCTGTCAATATAACTTCTTAATATGCGTACACAAACAGAATGAAAAGTTCCAATCCACATTCTATCTATGGAATAATCAATAAGACGACCTATTCTTTCCTTCATTTCATCAGCTGCTTTATTGGTAAATGTTATGGCAAGAACTTCCCAAGGCATTGCTTTCCCGGACTCAATCAAATATGCCGTGCGGTGAGTCAGGACTCTTGTTTTGCCGGTACCTGCACCTGCAATAACCAATATCGGTCCTTTGTCATGAGAAGCTGCTTCTTTTTGTTTGTCATTTAATGAATTAAGTATATCCATTTTTCTCCTATCGTTAAGGGGATTCGGTGTGCCCCTCTTCATCTTCTTTCTTTTAAATTATACCACAGTAAATCATTACTCTCAAGAATCTGATTATTGTTTTATGAATATATTTGTTTATAATTAATAAATCTTAGGTATAAGTACATTAGTTGATATTTCTTTTAATGCGAAGGAGGGACTTTATGAAAAAAATTTTAATACCTATTGACGGCTCTCCGCTTTCAGTCAAAGTAGGAGAAAGTGCGGTAGAATTAGGTAAGTTAATTGGCGCCGAACTTGTTTTCATAACTGTTATCAATATGCCTTCAGAAGAAAAATATGCATATTTCGGTATGGCTGTTGAAAATCAATTTTCGGCAAATCGTAAGGAAATGCTTAATAAATTAATGCAGCAGGAATCTAAAATGCTTAACATTATTGTAAGAAATTTAAATACCGGTGATTTAAAGGTAACCAAGAAAATTTTGGTAGGCAGATCTGCGGCTGAAATTCTAAAGTTTGCGGAAGATGAAAATGTTGATTATATTTTTATGGGAAGAAGAGGATTTTCTCCTGTTCAACGATTTTTTGTAGGCTCAGTCACTCAAAAGGTTATTTCAGCGGCACCATGTCCGGTAATAGTAATAAACGGATAAATTAGAGGTAGGGGGACACACCTTTATGGTAAGTAAGCCGTTGGAGTCAATCCATAAAGGAATGTCCCCGTATTTAAGGGGGACACACCTTTATGATAAGTAAGCCGTATGAGTCAACCCATAAAGGAATGTCCCCGTACTTAAGGGGGACACACTAATTCTGAAGGTATGTCCCCTTATTTTTGCATTAGCTGAATAAACATTGCATAAATTCTTCCTTTTTAATCCTGCCAAGATATTCATCAATCGAAACATCTTCCAACGCTTTATTTATCTCATTCATGTCATACTTAACACCTAAAAGCTTTCCTTCCAATTCTTTAACATCTTTTTTGCCGAAGAAGTCACCATAGATTTTACAATTTTCAATAATTCCGTTGCTCACATGAAGTCTTACTTCTACACATCCGCCTTCAAACCTGTTATAACCTTTATAGTTGAATTCAGGTGAGCTTCCAAAGTTCCATTCCCATGTTCCATATCTTTCGTCAACCATTCTTTGAATATTATTTCTGTCTTCATCGGATAATTCATATGTTTCAACAGGTTGATTGAAATATTCAAAGATATTCTTTAATAAAACATTTTTAAATTGCAAAACATCAATATCATCCTTAACATAGGGCTTAATGTTTGTCACTCTGCTGGATACAGACTTTACTCCCTTAGATTCTATTTTATCTCTTTTTACATTCAATGCTTTTGACAATACGTCCAATTTAGTATCAAAGAGCAGGGTTCCATGATTCAATACTCTTCCTTTTACAATGCTTTGAGCAATGCCTGAAAACTTCTTTCCGTCAATTACAATATCATTTCTTCCCGACAGTTCACAGTCCACTCCCAATTTTTCCAATGCCTTGACTATGGGAATATTGTATGTTTTAAAGTCTATTAAATTACTTTGTGCTTTGGTTATAAAGGAAAAGTTTAAATTCCCCAAATCATGATAAACGGCTCCGCCGCCGGTTACTCTTCTGACAACATTAATATTGTTTCCGTTAACAAATTCCATATTGATTTCTTCTATAGTATTTTGATTTTTACCTACAATTATTGAAGGACCGTTTCTCCACAACAAAACGAAATCTTCATTGACATCTAAATTTCTAAAAACATACTCTTCAAATGCTAAATTAAAATGCGGGTCTGTTGAATTATTTTCAATAAATTTCATACTGCTCTCCTATCTTTTAGTAAACATAGTTTTAATTATGTAATCTTATTTTGCAAATTATATAATAAAGCATAATATAATTCAATATTTAATTTAAGGTTTTCAGTTTTTGAGTTGGATTTTGTCATAATTTGTATTATACTATGTATTGGTGGTGACATAATGATTAATAAGACGATATCTTTAATATTAGCTGTAATGTTGATGGCGAGTCCTCATGTAAAATGCCCCGAGGTGGTGAAAATACTGTCTATCGGCAATTCGTTTTCGCAAGATTCAGTTTATTATTTGTATGATATAGCCGAATCTGCAGGTGTCAATGTAATAATCGGCAACTTATACTTTAGCGGAAGCCCTTTAGAGAGACATGAAATGAATGCTGAGGAAAATCTTAAAGCATATTCCTATCAAAAGTGGACATCTTCAGAAATGACGGAAGAAAAAAACAAAACAATGAAAGAAGTACTGCTTGATGAAGATTGGGATTACATAACATTTCAGCAATCATCCGAAAACTCGGGATTTTACAATACTTATCAGCCTTATCTGAATAATTTGGTTGATTATGTTAAATCAATATCAAAAAATCCTGATGTGAAATTTGCCCTAAATATGACTTGGGCTTATTCTTCCGGCAGCAGCAATAAAGGTTTTGCCGCTTATAACTATAATCAATTCAATATGTATCGCAATATTGCCGAATCCTACAAGCAAGCAATTGAAGAAACAGAAATTGATATAATTATTCCATGCGGAACAGCAATACAAAATGCCCGGACAAACAAACACCTCCATGCTATCGGTGATCAGCTCACCAATGACGGTTATCATTTAGAAAATGGTATGGGAAAATACATTGCAGGTTTAACTTTCTTTGAAACATTGATTAATGATAAAAGTTTAGACTTGGATATTTATAATGATGTGACATTTATGCCTGAAACAAAAAATGACACAGCCGATTTAGCTTATATAGCAAAAAAGTCTGTAATTGAAGCGGTAAATGCTCCATATATAATAACAAGAATTCATGAATAAACAGAAATACGAGTCTACAAGGAATAAAAAGAGACGGATATGATTAATTCAATCAAAGACCGTCTCTAGGAATTTACTAATGTTTACTAAAATTTGAAATTCTCAAGAACGAAAAGAACCGTCCCTAAAATTTTTATATATTATCTGCTTGCTTCGTATTGTTTTAAAAGCTCTACAAATAACTTTGGAACCTTCATCATATTTTCAGGAGTTTCAACATATGACAAGCGGAATTGCGTGCTTCCCGGGTTGTTTTCACCCTTTTTAATATCATAGAATCCTTTCATAGGTGCAACCAACAAAGTTGTTTGAACACCGTCCAAGTCCACAACACCTTCTCCGGCAGTGAACAAGCAGAAATCAATTGAATCAAATCCCGGTTTTACAACATTCCTAACATCTACTACTGTGTAAATTGATGCATCAGGGCTTGAAATAATCAAACCAGGCTCTAATTTTTTAAACTCTGATGTTACATTTTTTATCATACCGCCGTAGTAATTACGGAGGTCTTTACACCAATCTGCAATTTGTTCTTTTGATTCATGTGCCAATGCTCCAAATATATACTGACCGATTGCATTTGCACAAAGGTTTGCCGTATATTCTGCTGTACAGCGTTTACCGAATTCAGGATTGTCGGTTATAACTGCACCTATTCTTAATCCGCATGCATTCCATACCTTTGATGCAGTTTCAATACTTATTCTTCTTCCTTCAATACCCGGTACATCATCATCCGTAATTCCCCAGATACTTACTAATTCGTTTCCTTCAATATAGAATAATTCACGATAAGCTTCATCACTTGCCATCCACATATTGTATTTAACGCATAGCTCTGCAAGTGAAATTAATGTTTCTTTGTCAAAATACTGACCTGTAGGGTTGTCATAAGGCACAACAAGCAATGCTCCCGGATTGCTTTCTTTTATTGTTTCTTCTATTTTATCGATTTCCGGAAGGCTGAATTTTCCATCTTCATTTAAATGACGTTTAACCGTAATAGTCTTACGCCCTAATCTTTCAGCAAAAGATATGTAGTTTGTATAAGCAGGGTCAATCATCATCAGAGGTTTTTCATCAGCTCCTGCAGGTCCGCATACTCCGATTATTAACAATTCCATTCCGGTTGAACCGCCATCTGTAACTACAACGCTTAATTTACTTGTGTCAAATCCTTGACATTTCAGAATGTTTATAAATGCATCCTGTGTTTCTCCAAATCCGCCGGTAGCTGTATATCTAATAACACCTTTATTAAACGGGCTTTCAGGTGCATCTAAGTTAAACATTCTTTTTTGCATAGCCGGGTTTGTAGGCAGTGAAACATTGCCGATTCCTACATTGATAACAGCTTCAGGTTTATTCTTACGTTCTGCATACTTCATTTGTGACAGTCTTACATCTGAAGGTACTCTTGATTCAAAATGTGCTGACAATACTGGTTTACTCATTTATAAAACCCTCCTATTAATATGTTGTTATGTTAGTTAATAGCTAGCCTGTTAAATTTCATTATATCGAACTTTCAGATTTTTGTCTATATATTTAGCTTGATTATATGGTAAATATTAGTATGTTTGTTACTGTTCACACCCGGGTTGTCATCCTATAGTTTGTTACTGTTACGCCAAATATTCATTTTCTGGGCTTCCTTAATTAAATCATCTCGAAAATCGGGATGAGCAATACTAATAATCATTTCTGCTCTTTCCCATGTGGAGCGACCTGCAAGATTAACAATACCCCACTCTGTGACTAAATAATGAGCTTGTGAACGAGGGTCAGTAACAATCTCACAGGATGAAAAATTCGGAACTACACGTGACTTAAGTTCCCCTGTACTTCTGTCAGTGTATGTTGAGGCAAAACTGATAAAGCTTTTTCCGCCTTTTGATATGTATGCACCGGTCATGAAGTCAAGTTGCCCTCCTGTGCCGCTGATATGTCTGGTACCGGAAGATTCTGATGATATCTGCCCATAAATGTCAACCGATATACAATTATTTATAGACACCATTTTATCCAATTGAGACATCACCCTTGGATCATTAATATAATTAACAGGATAAGAAGCAAGTCCCGGATTATTATCAACCCATTCATGCAACTCCTTTGAGCCTGCACAAAATGCCCATGTCCCTTTTCCTCTATCAATAGTTTTACATTTATTTGTTAATTTTCCTGCCTTATGCATTAATAAATAAGCGTCAACCAACATCTCTGTATGCATACCCAAATCTTTTAAATCTGATTCTGCAATCATTGAACCAACTGAATTTGGCAGACCTCCTATACCAAGCTGAATAGTAGAACCATCTTCAATCTCTTCAACAATCATGCCGGCTACCTTTATATCAACCTCGTTTGGTATTGGTGCTGGCAGTTCAAAAATATCCGGATTAGTACCTTCAACAATATAATCTGCTTCTGTAATATGTATTCTTTCTTCCTGTCCGCCTAAAGCTACAGGCAGCTTTTGATTTACTTCCAAAATTACTATTTTAGCCTTTTCGACGATGGCTCTGCTTGCTGAGTTTGAAAGGGAAAAACTAAAGTAACCATGTTTATCCATAGGTGCAACTTGCATCATTGCCACATCAACATCTAAATAATCCCTGTAAAATGAAGGTTTATTACGATATACCATTGGAATATAATTGCATAAGCCCTTATCATGCATTTTTCTTTCATAACCGCTGAAATGCCAACTTGAATAGGTAAAAACCTCACGCTTTTGGTCAACCTTTATAATTTCCAAAGGTTTCATCGATAGCCCGCCCCTTACTTTTACATCCTGCAATTCTTCTTTTCTTGCAGCTAAAGCCTTGTCTAATATATCACATGTTGTTAAACAAAAACCATAATCTACCCAATCCCCGGATTTAACAACTTTGACTGCCTTTTCAGGCGTAGTTAATTTGTTTTTGTATTCTTCAATAAAATTCATTCTGTACCTTTCTCCTTTCATATACTAAACAGCTTCAATTATATAATAATATACATGCTTTTACAATAAAGAATTTCAGGAGCCCTCCT
>ENA-UOOK01007132-UOOK01007132.1-fermentation-metagenome-genome-assembly--contig:-NODE-7132-length-10322-cov-3.960261_pt1 | contig 10322 bp, 7 predicted proteins | sample MGYA00245777_ERZ724023 | MGnify/ENA primary metagenome ERZ724023 (study PRJEB28704, sample SAMN03018312) | fermentation metagenome | biome: anthropogenic terrestrial biome; feature: soil; material... | reverse complement strand
TGTTTCAAGCTAATTCTCCATATTTAGCATTTTTAATTTTAAATTTAGAATTTTGCAAATATGGAGAATTAGCTTGAAACCGCTTATCATTCCTTGCTGTGCGTGATAAGTGGAGTGCTTTAATAAAAATTTGTGCCGACACACAGCGGCAGAATGGCGGTTAATACAATGTTAAGAATGTTAAGAAAAAAGAATAGGTCCGCTTCATCAGTTACTTTTAATACATTAATAGGGAAAGATACTATTTTTGATGGAAATATTAAATGTGAGTGTGCAATAAGGATAGATGGGGTAGTAAATGGCAATATAAAATCAAATGATGATATATTTATTGGAGAAACTGCTAATATAAAGGGTAATCTTTATGCAAACTCTGTATATATATCTGGGACAGTTGAAGGTAATATATATTCAAAGTCAACCATCCGCTTTTTCTCTTCAGGGCATATGTATGGTGATGTGGAAGCCTTCAGTATTATTGATGAAGATGCTGTTTTTAATGGGAAATGTACCACCTTAGCTTCTGATGATAACCAGTCGGAGGCTGTCCTATCATCAAATAAAAATTATAAAAATGGTAAAAACATACGAGCCGATTAAAATGCACCTCTCAATCCAGGGTGCATTTACTGCTCCATATCCCTATAATATATAGTAGGTACCTTGCCCACAATAATGGTTTCTGCTACAGGTACTGTAGTTACAATACTGTAACTATTTTTTATAAAAGCTGTCTTTACCATGACATTTGTTTTTATTAATAGTAATATTCTATGTTTAGTTTGATTTATACCTGCTTCTGAAAATTCAGATATAAAATCGGTCTCAATGCTGCCATTTTGTTTTACTGTAAGATATATATCCGGTCCAGAATTATATAATATAGTTTTCCCTAGCAACGAACCAAGCGGTACATTAACAAAAACTCTATTTTGAGAATTAAGCTTTTTTTGAATCTCAATAGCTATCTTAGAGGATAAGATATTAACTTTTGAGGTGTTTGTTGTGATTGCCTCAATTTCGCCTTTCCCATTTTTATTTATTGATACAAGCTCATCATAGCTTTCCTTACCGGAAAAAGTTTTTTGCACTGTATCATTTATTAGAATATTTATAACAGATTTGACCCTGTTTTCAGAGACATCATTCATATAAGGAAGAATAGTTTTTCCTGCATATTTTGTTATTATTATGAATAGTATAATTGTAGCAATCAAACGATAATATGTATATACTCTTACTTTATGGCGTTTTTTCACATATCGGAAACGTCTATATAGCATTGTGTTTCTAATTTCCATCTCAACCTCACTTTCTGCAAAAAATAGTGATTTCAAAAGCATTATATGAAAATGCTATATGTTTTGTTACAATATGGATACATTTACTGGAATGTATCTAATAAAGCTATTAGAGCTGCAACTATGTTTTGGCTATATACTATGTTTTGGCAGCCTTAGTTTTGGCAATAATTAGTAATAATATAATTACATTTACAATGTTGCATAAAATTAATTAGTTATATAAAATATTTTGTGCTATAATTGTTGGGAGAATTATATAAAAAGTAGTGAATTTGAATATGTAAAAGGATTTATAATCGTTTGACCATAGTATAATTTTATTTGAAAATTAACATTGAGAGGAACATTCTCAAAAAAAATAGGTGTAAAATTATTAGTATAATTAATATATTTATATTGTAATTCGTATGATTAGACTTTGACAAGTGAGGAGAGAAATATGATTAATGATAGAACATATAATCCAATTGAACCTGGAAAAAAGCCTAAAATTCGAAAGAAACTTAGGCGTATTAAAAAGGCTGATAAAAACTTAAAAAATAGCCTACCATCTGAAAAGTTGAGTAAATGGAAAAATAAATTTAATAAAACTAAAACTAAAGCTAAAACTACTACTATAGGGAAATTCACACTTACTACAGCAAAAGCACTACTGCTTATATTTGTAGCTATATGCTGTGCTGGTGCTGGAGTCTTGGGAGGTGCAATGATAGGCTTTATTAGAACCGCTGAGCCTTTAACAAAGGATCAGCTTAGCTTGAAAATTGAGACTTCTTATATATATGACTCAAAAGGCAAGACTATGGCTATGCTCACTGGTAAGGAAAATCAAAATAGAGAACCTGTGTTTTACAAAGACACTCCCGAGTATCTTAGAAATGCTTTTATTTCTATTGAAGATGAAAGATTTGAAAAGCACATAGGTATTGACCTTAAAGGAATAATAAACGCAGTAGTAAGTGAAGTAAAAACTGGTGGAGAAGGTCGTGGTGGAAGCACTATTACTCAACAAGTAGTACGTAATATTACAGGGAGAACAGAAAGAACTGTTAAAAGAAAAGTTCAAGAATGGTACCTGGCAGTCAAGCTGGAAAGAATGATGGAGAAATGGCAAGTTCTCGAACTATATATGAATGTTATATACATGGGGAATAGTTGCTACGGGGTTCAATCAGCATCAAAATTATATTTTGGTAAAGAAGTAAAAGATCTTTCTCTTGCCGAATGTGCTCTATTAGCAGGTATTACAAATGGTCCAACTTTATATGACCCATATAACACATATGTTGAAAACGGAAGAGAAAATGCCATTAAACGACAAAAACAGATTCTTAAAAAAATGCTGGATTTAGGTCATATTGAGCAAAATGAATATGACCAAGCACTTTTAGAGGAACTCAATTTTGTTGAAAAAGATGCCCAAAGTAAGGATATAAAAGTGCAAAGTTATTTTGTAGATTATGTCATAAACGAAGTAGCTGAAGATCTTATGGCTGAAAAGGGCATGTCACAGCAAATGGCATTGACAACTATTTATAGCTATGGTGTTTTAATTCACACTACTATGGAACCAAGTATTCAGAAAGCTATGGATGATGTCTTTCTGAATGAAAATTATTTTCATAAAAATAAAAAGATCACCCAGCATCCTCAAGCTGGTATGGTTGTGATTGATCCTAATAACGGAAATCTGCTTGCTATAAGAGGCGGTTACGGTGAGAAAACTGCAAGCAATGTATTAAATAGAGCCACTCAAATTGAAAGACAGGCAGGTTCCAGCTTCAAACCTCTTGCAGTTTTTGCTCCTGCTATTGACAGGAGGATGATAACAGCAGCCTCTATATTTGACGATGTTCCTGTGTATTTTCTTGGACAGGATAAAGGTAAGTATCCTGTAAACTATACCAGATATTATGAAGGTTTAATGACAACACGTTATGCTGTTAAGAGGTCGGTGAATGTACCAGCAGCTAAAACTTATCTTAAGTTTAATAATCCCAATATTACTTTAGAATATCTCAAGAAAGCAGGAATAGATCGGAATCAAAAGAATTTATCTATTGCTCTCGGCGGACTTGAGATTGGCGTAAGTCCCTTGCAGATGGCAGCTGCATATGTTCCCTTTGCTAGTAAAGGAATATATTATGAACCTGTAAGTTATACAAAAGTTACTGATAAAGATGGTAATATACTTTTGGAGAAAAAACCAAGTTACAACGCAGTATATGATGAAGCTACTGCATTCATTATGACAGATATGTTAAAAGACGTGTGTTGACCTACCAGAAGAGCAGGTGAATTAGGCGGAACGGCAGCAAAGCTTGGAACTATAAAAAATGCAAAAAATGAAATCATTCCAACAGCTGGTAAGACTGGAACCACTGACGATGATAAAGATAGATGGTTTTTAGGCTATTCAAAATATTATGTTAGTGCTGTATGGTATGGTTATGATCATCCTGCTGTCATTGAGGGCGTACCTAATGGTGATAATCCTGCTGCCCTGATATGGAATGCGGTAATGCAGAAAATCCATAGTGACAAGACCCCAATAGATTTTTCTGCTCCCCCCAATGTTGTTAAGAAAACAATATGTGTTTATTCAGGTAAAATCGCAACTAATGCATGCAGGCAAGACCCAAGAGGCAGTGCAGCTTTTGATGAATACTTTATAAAAGGAACAGAGCCAGCAGATGATGATTTGTGCAATGCTCATATAGTAGCAAAAGTCTGCAAAGATGCAGCAGATATATGGGGTCATAACCTTCTTGCAGGACCTAATTGTCCAGCAGAGTCTATTATGGAAAGGGTTTATGTTGCCAGGACTGTACCTTTTAGGTTATTAAAACCTGGTGATCCCTACCCTCTGGATTGGAAATATGAATATCCTGCAGGAGAATATTGCAATGTACATGGTAGTTTGAGTAATAGTAAATCCAATACAGATGCTAAAGTTGATTCAGGTGCAGGTGCAGGTGCAGGTGATGCTGATGATGATGCTACGGTACAAACACAGGAACTCCTGGAATAGTTTCACTTGTATTATCACTTGAATTATTCAATTTCAGATATTTAGTAATAATTTCTCTTGCAATTGGAGCAGCATACATTCCATATATACCATGTTCAATAACTACTGCTACTGCAATTTGCGAAGTGCTATCAATTTCAGCAGGGGCATAACAAATAAAGACACCATTATTGGATTGACCTTCTTTATAAGCCTCTGCTGTACCTGTTTTAGCCCCAACTTTAAAAGGTAAATCCTTGAAAACATTAACAGCGGTGCCGTCTTCAGAGTTTGCAACTGCTAGCATACCCTTTTTTACTGCTTCCATAGTCTCTGGTTTTACAGGGATTTCCTCATATTCAATTTCTGATTCCCTTAATAAAGTACCATCATATTTTGTAATATACTTAATTAAATGAGGTTTATATTTTATCCCTCCATTAGCTATGGTCGCTACATAATTTGCTAACTGCAATGGTGTATATTCATGATAAAGCTGTCCGATGGAGGAAGATGCAGTGTCTGCCTTTCCCCAGATATATGGGGATATTTTCTTTTTATAATTTTTATTTGATCTTATTCCTTCAATTTCACCTGGAAGCTCAATACCGGTCTTTCTGCCAAGTCCAAAAGCATATGCCCACTTGTCAATATTATCTATACCTAACATAACTCCCGCTTCATGGAAAAATATATTACATGAAAAAGCAAGAGCTTTACTAAGGGTTAGTGCACCATGAGCTCCTTTTCCATGTCTCCAATCCATACAAGTAAATTGTAAACCATCATAAGACACATAACCTTTATCGTAAATGGTTGTTGTAGGCGTTATTATTCCTTCTTCAAGGGCTGCTATACCAACTAAAGGTTTATAGGTTGAGCCAGGTGCGTATCTCCCTGATATAGCTCTATTGTATTCAGAGGTAATCTCCATCTTGGTAGGATCATTTAAATCCATAATGGCTTGTTGAGCCTCCTTATTTTCAGGACCTTGAAGAAATATAGAAGGATCATATCCGGGATAACTTGCCATAGCAAGTACTTCACCATTATTCACATCTATGGCCACAACCGCTCCTGCAGAAGCATCATGAAAATGATAGGGACCATCTAGCAACCTTATTTCCTTAATCCTTTTTTCAAGAGTTTCGGTTGCAATCTTCTGAAGATCCATATCTAAGGTAAGGATGACATTATTTCCAGGTATTGCAGGAGTTTCATCTATAACCTGGTTAAGTCTTCCTCTTAAATCTACTTCAACTTTCTTAGTTCCAGGTGTACCCCTTAGTTCCTTTTCTGCTGTATATTCAATTCCAGTTTTACCTATGATATCATTAATGCTATATCCTTCATTTTTTAACTTATCATATGTTTGTGCATCAATACCTCTTACATATCCTATCACATGAGAAGCCAAATTAGCGTTTTTATACTCTCTCATATATTCTATGTCCGTAGTAACACCACTGAACACATGATGCCTTTCCTCAATTTCTGCTACTGTTTCCTGGGAAACATCCTTTGCTAAAAGTATAGGATTAATAGATGAGTAATATCTTACTTCATATCTCATCAACATGATTTTATATGCTTGTTCATCAGTATATTCCTTATCAATATTATAATGCTCTTTCATGGCCTCGAAAAATGCATTAACATTACTAGGATTTCCGAAATCAATATTATTAATATTATCAGATATATCAGCACTATTACTGCCATCAGTATTATTAACATTGCTTTTGTTATTATCGTGATTCGGTAAATTACTCAATTTCACTTTTATACCATTATCTTTAATCCATTTTTCAAATTTTTCTGATGACTTTTTAGCTTCAGGACCAAATTCCAGTGGTACAAAAAGTAAATATTTACTAAAACTTTTATTATAATTCTCACCATTTTTTTCAAACATGTTATATAGTTCCAAAAGCATTTTATTCAGCTCTTTTTGATCAAGACGAGCATTAACAATATTGACATTAAAACCAACCCGATTATTAGCAATAGGCACTCCATTTCGATCAAGTATATTTCCTCTTGGCGCTACAGTTCTTTTGTCTAATAAAAGTTTATACTGAGACCTTTCATAATACTCATTACCATGAATTATCTGTAAACTAAACAATCTATATACTATTGCAATCCCTGCAAGCAAAATAAAAATTGTAATTATGTTATATCTATCTTTAAAAATTCTTTTAATAGAGCTTCCTTCCATCATGTCACCATCCCTGCAAAATCATTATAACATATTAAGTATACAGAATATGTATGAATTTATCAATTGAGTTTTTATCAATAACTCATAAAGGTTTCATTATCATATTTTGACACTTGTAGACAGGACATGATATAATTGTTCATAACAAATTGGAAAAATTTTTGCACTAACATCAATAATATGACTGTTGAAGGAATTTTATGAAGAAAAAGATTGTAACTTTAATTGTAATAGCCATTGTAAGCGAGATAGTCGCTATTTCAGGTGTATTTTTTGTTTTATATCACTTTTTAAATAAAGGCACTGTAGTTAATGCCGTGAATGTGGATACTAATTCTACCAATATACTACCAGCTTATAACTCAATATATGGTAATAGATTTTTACAACCTGCTAATAAAAGTCTTGATAACATTTTTTATAATATTAATGCGGAAATAAATATCGTGAAGGAAAAATCTTTAATACAAAGAGCTTTAATAAAAGAAACTTTGTACTTCACATCATCCGAATATTTTACTTCATCAGATAAAGAAAACTCCGGTACAGTATTTTTATATGTTCCATCACTTAATTCTTCAACTACTAACATAAAAAACATTTCATCAAACAGAGGAGTTTTAAATTTTAAAATAAAGGGCCTTATGCTGGAGATTGAATTAGGTGAATTATTAGATAATTTTTTAGATAGTGTAACTGTTGAATTTGAAGTATTATTGAATAAAAATTCCGGCACAATTTCCTATTCAAGTAAGCATGTTTATTTAACCAACTTTTTGATAACTCCTGTTGTTTTGAAAAATGGAGAACCCGTACTTGCTTTTAAATCTAGTTTCGGAGATCCCTATATGTATAATATGAATAATTATAGAATTAGTTTTTTAGTTGATAATGATGCTACTATATTTGCTCCTGGTGAAAAAACAGAACAGCAAAATGATGATGGAAAAAAACTTGTTTCTTTTGAAGCAAAACAACTTAGAGATTTCCCTGCGGTTGTTTTAATTGATAATCAAGCTACAAATTTTATTCATGATATACAAATAGAAAAGGTGAAAAATACAGAAATATACTTTATCAATTCACGACAAGCAAAAACTTATGTGAAAGAAGCATTTTTGTTTGCTTATAAAAACATAGGCGCTTATCCTTATAATAAACTTTTCATTGTAAACGCTGACCTATCTTCTATCTCTTTAAGAGGCATGGAATTTTCAAATATGATTTTTATATCAGATGACTGTTTTAATGATAAAGAGCAGCTAAAAAGAATCACTTATCATGAAATTTTTCACCAATGGTTCTATGGAATTATAGGTACTGATCAAATAAATGAACCTTTTCTGGATGAAGGATTAGTAAATTATCTTGCCATGTATTTAGCAGGTGATAAACTTGGTAATACTTATGACAGTGATTTTTTAAAAAAGAATTTAACCAGTTATGCATCAAAAAAAGATTATTATGACCTTGCATATGATGATGCAACCGTTTATTTTTCAAATATACATCGGCAATTAGGTGATAATTTTTTTATACTGCTAAAGACAATATATAATGATAAAAAATTTTCAGTTTTATATTATAATGAGTTTATGAAATATTTAGCAAAGTTTTCACAGGGAGGAAATTAAATTGGAAGATAGAAGATTTGAGTACGAAGAGTTTATAAAAAATAATCCTAAAAGCCACTTTATGCAATCTATTAAATGGGCTATGGTTAAATCCAACTGGATAAATGAAATTGTTACAGTAAAAGATAAAAATGGTAATATTAAAGGTTCTATGAGCCTTCTTATACGAAAGGTACCTTTCTTGAATCGGACCATAATGTATTCACCAAGAGGTCCTGTGTGTGATATTCATGACATTGAGACCTTTAAGTCTTTGATAATGAAAGCGAAAGAACTTGCTGGTAAATATAAGAGTTATGTACTTAAACTTGATCCGGATGTGGAAAAGGAGGATGCTGAGTTTAACAGAATAGTTGCGCAGCTAGGTTTTAAAACAAAAAATGATTCTGAAAACTTTGAAGGAATTCAACCACGTTTTGTTTTTAGATTAGATATAAAAGGCAAAACCGAAGATGAAGTTTCAATGATTTTTAATCAGAAGGTTAGGTATAACATACGTCTAGCAGGTAAAAAAGGCGTTGAAGTTAAAATAGGTTCTAAGAAGGATATTCCTGAATTTCATAAAATAATGTTGGAGACAGGTATACGAGATGAATTTGTTGTTAGGAATGCCTCATATTTTGAAACCATGCTTGACTGCCTGGGGGATAATATAAGGCTATATCTTGCATACTTTAACGGACAGATAATTGCAGGTACTGTAGCAGTTGTTTATGGAAATAAATGTTGGTATTTATATGGAGCCAGCAGCAATGATTTTAGAAATGTAATGCCAAATTATCTTTTGCAATGGGAAATGATAAAATGGGCTGTTCAGTCTGGTTGCGATATATATGACTTTAGAGGAGTGTCCGGAGACCTTGATGAATCCAATCCATTGTATGGATTATATCGTTTTAAGAAAGGTTTTGGAGGGAAATTTACAGAGTTTATAGGTGAATTAGATTATGTTTTTAGTCCATTTACATATAAGCTTGTAGAAAAAGGTGAAAAGACGTTTCGTGAACTGCGAAGACGGTTGTTTGTTTTGAAAAATAGAGAAACTAAGACGACTTCTAAGGAATAGTTGAAATTTTGCAGGGAGAAAATACTAATGAACAAATTGATAATTGAAAAAGACAAACTAAAGAAAAATATTGAGATAATTAGAGGATTAACTCAGGCTGCAATAATTGCAGTAGTTAAAGGAAATGGTTATGGATTAGGAGTAATGGAATATTCTCAATTTTTATTTGAAAACAGCATTGATTTCTTTGCTGTTTCAGATATAAAAGATGCGGTACTTCTCTCTCAAAATGGTTTTTTGGGGAAGGTTATTTTACTCACTCCCCCTTTTACTAAAGAAGAGGCTGAGCTGATTGTTACTAACAATGTAATATCCTCTATCGGTTCTATTACAGCTGCTTCAATAATAAATGATGCAGCTGTTGAACTCAATGAAATCGCAAAAGTGCATATTAAAATTGACACTGGTTTTGGAAGGTTCGGTTTTCCTGCAGATGATAATCTAGATGATATTGGTGAAGTTTGCGATTTTCTGCGCACATTATCAAATATAGAAATTACTGGCACATATACTCACCTTTCCTTTTCCTTTTCAAAAAAACCTGAGCATATAAACTCACAATACAATACATTTTTAAAATCTGTTGAGATAATGGGACAGAAAGGCATTGATACAGGAATGCTTCATATCTGCAACTCATCAGCTTTTTTGAAATTTCCCCAGATGCATTTAGATGCTGTAAGAATTGGTTCTGCTTTCTTGGGTCGTATTCCCATTGAAAATTCATATGGTCTGCAAAAGATAGGATATTTAAAGTCAAATATTATAGAAATCAGGGATTTACCCGCTAGCCATAATATCGGTTACGCTAATACATATACTACAAGAAAACCAATCACAATAGGCATAATCCCAATAGGATATAGACATGGTTTTGGTATTGAAAAATCAAGAGACACTTTTAGGTTCATAGATATTTTAAGGTATATTTATAATGATATCAAATCGTTTAACAGGAAAATTTATGTGAAAATAAATGGTAAACTTGCACCGGTTTTAGGTCGGGTTAGCATGTACCATATAGTGGTGGATTTAACAGGCATTAATACTAAAATAGGAGATGATGTTTTACTTGACATTAACC
>ENA-UOOK01007131-UOOK01007131.1-fermentation-metagenome-genome-assembly--contig:-NODE-7131-length-10328-cov-4.015380_pt1 | contig 10328 bp, 7 predicted proteins | sample MGYA00245777_ERZ724023 | MGnify/ENA primary metagenome ERZ724023 (study PRJEB28704, sample SAMN03018312) | fermentation metagenome | biome: anthropogenic terrestrial biome; feature: soil; material... | reverse complement strand
TCAACAAAAAAAAGAAAGGAGTTAACATGACTGATTCAAATGCTTTAAGAGATATTAAATTAATCAAAGGTGCTTTCCCTGCTGAATATGGTGGTAGATTATCAAGTGTGGTAGATATGACTATGAAAGAGGGGACGAAGAATAAATTTTCCGGAGCCGGGGGAATTAGTTTGATTAGTTCGAGACTTACTTTAGAAGGACCGATTAATGATAATTCTACTTTTATGATTTCTGGCCGACGTATGTACCTTGATATTATGATGTGGCTTGCAGATTTAATTATACCGGGAGAAAGTGGAATAGAATCAACACCTCAATATTATTTTTATGATTTAAATGCTAAGGTAAATTATAAAATATCTGAAAATGATAGGATATTTTTAAGCGGATATTTTTGCCGTGATGTGCTAAATTCACCAGATCAGAACAATGATTTTAGTATATTTTGGGGTAATCAAACAGCAAATTTAAGGTGGATGCATATTGTTTCACCGGAATTTTTCACAAATTTATCATTAATTTATACAAATTATAATTTCAATGTACAAATCTATGGTGATACTTCTAATACAAAAACTTGGAAATCTACCTCTAAAATTCAAGATGTAATGCTTAGATTAGAGGGACAATATTTCCCGAATGCTGATCATGTTATTAAAATGGGAACTGAAATTACACATCATGATTTTGGAGTAGGGATAGGAGCAAATTTTAATTTTAATTTCGAAGATAATTTCACAGAAGATAATAAAAGCTCAGTAGATTTAGCTATTTATGCGCAAGATGAATGGAAAATAACAGATTTATTACGTTCCAATATTGGTATAAGAGGGTATTATTTCTCAGAAGGGAATTATTTCAATCTAGAACCAAGATTATCTGCTTCTTATACTCTTACAGAGAACTCAACTTTAACACTATCATCGGCATTAGCACATCAATTTTTGCACATGATTGTTCGTAATGATATTCCATTACCAACTGATGTATGGTATCCATCTACTAAAGGTGTGAAACCACAGAAAAGTTGGCAAACTGTATTTGGATATGAGCATTTATTTAAGGAAGCTGAATATTTATTTTCGGCAGAAATTTATTATAAATCAATGCAGAATTTATTAGAATATAAAGATGATGCCAGCTTTTCCTTAGGATTACCTTTTGAGAGCCAATTTACTGTAGGGTCTGGTTATGCATATGGTTTAGAATTATTTTTAAATAAGAGGATAGGTAATTTCACTGGTTGGGTGGGGTATACTTTATCATGGACTAAGCGTAAATTCGATGATCTAAATGATGGGAAAGAGTTTTATCCTCGATATGATAGGAGACACGATATTTCTATTACATTTAATTACGAACTTGGTAAAAAATGGGAACTTGGTGCAAGTTGGGTATTTGGTACAGGTCAAGCTTTTACAATGCCGACAGGAATTTATCGGATAGAAGATCCAGACGGTTTAAATAATGAAAGTCATTATTGGACAAGAGAAAGTTATGATTTTACTGAAAAAAATGGTTATAGATTGCCACCATTTCATAAGTTAGACTTAAATTTTATGTATAAATTTGAGTGGTTTAAATTGCCTTTCCAATTGTCATTAAATATATATAATGCATATAATAGGAAAAATCCATTTATGTGGTTTATTGGTTATGATTTCAATGAAACAAATTATTCATATCAAAAAGCAGTAAAGCAATTTACTTTATTTCCTTTTATGCCAACATTAGGCTTAAGCTTTAAATTTTAAATAAATTAAGCCCTAAATATTAAATTACTTAGGGCTTATTTTTAATTTATTATCTTTCTTAATATTATCCGTGTCTTACATGAAGAATATCTCCATCTTTTACAAGATATTCTTTTCCTTCTAATCTAAAGACTCCTGCTTCTTTGCATTTAGGGAATGAACCGAATGTCATAAAATCTTTATATGATACGACTTCAGCTCGAATAAATTTATTATAGAAATCAGTGTGTATTACTCCGGCAGAATCTTGAGCTGTCATACCGTTTGTAATTGTCCATGCTCTACATTCGTCTTCACCTACTGTGAAAAATGATTGAAGACCCAATAATTTATATGCTGAAGCAACTAGTCGCGACAAAGCACTATCAGTAAGCCCATATTCAGACATAAACATATTTTTTTCTTCAGCATCTAGTTGCATTAATTCCATTTCGATTTTGGCAGAGAATGGCTCAATTATTACATTTTTCCAATCAATTTCTTTCTTAACTTCATTTAGAATATTTTGAGCATTTTTAATATCTTCTTCACCCAAATTCAGTGCTATCAAGAGTGGTTTAGCAGTTAGAGGTTGATAATTTTTCAGATATTTACTATCTTCTGCAGGGAAATCATAAGTACGCAATGGAGCGCCTTCTTGTAAATGTTCATTCCATTTTAGCATTGATTCGCGTTCGCGAATAGCTTCATCTTTTTTCGACTTTTGAATATCTTTATCTAATTTTTCTAATCTATTTTCAACAAAAGCTAAATCAGAGAAAATAAATTCATCTTCGAGAGTCTTAATGTCTCGCACAATATTTATTGAGCCATTAGGATGTGGTATTGAATCATCAGAGAAACCACGCACGACGTGAATTAAAGCATCATTGGTCTTAGCTTTCCCAAGAAATTGAGGATTAATAGAGCTTCCAATTGCATCGCCTTTTTGAATACCGGCGATATCTACGATTTCAATTGTAGCATTTACTTTTCTTTTTGGTTTAAATATTTCAGTAAATTCGTCTAATCTATGATCTTCGACTTTTACAATTGCTAAATTTGCATCTCTTTTCTGAATAGCATTTGGGTCGAGCTGAGTCTCGGTAAGAGTTTGAAAAAAAGTGGTTTTTCCAGAGTAAGGTAGTCCTACAATTCCTATCTGCATAAATTTAACTTCGGAAATTAATTAATAATATTCTTTAAAAGTTTACAAAAATAAGCATTTAATAAGGAATTATTAATAAATTTTATTATTATTCTTTTAAAAAGTAAGGAATAAGAATAATATAAATTATTCTTAGTTGATTGTCTCTAATCCAGATAAGATAATATCTTTGTTATTAAAATTAGAGATGTTTTGAGAAAATACAATTGCGGCAATAATTGATTTTAATAGATCAGAATCTATATTTTGAATACCTACTGAATCTAATCTTTCTATAATGAAATCCATTTGTTCATTATTAATTATACCTAATGATACATAATTATTAAGTTCGTGTAGAGCATCATGATTAAATATTTCTTTTTCAATATCTGTTAATATTCTAAATGGTGCTTCATTAGAAGGAGTGTTTGCAATGTTGAATTTGTCTCTATATTCTACGCCATTAATTATCCAATTAAGAGCAGCAGAGATTTCGGACTGAGAGTAACCCAAATTCTCTAGTGCTTTATAGTCAATTTCAGGTAAAGATTTTTTAGTAAACTTTACCATCGACATTACAAATATTATTATTTCTATTAAACGTTCTTGCATATTATTAAGATTATTGACGAATGAATTTGAATTTAAATGCAATTAATATATTTTGTTTCTAATTCAGACATTTTATTTCTTAGTTTAGTAGTATTATCGTCATATCCACATAAATGTAAAGCACCGTGTGCAGCTAATCTATTTAATTCATTTAATAGGCTTACTTTATATTCATCAGCTTGCCGAATAGCTACATTCACACAGATATAAATTTCGCCAAATAAGTCTTCATCTTCATCATTTAAGGGGAAAGTGATAACATCTGTATCACCGGTATGATTTAAATATTTAATATTCATATCAGTGATAAAATCAGAGTCTACATAAATGACATTTACTTCAAATTGATTTATTTCTTCGCCAGCAAATACATTATTAATAGTAGCTTTAATAGATTTAATCGGTAATCGCTTAAATTCTGAATTGTTAATGATATTTATTTTTTTTTGCATTTTAAAAATAATAGATGTCAACTAAATAATTAGCTAAATGATAGACACGAATAAAAGGTAAAATTAGTTAAAAAAATATTTTATAATAAAGTTATCTATTAGTTTCCTATCAAATTGCGATAAAAGCAGTTAAATACAATATAGATAAAATTTACTACATATTTCAATAGAGAAATATTTATTTATTTCTTTTTATTTCAAATACTTAAAATATATTTTTTTAATAACGTTTTATATAATACGCAAATGATTAATTCTGAATTGAGTATAAATTTATAATTAATTTGATGAAAATAATTTTTTAAATTTGACAAATATTTTAATAAATATTTTTTTAACATTATAATTATTAACAAAACTAAAGTAAACATTATGGCAAGCAAAATCACATTCCAAAATGGAACAATTAACGTTCCTGATCAACCAATTATTCCATTTATCGAAGGCGACGGTACAGGACCAGACATTTGGGCAGCATCAAAAAAAGTACTCGATGCAGCTGTAGAAAAAGCATATAATGGCAAAAAGAAAATTGAATGGTTAGAAGTATTAGCAGGCGAAAAAGCATTTAAAGCTACCGGTCAATGGCTTCCTACTGAGACATTAGATTCAATTCGCGAGCATGTTGTTGCTATTAAAGGTCCTCTTACAACTCCTGTAGGTGGTGGTATTCGCTCTTTAAACGTAGCTCTTCGTCAAGAATTAGATTTATATGTATGCTTAAGACCAGTACGCTGGTTCAAAGGTGTTCCTTCTCCTGTAGTTCGTCCGGATTTAACTGATATGGTAATTTTCCGCGAAAATACTGAAGATATTTATGCCGGAATCGAATGGATGAATGGTACTCCAGAAGTAAAGAAAGTGATTAAATTCTTACAAGAGGAAATGGGTGTAAAGAAAATTAGATTCCCAGAATCTTCTTCTATTGGTGTAAAACCAGTATCAAAAGAAGGAACTGAAAGATTAGTTCGTGCTGCTATTAAATATGCTATTGCTCACAAACGTCCAAGCGTAACTCTTGTACACAAAGGCAATATAATGAAATTCACTGAAGGTCAATTCAAAGCTTGGGGTTATGAATTAGCTGAAAGAGAATTCCCTAATGAAACATTTACTTGGACTGAATTTGATAGAATCAAAGCTGATAAAGGTGATGATGCTGCTAACAAAGCTCAAAAAGATGCAATTGCTGCAGGTAAAATAATTATTAAAGATTCAATTGCAGATGCTTTCTTGCAACAAATTTTAACTCGTCCAGCTGAATATTCTGTGATTGCGACTCTTAATTTAAATGGCGATTATATTTCTGATGCTCTTGCTGCTACTGTTGGCGGTATCGGTATCGCTCCGGGTGCTAATATTAATTATGTAACTGGACACGCTATTTTCGAAGCAACTCACGGAACTGCTCCTAAATATGCAGGTTTAGACAAAGTAAATCCGGGATCATTAATTCTTTCTGGTACATTAATGCTTGAGCATTTAGGTTGGCAAGAAGCTGCTGATTTAATTGTAAAAGGTATTGAACATGCTATTTCAAATAAAAATGTTACTTATGATTTCGCACGCTTAATGGATGGAGCTAATGAACTAAAATGCTCTGAATTTGGCGATGCAATTATTAAAGGCATGTAATTCTTAATAAATTAAAAATTTATTAATTTTTTAAACTACCCCTAATATTTATATGAAATATTAGGGGTTATATTTTAAAATCACAAAAAATATTTAAAGCTGGATTAAGTAGTTTAAAATATTCCTCGCTACTAATATCTACAGCTCCGAGACTATATGTATGAGAATTACCATATTGCGAATCAAGCAACAGAAAGTTATTTTTTACTAATATTGCACAGAGATAATAAAAACATAGCTTTGATGCGTTATCTACCGTGTTAAACATAGATTCCCCAAAAAATGCTCCACCTATATGCACTCCATATAGACCTCCTACGAGCTTACTATCTTTCCATGCTTCGACAGAATGCGCAAAACCTAATTTATTCATATCTATATAAGCGGAAATAATTTCATTATTTATCCAAGTCTCATCTCGCTTAGCACAATTAAAAATTACAGTCTCGAAATCACGATTAATTGTAAAAGAAAAAATATTTTTATTAAATATCTGTCTAATACTATGAGGTACATTAATATTATTTAATGGTATAATAGCTCTTGGATCTGGCATATGCCAAAATATTTCAGCTGAATCTCTACTTTCAGCCATTGGGAAATAACCCTGTGAATATGCAGAATATAATAATTGAGGAGTCAATATCATAAAAATAAGATGCCTAATGACAATTGTATTATATAATCCTGAGATGTCTGATAACCGTTGTAGTAACGATAAATTGGATAACTAAACGAAACCCCTGCAGAAGTCAATAATTTTGGAATTGAGTAAAAAATTGATGCTGTTGCGAATAAACTTTTATAACCAGAACTATATATATTTTCTTTCTTAAATAAATTATGTTCTGAATAAATAAAATCAAAAGATAATGATGGAGTAAAATTGAATAAATTAGTGTATTTTATGATTAAATTTCCTGCAAATGCATCACCTTGCTTAATTTCATTATTTCCAGCGAAATTAAAATCTTTATATAAATTTAAAATTAAATTTACATTTGAAGTTACTAAATAATTATATAAAAGCCCAATAAAAGCAGTGTTTGAGCTATTATATATTCCTGACACGCCGCTTGTATCGATGCTCGACTTGATAATAGGAACTTTTATACCAGAATATAAAATAAATTCATCGTCATAATCTTTAGAAAAAATATTATACTTAGCTTGAAGCGAGGCACTTAAATTATAGCTCGATTTATTAGAATAATAATCTTTACTTATAGTATTAATAAATGGTAATTCAATTGTCGCATTTAGCCTATTAATTATTCCATAAGTAGCAGAAAAATTAGAAATATTATATGATAGATTAGACTTAAAATTATTCTCTTGAATAATGTCATTCTCAAATTTCAAATCGCCATAAATATAGCGGTAGCTCATTGAAATGTATAATTCATTTTTATCGAGCATAGCTCTTGCATTATTTACAGCTCCGCTAGATATTGAAATCATCGGAGCCGGGATATTTCCCGGGCAATCGCATTGTGCCACTATTTCACAAAGCGATATAAAGAGTAAAAATGTAATATATGTAACTATTTTTGGCAAACTTGTGTCTATAATTTGCATAAAAAAAATACAAAAAGCAAAAATATAGTTTAATTTCTTAATACACAAATTTTATAATAACTAATAACAAGTTATTTCGTATTATAAGTGTTAAATATAAGTAATTTTAATTATTTATAAAATTAAAAATAGAAGAAAAAAAAAGGATACAATATAAATGGATGGAAATTTTTCAAATAGAGTAAATGAAGTAATTAAATTAAGCCGAGAAGAAGCAATCCGCTTAGGCAATGATTATATTGGTACAGAGCATTTACTACTAGGTATAATTAGAGAAGGGCAAGGTTTAGCTGTAATAGTACTTAAGAATCTTGGAATTGATCTGCTACAAATTAGTAAAGCTATAGAAGCATCAGTAAATGAACCTCGCGAGACAGTTTCAAGCAGTAATATTCCGCTTACTAAGCAAGCTGAAAAAGTTCTAAGAATCACTTATTTAGAAGCTAAATTATATCGTTCAGATGTAATTGGTACAGAGCATTTATTGCTATCTTTATTAAGAGAAGAGGATAATATTGCTTCAAATATTTTACTTCATTTTAATTTAAATTATGAATTAGTCAAAAATGAATTAGATAATATCCAAAGTGGAAAAGAAAATAAAAATTCATCATCTGGTGAAAGCCAAAGTAGTAATTATCAATCTTTTAATAAGCCAAAGGGTAAGAAAGATACACCTAAGACTCCTGTACTTGATAATTTTAGTCGCGATTTGACTAAGCTCGCAATCGATGATGAATTAGATCCTGTAATTGGTAGAGAAAAAGAAATTGAGAGACTTACTCAAGTTCTATCACGAAGGAAGAAGAATAACCCAGTTTTAATTGGCGAACCCGGTGTAGGAAAAACTGCAATAGTAGAGGGATTAGCCCTAAGAATTATTGCAAAAAATGTACCACGAGTATTGTTTGATAAACGAATTGTTTCATTAGATTTAGGCTCAATGGTAGCTGGTACTAAATATAGAGGACAATTCGAGGAGAGAATGAAAGCAATAATGAACGAATTATCAAAAGCTACTGATGTTATTGTTTTTATTGATGAAATTCATACTATGGTCGGTGCAGGATCAGCCTCTGGCTCTCTCGATGCTGCGAATATGTTTAAGCCAGCCTTATCCCGCGGTGAGATTCAATGTATCGGTGCTACTACTTTAGATGAATATCGTCAGCATATTGAGAAAGATGGTGCACTTGAGCGAAGATTCCAAAAAATTATTGTAGAACCGCCTACTTATGATGAAACATTAAAAATTATTAGAAATATAAAATTTAAATATGAAGAACATCATAAAGTAAAATTTAATGAAAAAGCAATAGAAGCCTGCGTAAGGTATTCCGATAGATATATTACTGATAGATGTTTCCCCGATAAGGCAATTGATGTATTAGATGAAAGTGGCTCAAGAGTTCGCTTAAGAAATGTATCAGTACCAAAAGAAATAATTGAATTAGAAGGCGAATTAGAAGCTACAAAGCTAAATAAAAATAAAGTAGTTAAAAGCCAAAACTTCGAAGAAGCAGCCAGATTAAGAGATGATGAAAAAAGAATATTAGCGGATTTAGAAATTGCTAAAAATAAATGGGAGCAAAGCTCTGCTGAAACATTTTATGAAGTAACAGAAGAAGATATTGCTGATGTAATCGCAATGATGACTGGAGTGCCGGTAAATAAAGTTGCTGAAGCTGAATCAGAAAAACTAAAACTAATGCCTGAAGAATTAAAATCAATGGTTGTAGCTCAAGATGAAGCAATAGAACATTTAGTAAAAGCTATACGCAGGGCAAGAGCTGGGCTAAAAGACCCAAAAAGACCAATCGGTTCATTTATGTTCTTAGGTCCAACCGGTGTAGGAAAAACTGAATTAGCAAAGGCACTCTCAAGAGTAATGTTTGATAGCGAAGATGCACTAATCCGCGTCGATATGAGCGAATATATGGAAAAATTCTCAGTAAGTAAATTTACAGGGGCTCCTCCTGGATATGTAGGTTATGAAGAAGGTGGACAACTTACAGAAAAAGTACGCCGCAAACCATATTCTATAATTTTACTCGATGAAATAGAGAAAGCACATCCTGATGTATTTAATTTATTACTTCAAGTATTTGATGATGGTATGCTAACTGATGGTAATGGAAGAAAAGTTGATTTCAAAAATACTATAATTATTATGACATCAAATGTTGGAACAAAAGATATAAAAACTGGTGGTAAGATAGGCTTCTCGGAAGATAATAAGAATAATGACTACGATTACATGAAAGAAACAATTGAAGAATCAATTAAAAGTTTATTTAATCCTGAATTTATAAACAGAATTGATGATTTTATAATATTCCGCAATCTAAAGAAAGAAGATATTTCACAAATAATAGATATCCAGCTAAATCTATTAGCAAAAAGATTAAAAATTAATAATATGGAATTTGTTCTTACTGAAAAAGCACGTAATTTTATAGTTGAAAAAGGATTTGATGAAAAATACGGTGCAAGACCATTAAAAAGAGCTATTCAAAAATATATTGAAAACGATTTAGCAGAAGAAATTTTAGATGGAAAAATCAAAAATCATTCTGTAATTACTGCAGATTTAGATGAAGAGAAAGAAAAATTGTTCTTTACTTCAGATGATATTTCAGTTGATTTCTCAGAAAAAGATAAAAATTTTATTAGCGATGTGCTAAATAAAAAAGATTCTGATAATACACCGAACAACATTAAAAACGATAAATCTGAAAATATAAAAGATTTGCAGAATAAAGAAATTTATAATAATTAATCCCTTAATTACATATAGCAAAGAGCTGAGTGATATTCATTTAGTTCTTTGCTTTTATATAAAAAAATACTTTGCTATATTTCTAAAGCAAAGTATTTTCTTTTTTTATGTGGGCCCGGAGGGACTTGAACCCCCGGCCGACGGATTATGAGTCCGTTGCTCTAACCAACTGAGCTACAGGCCCTTCCACTATAATTAATAATTTTTACCATAGTAAAAACGGATTACAAATATAATATTTTAGCAGGATATAACAAAATAAATTAATATTTTTTTAACAAATATTATATTTATTAAATAATAAAAAAATCAACCTACTTGTTTAAATTCAATAGGTTGATTCTTAAAATTTCTAAATAAGTTAAAAAATTAGAATGACCATCTGGCAC
>ENA-UOOK01007130-UOOK01007130.1-fermentation-metagenome-genome-assembly--contig:-NODE-7130-length-10328-cov-4.295337_pt1 | contig 10328 bp, 11 predicted proteins | sample MGYA00245777_ERZ724023 | MGnify/ENA primary metagenome ERZ724023 (study PRJEB28704, sample SAMN03018312) | fermentation metagenome | biome: anthropogenic terrestrial biome; feature: soil; material... | reverse complement strand
AAGAATACTATATAGAAAAACTTGGAATAAAAGGACATTTGTGGGGCACTTTCTATAACAAAGATAAGCCTGACGAAACACATACTATCAATATCAAGTTTATTCTTCTTTAGTAAACGTCTTATTACGAAACAGTAATAGAAAATCATTTTTATAAATAAAAACTATGAAACAAAGAATTACATTAGCCTTATTAACTTTCGTGTCAGTACTTACCATTATATCATGTACTAAATACGATGATGACTGCGATTGGTTTCCTGATCTCAATAAGACCTCCATCTCATTGAACACTACGAAACCAGATACAATATATAGTCTGAACAAGAGAAAATTTTCCATTGATGGAGTACAAATGATAACAAGGAAAGATGATTCTCCTGCCAGTGACTGGATATCTTTCTATTATCAAGATCAGATTACGTTTAATGGGGCGCAGATCGGAACCATCATTCACAATGGAGATCAGATTGATATCGTTGATATTCCTAACCTTTGTAAGATCTCAATCCTGAAATCTAAAGAGAAGAAATTGAAATGCGCTTATCTTATCCAACCTTATGAGCATGCAGAATCCTTTCCTTATTATATAAAACTTTTTGTCATGGATACTGCCCCGGCAAAAGTTACTATCAAATAAAGAATCCATACGGAATAATCGTTTGATCATTTCATCATCTTAAAAGAAGTGTATCATTGCTTTTCTCTGATACACTTCTTGTTATTTGTAGCAGGTCATCCCAACTTCTGTTTTTTGAGAATTGATGTGATATTTATTAAAACCAGATTATTCCTCAGCATGGGAACACTCTCGTATTCCATAGCAAGTAAATCACAGTAAAAGCGCTTAACAAACTATCATATAATAAAGTAATCTCCTGTTTTATATAAGTTATATGATACAATGACCAAACATACCGTCAATTTCCACTGATTCTTTTGCAAAAACAAGTAACCATAATGAATGGAAATACTAAGAATGTAGTCAAATCAGTGAATGAAGATATCAAACCTCAGTATGGCTTAATGTTTCAAACTACACTTCAAATAAACCTGTATGCACCATATCGCAATGCACCATATCGTTGGACGATATGGTGCATACAGCTCATTTGTTTCTATGACGCTGACTTTGAAGTGATTCGATAGACACTTTTATTCTTCATAAGCGAGATCAGGAGACGCTATGGAAGCAGCCATACTGATTTCATGGACAAGCATACGTTCTGATTCCTCTTTTCAATAAAACAGGCGATCCCAAACGTTATTAAATTTTTTCTTTATTCCATTACAAACTAAAGAGAAAAATGGTAGTGTGGGACATGCAGGGTTATTATGTTACAGATTGAAGGTTCAATATCAAGTAAACCAAAACACGTCTACTTTAAAAATTATTTCTAGTGTCTATAAAAAGGAGTAGTACAAAGACATCTCTCTCACCCGTTATACCTGCCACCTTATCCCACGCGAAAGGAGCAAATGGCCTTTGCACTATTTCAACACACACACTAAAAAGCCTGAAGAGTGGGAAGATATCTAGAATAGATAATTATCAAAATGTTTCACGAAGTTCTCTAAACATATCACGCAGGAAAATACATCTCACACCATATCTGTTGCAAACATCTGGAAGTTTAATTTCTCCAGCGTTCCTTGGCGCTGGGATTTCCTCAGATACGATGACTCGATTCACTGTGTCGATCGAAGCATAAGCTGCAAGATAAATATCAGCCTTATCCATTTTAAGAAACTTGTTTTTTGCTTTTTGTGAATAGAAACTATCGTATTGAGCCCAATTAATTATTTCTCTTAGCCGCAGTACTGTCGCAGGAGTATCGAACTTAAAAAAGAAAGACTTGTCAATATTTACCTTTATCCATGCCGACAGAGCATCTTCATTGATAACCAATTCTTCCTTAACCTTGTCCAGACTGCTAATTGTACCATTATCACTTAAGCATTTAATCTTATTCCAGAAACTTAAGCCTACATCTGTAGGGCAAAATGTGCGATGTGGCTCGATAAAACAGTTAGAATCCAACAGGTATCTCATTTCAGGAAAACTTTAGATTTAACAACGCGTTCAAAGGTATCACCCTTTAGGCCAATCATACGGCAAGCATCAGAATAAAGAATCTGTCTGTTGCTCAGCGCATTACAAACATGAACAAGAAATATTTTACTGTTTCTTCTTACAGCCAATACCTTAAAATCAGCATGCCCATCTTTCTTTTCCGGAAGAGGTTCTTCATTCCATTTATTATACAACTGGAACATTTGTTCCTTCTGAATATATCCGACTTCAGCAGCACGACGGGCTATAACATATCTACTTACTTTAAACCGCTTTGTCAGAATGTCATAACGATATGGTATTTTTGTCCACTCATTAGCAAAAAGATCTTGTGGAACAAGGGTCAAGGCAGCGGTTTTATCACATAATTTTTCCAATTCAGAAGCACTTTCAACCTCGTCAAGGTCACCTATTCCAGAACTATATCCAAGAAGAACATGTGTAAACTCATGCATCAGCGTGAACATCTGTGCACCTTTTGCATCTTTACTATTTATAAAAATAAAAGGAGCATAATCATCAATTAAACTGAATCCCCGGCATTCCCTTACAGATAATGGTCGTTTGGTATTGTAGCCTACCATGCTATTAAAAGTAACGATAACACCACAATCTTCCATTATTTGGACGATATGGTTTATGGCATCATTGACTGTCTTGAAACTAAAAGCCCAGTTTACAGGAAGATGAAGTTCTTGGTGAATTGCTTTTGCTAAAACTTCAGGATTCCTGATGTCATGATATTTACCAACGAAAGCTACTTTGTCAAAATCATTCTTATGCAAGTAGTCACTTAGCCAGTCCTGACGATCAATCATCTCAATAACAACATCATGAATATTGATGTTTTGATTACTAATTCCTCTCCTTCTAAAGAAGGGAATTGGCAATTTCTCTTCCGGAGGATTCGGAAGAAAGAGATAACCAAAAGGCACATAGAATTTATGGGCAAATTTCTCAGCCATAGAGAATGTAGGATCACTTAGTCCCTCAAGCCATTCTTTATACTTAGGATTTTCCACAGTATACTCATCAATATTCTTACCAGTCCTTTCTACTGCCCAACGTAAGATATTAGGTTGAATATGTACCCTCGTCAATGCCATTCGATTTCCTTTCTGCTACAAATTTACAAAATTCTTTTGTAAACAACTTTTTTGTCTTCAAATAAACTATTTTTTATGTTTTGAATATCATCGAACATCAAACCTGCTTACCCTCTTCAATTAATCTAAAGCATAGAAGGTAATACCTTAGCATAATTACGTATATAAGCCAAGAGGGAGACTAAGTTATCCAAGCACCAGAGAAAACCTCAGTCCTAAGGCATTGGCAATTTGGATGAACGTTGAAAGTTGCATATCACAGTTGCCCCGCTCTATAGTGGATATATATTCCCGTTTCTTTCCGATACGGTCAGCAAGTTGTTGCTGCGTAAGTTTCTGGCGTTTACGTTCCTCTTTAAGTAATTCAGAATAATACCAAGACTTGGCACGGGCCTCAAAAACTTCACGTGATGGTGTGCCGGGCTTGCCATATTTCTCATCCAAATGATTATTCACAGTTGGCAGTTTCTTCCATCTCTCTTCATTGATCTTTATCATAAATCTTCCTCCCATTCTTTTAAGATTTTCCTTGCTTTCTTAATTTCAGCTTTATAATGCTTTGAGCTTTTTTCGACAAAGGAATTCAGTAATACAATCTTGTGACTTTCCATAAAGTTTTCAGCATCAATAGTAAATAAGAAAGAACGGTATTGGTTATTGCCAAGTGATACTCTCATTTCATAAAACTCTGTTGTTTCAATTCGCTTAACAAATTTCTTACTAACTATCTTTTGCGTCAACATAATTTGAAAGACATAATCTTATTTGCCTTTGACGTCATTGGACAGAGTCTGGAAGTAATCTTCAAACTCCTTCGTGTAAGTTACTTTCCTAATAATCTGTTCCATGTTACAAATGTAAGTAGTTTATTACAAATCTCCAAATATTTGTACGTTTTTAATTCCATCCTCCAATATCAGGCAAACCAACATGCCTACCTTAAAAATATTTCTAGTGTCTACGAAAAAGGACTGATACGCTGTCTGATTTTCAAGGAGGACTACACAACTATCTTAAAGTATCTCAATTAAAATTACGATAACTTATTATTGAGTCAGTCTTGCCATTTTTGATTTTAGTCCTATTGCGAGATATTTTATTTATCACTATCTTTGCTACATAAATATATCTGTGTAAATGAAAAAAACAATATTATTACTTCTGCTGACTGTTGTTTCGCTCAGTTCTTCAGCATACGATTTCCTTCGACCCGTTAAAGGACAGATACCCGGAGGATATAATTTCTGGGTATACACGCCACAAGATTATTTTTATTCACTCGAAAGAACTCCGGTAATAATATTTCTGCATGGTGCCAGCCTTTGTGGACACAATCTTAATAGAGTGCGTCGCTATGGGCCGCTTGATGCCATCGTGAGAGGGCGGGATATAGAAGCTATAACTATTGTCCCCCAGAATCCCGGTGGGGCATGGAATCCTAAAAAAGTAATGCAGGTCTTGGATTGGGTAAAGTCTAATTATCAGTGTGACAGCACTCGCGTATACGTGTTGGGGATGAGCCTTGGCGGCTTTGGCACAATGGATGTCTGTGGCACTTATCCTGACAGGATAGCCGCAGGTATTGCCCTATGTGGTGGTACATCACTAAAAGATGTAAGTGGATTAGGTAAGCTGCCCTTCTGGATAATTCATGGTACAGCCGATAGGGCAGTCCCCATCAGACAGTCTAAAGAGGTAGTTGAGAAGTTGCAGAACTCTCATAATGACAGTCGTTTGCGTTATGAGTGGCTAGAAGGCGGCAATCACGGTACACCGGCCCGTATATTCTATCTCAAAAAGACCTACGAATGGTTGTTCTCTCACAGTTTGGTGGATAAAGGCCGCCCCGTCAACAGAGATATCAACATCGGAATGTCTGATATTCAGAAGGCTTACAGTGATATACATTCTGGTACGGATAATCCGGAAATCATAGATGGCCCGAGTATAACTACCGGACATGAATACTAATGTTTGTTAGAAGTACGATGACAAACAAAATGTTGATTAATAACCTGTTGTTATATAAAAACATCTATACGGAAAAGCACAAAAACAAGAATCTGCATTAATTCAAGGCCACCAATCTATTGCGCAGTAGAGATATCATCTTAGATTTCCTTTTGTTGAAATTGTCTATTGATGTATCAAGCATAGCAGCTGCCTCAGCATTTTTCAGACCTTGTTGAAAATTCAGTTCAAAGATCTGCCTGTATTTGTCAGGTAATCTGCTAATCGCATCGAGTAACATGTCGATTGTTTCCTGCTTAATGATCGCTGTTGAGACCTCAGGTTCTATTGTTTCTAACTGATTAAGATATTTATTCTGAGTATTACCTTTTCGTAATACAGAAACACATTTGTTATGAAGACAAGTGAAAAGAAAAGCTTTCAGCTGAGAGGGGGAGACAAGAGTAGGTAAGGAATGATATACTGTAAGTATAGATTCCTGAACACAATCTTCGGCCATCATAGCATATTTATCGCCAAGTATTCTAATGGCATACGACATGAGCGAAGGCCACGCTTCGCGATACAGACTATCTAGATTCTTATGCTTAAAGTCATCGAATACTTTTGGGTAATTTTCATCTCTATTTTCTATCCTGTACAAAATTACATCTTTTTCCATTCAAATCAAAAGAAAAACGAAAAAAAGCGTATTTTTATTACATAATCCTTCATTCTCTGCGTATTAGCTTTTAAAGTGAAAGAATTATCGTTAAAAATTAAGATTGAATGAGAGACAAAAGAAAGATTAGGGCTCTTACCTTGGGAGCTATGCTACTGGCTATGCCATTAATGAGTAATGCTCAGTTGCTTAAGGGAGTAATCAAAGGTTTTACGGTTGATGAACCAGGCGTCAACTACTCACCTGATGGCTATGCTTTAAATGCGAAAATGAATGATCTGAAAATCCAGAAGGATGGATCTTTCACATTCGACATGAATTTTCAAGGCCCGACGGCAGATGTAGGTATTGATTTAGGTGCGAATGGTTATTTCGGCGCACATCTGGTTAAGGGAAAGACCGTGAAAATGGCTATCGAAAAAAAAGGTGCTGAATATGACGTAAAGTTCAGTGGCGCTGACGTCAAGATCAACTATTTGGTTAATCAAATCACCAGATCGTTTGATAGCATGAAGTATTGGTCTCCCGATCCTTCTGAAAGCAAGCCGAATGCAACTTATCGTGCTCTTTTGGAGACGGAATATGCTAAGGTAAAAGCGCTCCTACCTACAATTAAAGATAATAAGGTTAGAGATTATTACGCCAGATTGTCTGAAGGCAACTATAAGTGGACTAAGATACGCCTGATCATGGATGCATGCGAAAATGGGGCAAAATATCAGGATAATGAAGAATTTAAGCAGGCCATAGCCGGCATAGATGTAAACGACCCTATCAACTACCAGACCAACTTGTCACTGACTGCTATCAATAATATGGTGAAAGCTCCTTTAGAAGGAAATAATGAGGCTTACTGTCGTGAGGAAATGGCTTTGGTAGATAAGATCGTAACTTTACCTGAATTGCGCACATTAATGGTAAATATGATTGGTCAGAAGTATTTCTTGTTCGGAAATGGTGTTGGTGGTGATCAAGAGGCTTTCATACGTGATTACCTGAAGTTTGCCGGCAAGGATTCGATCAAGGTAAAGAGTCTGATTCAACAGTTCAAATCAAAACAAGAGTCAAGCAAACTGACAAAGTCAGGCAAAGCTGCCCCAGACATCACTCTTAATACACCTGATGGCAAGTCAGTGCAACTGTCTTCATTGCTGAATGGCAAGTTTACATACATAGATGTTTGGGCTACATGGTGTGGACCTTGTTGTGCAGAGATCCCATTCATAAAGAAGTGGGTAGCACATTACAAGGATAACCCAAAGATACGTTTTATCAGTATCAGCCTTGATGCCAATTATACAGCATGGAAAAACAAACTGGATCGTGATAAACCTCAGTGGTTGCAGTTCAACTGCGATAAAGAGGAGAACAAGGCCATCACTGAGCAGTGGGGAATTATAGGTATACCTCGTTTCATCATTATTGGTCCTGATGGAACGATCAGACAGGCAGATGCCTTCCGCCCAAGTGATGATCATTTCCAACAAAAACTAGATAAGATCATCTCTGAGTAAAAACAAGGTACTTTCCTGGCAGACGGATAAGCTATTTTTGTTATAGCACTTCTCTCTCCGTGTCTAGGAAAGTGCCTTTTTCTTGTTTTAGTTCATCCTAAAACGGTCTGTGCCCTGTTTTCGGCTGCGAAGTCCTTGGCTTTGATGCTGATGGTAGGAAGGAAGTCGGCAACGGGACGATTGATTGGCCCCCATCTTGTGCTTCATTTGTAGGGTGTTTAACTGAAATAGAGCCTGGTCCCTTTATAACGGATCACCGCAAAACCTTTGCTATCAATTCCGCGTTCATAAAGATGCCGAATTACTTAATGAGGAACGTAAGCGTCAGAGACTTACGCAGCAACTCGCTGATCGTATCGGAAAGAAACGGGAATATATATCCACTATAGAGCGAGGCAACTGTGATATGCAACTTTCGACGTTCATTCAAATTGCTGATGCCTTTGGATTAAGGTTCTCTCTCTGGTGCTTGGATAACTTGGTCTGAATCCTGTGCTTGTTTATTCTCTTTTCTATACTGAACGAACAGATATGTCGGTTGTTGTTGTATTTTCTTTTGTAACTTTAAGATAGTATCAAATATTACATAAGGCGCAATAATCAGATGCTTATTATATTTACCTAAATTCAATTCAATTAATTCGCGGTATTGATGGAGACCCACTTTCTGAGGATTATCCAGAAGAATCTGATTAATTCTATTATCTTTCTTATAATTGTTAACAGATTCTGAAAGATAGATACGTAGGGACTTGACAAATGGAAGAATATTCTTAATGCACATTAGGAGTTGTATGTCTTCATCTCTATCTATAATAATAGATACATTTAAAATAAAATCTATCTTGTATGTATCCATCAGTATAAAGACCATACAATCAACTCTGTTTAAAATTTCCTGCGTTTTGTTTGTAATAGTAATACCGGATAAGGTTAATGATTTCTCTTTTATGTTCTTGAGGAATGAGCGTAATAAACTGGTCTTCTTAATATAATTTTTTTTCTGATTTCTGTTCCTTCTGGATGTAGCCCCGATAAATAAATAGTCAATGTTCTCTTTTTGAGTTGTATTGACAATCTCATTTGCAATGTTCTCGGTTAGTTTGTAATATTTTGTTATTTGAATATGTCTTCTTTCTGATTCTGTAATAATGGGATTGAAATTCTCTTGAAAATAATGTTCTGAACTCATCGTGTTAAGACAAGCACTATGGGTAAAATGAGAGGCAATAAGTTCTTTTTTAGGAAGGTCTTTACCGAAAATAAATTGAATGATTGAAAGGAAGTTGAGGCTGTTTTGCGGATCCCCAAAGCATAACAAGATCTTTTCTGATTTATTATGGCTGGTTGGTTTGGCTTGGGAGAACAATTTAGTAATCAAACGTAGTGTAGGAGTCGTCATGAAGGTGGTGACAAGAGCCATGATGACTAAAATCGCGAAGATAGACTGTGAGAGAATTCCCATTTCATATCCGATATTTAAAGCGACTAGTTCCATGAGCCCTCTTGTGTTCATGAGTATTCCTATGGTAAGACTGTCATGCCAGGATTCTCCTACAAGTCTTGCGGAAATAGCACATCCTCCGAATTTCCCCAAGACGGCTAGTGCAATGAAGACAATACAGGTAAGTACCATGTGCCAACTGTTGATGAGGAGTACATTGGTGTTTAAACCTGTATATGCAAAAAACAGTGGTAAGAAAAAAGCCAAGGTGACATCCTCGATTTTGTTCATCATAGCATGTCTGAAATGTTGGTCAGATGGCATTACGACTCCTGCGATGAAGGCACCAAATAGGGCATGGATACCAATAAGTTGAGTAAATGTTGCAGATAAAATCAGTGTTAAAAAGGTAAGACTGATGAAATTTTTGTTGATATTTTCTTTATGAATATAATAGGCTCCGATCTTCTTTAAAAATGGACGGATGATGAAAAACATGAAAAGAATGTATAATATAGTACAGGCTACAGCAAATAAAGAACTGATGAATGTTCCCGCTTTTGCTATAGCTATTACTATGGCTAGTAGGCACCATGCCGTTACATCATCGTTAGCTGCTGAGGCTATTGTCAATACTCCCAATGGGGTATAAGTAAGTCCTCTTTCCTGTATGATTCTGGCCAGGACAGGGAAAGCTGTAATACTCATGGATATCCCGATGAATAATGCAAAAGGTATAAATCTTGTATTAGCATAGGCATATTCCTTATATACAAAGAGTGAAGCAATAATGCCTAGAAGAAAAGGTGCTAAGATTCCGGCATGACTAATGACGAGTGTCTCATTGATCTTATTCTTCAAGACTCTGAAATCAACTTCAAGCCCAATGACAAACATAAACAATATGAGTCCTATCTGACTGATTAATTGAATGTTTATAAGGGAATCTTTTGCGAAGATGAGATGAAATGTGTTTGGAAAAAAATGACCTAAGAAGGATGGTCCGAGAATAATACCGGCCACTATTTCTCCTATAACGCCTGGCTGTCCGATTTTATTGAAAAGAAAAGAAAATAACCTGCATACAAAAAGAATGATGATAATCTGAATGAGTAATACCATCACAGATGTACCCAGATTCTCCCTTATCGTATAAACAAATGTCACGAAAGGTGAGGTGCTTGGTCCTAAAATATTATTTGACGGATGTAAATAGGTACCACTTTTCAATCCAATGAATATTAGAAGTCCAAAGACTAGTAACATAATTGTATAAATTGAAAAATCTTTTTGGTTTTTTGTCATAGAGGGTGAATGCTAAAGGTGATACTTCTGCAAAGTTACAATATTCTTATGTGCTTTTGTGATTTCAAGCATCATTTTTGTAGAATTTAGTTTAAAAATGAATTGAGAAGTACTACTTTTATTATAGATTACCCCTGACTTATCTTTAGTAACTTTTGAGCAATTAAATCAGTATGGCTTCTTCTCTTGTGTCTATCGATTCGGCATGGATAGAAAGAAAGCGTCTACTGATCTCGCTTATGAAGAATAAAAG
>ENA-UOOK01007129-UOOK01007129.1-fermentation-metagenome-genome-assembly--contig:-NODE-7129-length-10328-cov-4.347513_pt1 | contig 10328 bp, 10 predicted proteins | sample MGYA00245777_ERZ724023 | MGnify/ENA primary metagenome ERZ724023 (study PRJEB28704, sample SAMN03018312) | fermentation metagenome | biome: anthropogenic terrestrial biome; feature: soil; material... | reverse complement strand
CCTCGTGCGAATGCGGAGCCCTGGAAGACCCTTGGGCCGAACCTCCGGCAGGCGTCTGGCAGAACACCGCCGACCCCGAAAAGGCGCCGGACGTCCCCGAATACGTCGAGATCGAATTCGAAAGAGGGGTCCCGGTCGCCCTGAACGGGAAGAAGATGAAGGGCGTAGAACTGGTAGAGGCCCTCGACAAGATAGCAGGCAGGAACGGCGTAGGAAGGATCGACCACGTGGAAGACAGGCTCATCGGGATAAAGAGCAGGGAAACCTATGAGTGCCCCGCCGCCGTAACACTTATCACGGCCCACCGCTCGCTCGAGGGCCTTACCATGCCCAGGGACACTATAGAGTTCAAACGCATACTCGAACAGAAGATGTGCCAGATAATATACGACGGTCTTTGGTTCGACACGCTCCGCGGAGCGGTCATGGCCTTCATAGACAAGACCCAGGAGACCGTCTGCGGCACTGTGAGGATGAAGCTTTACAAGGGAAGCTGCACCGTCGTCGGAAGGAAATCAGACAACTCGCTTTACGACGTGGGTCTTTCCACGTACGCCGAGGGGGACACCTTCGACCACAGGTCGGCGGTCGGCTTCATCTACTGCTGGGGCCTCCCGGGAAGGACTTCGGCCGGAGTGCGCAGGAAGAACTCGAAGAAGTGAGAGACATGACACAGCAGGCTCTATGGTCCGGCCGTTTCGAATCGGAAATGGATGATTCCACACTGAAGTTCACATCGTCGCTGGAAGTGGACGCGGCGTTGGGATATTACGACGTCATGGGGTCTCTGGCTCATGTAAAAATGCTAAAAAAATGCAACATCATCCCGAAGGGCGATGCGGATGCTATCGCGGCAGGCCTCAAGAAGATAGCGGAAGAGATGGAGAGCGGAGAGTTCGAGATAGACGATTCCCTGGAAGACATACACACCTGCGTAGAGTTCAGGCTCACGGAGATCGTGGGCCCGGGCGGGGGGAAGCTCCACACGGGGAGGAGCCGCAACGACCAGGTCTCCACAGACTTCAGGATGTTCCTAAGGGATGCTGTGCTTGAGATCGTCGAGAAGATCGAGAGGCTCCGCATGGGTCTGATCGAGGTGGCAGAGAACAATACAGAGTCCATAATGCCAGGATTCACCCATATGCAGCACGCTCAACCTGTTACATTGGCACATCATCTCATGGCTTATGTGTTCAAGTTCGGGCGCGACTCCGAAAGACTTATCGAAAGCTACGAAAGGATCAACGAGTGCCCGCTGGGCTCCGCCGCGTTGGCCGGTACCACCTTCCCCATAGACCGGAAGATGACAGCCGAGTCCCTGGGATTCAAAAAGCCGACAGAGAACTCCATGGACTCCGTCAGCGACAGGGACTTCGCAGCCGAGATGGTATTCTGCTCCGCATTGCTGGCGGACCACCTGTCCTCGCTCTCCGAAGAGCTGGTCCTCTGGTCGTCCCAGGAGTTCGGATTCATCGAGATGGACGACCGCTACTCCACAGGCTCCTCCATCATGCCCCAGAAGAAGAACCCGGACATCGCCGAGCTCATCAGGGGACGTTCCGGGTCAGCGGTAGGGCACCTGGTTTCCGTACTTACGATGCTAAAGGGGCTTCCTCTCACGTACAACAGGGATATGCAGGAGGACAAGAGGCCGGTCATCGACTCCCTGCAGTCCGCAGCCGACTGCGTGGACATGATGTACAAGATGGTCACCACCATGAAGGTGGACACGAAGAGGATGGAAGAGGCCGTGGGGAAGGGCCAGATAAACGCAACCGACCTCGCCGACTACCTTGTGACCAAAGGCGTTCCTTTCAGGGAGGCCCACGGGATAGTGGGGGCCGCGGTCAGGCACTGCATCTCCGAGGGGCTCAGGCTCGAGGGGGTCCCGTTGGCAGACCTCAAGAAGTTCAGCGACAGGATAGGGGAAGACGTCTATGACGTGATATCGATCAGGCGGTGCGTCGAACGCAGGAGCTCTTACGGGGGAACCTCTCCCTCGTCCGTCGCCGTGCAGATAGAGAAAGCCAGGTCGTCTGTCGAAGACAGGATGAACTTCGTTACGTGCGAATCGCAGGTTTACGAGAAATGCTGGAGCAGGCTCCTGGGATGATCACTCGAACTCTATGCGGTCGTTCTTCTTGACGTCGAACTTAACGCCGGCGGAAGACAGCATCTCCGATACCCTGTCCGAAATCGAGGCCAAGTCTGTGGCCTTGCTGTAACTTTTCAGATAGAACTCTTTGCTGCCGATGGGGAACACGAGCCTGACCTTTCCTTTCCGGTTGTAACCCTCAGGCTTCCTGTTGTTCTTGAGGTCTGAAGTGTTCTCTTCGATGTACATCTGCATTATCTCCTCCTCTTCCGGTATCTGGCCTATCTCCTCGAGCAACATTCCGAGGATGTCCGGGAACACGGGTGCGAGGTCCTTGTAATCGGATTTTCCTTTGAGGACAAAATGCGTGCTGTAGACTTTCACGCCACCTAATCCTGGTCGGTTTATTAATCACTTTTGACGCTCTCCTAAAAAGGAATTCGCATTTCTTTAATACACCGTAAACATATCCAGCAGCGTGAAGGTTGCTTTGACGATCGCGGGCTCCGACTCTGTCGGCGGAGCGGGCATCCAGGCCGACGTAAAGGCCATGGGCTCGTTGGATGTGCATGCAGTATGCGTCGTCACGGCAGTAACCGCCCAGAACACCTGCGAGGTAGCAGAGATATTTCCCGTCCCGGAGGAGATCGTTGAGGCTCAGTTCCGTTCCGTCGTCAGAGACTGCAAGATCAGCGCCGTGAAGACGGGCATGCTCTACAGCGCTGAGACGGCAAAGCTTGTAGCGGAGCTTCTGGAGGAACATGAGGTCCCGCTGATAATCGATCCCGTGCTTACAGCCGGGGTGGGAGGATCTCTCGCCGAGAACGGGCTCGCCGAATCCATACGCAAAAATCTCATGCCGCTTTGCGAGCTCATCACGCCCAACAAATACGAAGCAGAAACGCTCTCCGGCATAGTGATCAACAACGAATACGACGCAACCCTGGCCTGCGAGCTCATAGGGAAAGAGGGATCTTCGGTCTACCTCAAAGGGGGGCATATGGACACCAAGAAGGTCGTGGACTACCTATATCTCAATTCTCAGATCAAGAAATTCGAATACCCGCGTCTTAACAAATCCGGCCACGGCAGCGGATGCACGCTTTCTTCGTTCATCACGGCCAACTGCGCCAAGGGGATGAATATCGCATCTTCGGTCATGAAGTCCCGGGAGCTCATACAGAAATCCATAGAGACCCAATACGCGATAGGAAAGGGCGACGACGTGGTCAACCCCATTGTTAGAATCGATGCGGGCCTACCCTCAAGAGAAGTGGTCGACGAGCTGGAGGCCGTCGCCTCCAGGATCCTGGAGGTCCTGCCTTCCGATTTAGTGCCCAAGGACGGGATAAACATAGCCTACACCGCACCGGGTGCGGATGAACCGGGCGATGTGGCCGCAATAATGGGACGTATCACCTTATCGAACGGTAAGCTCAAGAAAAACGGCCCCGTCAAATTCGGAACGGCCGAGCAGCTTGGGTACATACTGCTGAGCATGATAAAATTCGACCCGGAAACAAGGTCCGCCATGAACCTGAAATACAGCAGCGACACGGCTGACATCATGGAGGAGCTGGGTTTCACTGTGGGCAAGTTCGACCGCAGGTCGAACAAGTCCGTCGACTCGCTTGTGGGCGACGTTGTGAAAAAGGCAGGGAAGGTCCCCGATGCGATAATCGACACCGACGCGAAAAAGGAACGCCTGATCAGGGTGTTCGGAAAAAGTCCAAGAGACGTTATCGGCAAGGTCGAATCAATCTTCTGAGACCGTTTTTAAGAGGTTTATGACTCTTAAGAGATCGACTTTATCTTGATGACGAAGTAAAGTGTCTCCCCTGCCGAAGGGTCGGTAGTTATCGTGAAGACGGACCCGTCATCGCTCTGAACGTAGAACTTCTCGGACCCCAGGTCGACCCATACCGTCTTGTAAGGCTGGCCGTCGATCCCTTCGATGACGATGTCGCATACGATGTTTTCACCGACGGCTGTAACATTGAGCTTCGCAGTTCCGTAGTCGTTAAGCTCGTTGGATGCGAGTTCATATGTCTCGCCAGATACGGGCCTGTTGGTTATGCTCACCGCGTTCCTGTCGTCGGAATAGACGGCAGTGGCCTCCCATCCGTAGATCGTAGTGAACTCCACGATGGTGCCGGACTCGACGGTTAAGTCGTAAAGGTCAGTGAACATGTCCTGAGACATGTACTGCACGGCGGCCACCGTAAACTGTTCGCCCCTTGTCGTGCTCTTCGAAGCGTATCCGCTCTCAGAAGGTATGGTCACCTTGACGGTGTCTCCCACCTTGTGGCCGATCAGGGCATTCTCGAACATGGAGAGGGCCCCGCCGCTCCCGGGGGTCACCGTATAAGCGGAGAACGTGGTCTTGCTGAAGTCGCCTTTGATCGGATAGTTCTCGGAATGGGACTTCACATTGGTGTCGAATATCAACGCCCCTTCTTCGTCGTAGTAGGCGTAAAGGGACCCGGTGTAGTCCACGGTGACCGTGGAGCCGGGCTCCACCGTTGCCTTGTCGGAGCCCGAGATGTAATTGTCGTTGACGAACACGCCGATCACGGCGACTGCCGCCAGAAGGAAAATGACTGCGCTTATGGCCATTATCGGCTCTATTTCCCTCTTCATTTTCTGCTCCGATGACATGTCGGAGTGACGAATGGAACTCATTTATTAATAGGTAGCGTAGGCGCGCGCTCAAACGTTTTTAATACATCCCCCCTCATCCACAGACACGGGCGCCGCCCTTTCTGTGGGGACGGGGCCGATAAGGACATGGTCTCATGAGAGCACTGTATATTCACGCGGACTCGATGGAGTTCGAAGCTAAGGAGAAGACCAAGGTCGCCGAGGAGATACCCGACAACCTTCACAACGGCAGGATGGAAGAGGTACTCGTTGCGTTCATAACCGTAGAGAGCAGCGACGAGGACGCCCTTCAGGACGTGGCCGCTGAGGCCTCGAAGGACATCCTCGCCACCAAGGAGAAGGTCGGAGCAGAGCGCATCATGCTCTATCCGTACGCCCACCTGAGCAAAGACCTGGCAAAGCCCAAGGCCAGCATCCAGCTTCTTGACATGGTCGAGAAGATGGTCGCCGCCGACGGGACCGAGGTTGTCAGGGCGCCGTTCGGATGGTACAAATCCTTCGACGTCAAATGCAAAGGCCACCCGCTGTCGGAGCTCTCCAGGGACTTCACCGGGAAGGCCGCAAAGAAATCCGCTCCCAAGGGAAAGGACGCATACTTCGTGCTCACCCCCGATGGAGAGGAGGTCCGCATCGAGGATTACAAATCGACATCCGAATGCATGAGGTACATGATAGACAAGGAGGCCCTCGGAAAAGAGGCGCCCGCGGTCAAGGAGCCCGACTACCTCAGGCTCTGCAAGAAGTTCGGGATACAGTGGGAGTCCATGTCCGATGCGGGCCACATGTGCCTTGCGCCACACGGCGCGATGATGTTCGACCTGATCTCCGACTATGCGACCCAGATCGTGAACGGTTCCGGATTCAGCGTCTACAACGTCAAAGGTACCAACATGTTCTCCCTGGACGAACCGGCCGTGAAAGAGCATGCCGACCTGTTCGGCGACAGACTTTACACCGTCGACACCGGGAAGAAGAAATTCGTCCTCAGATACGCCGCCTGCCACCAGCAGTTCGCGATGATCCGTAACTGGAACATCAGCTACAGGAACATGCCCTTCGGGGCCTTCGAAGTGGCCGACTCATACAGGATGGAGCAATCGGGGGAGACCATGCTTTGCTTCAGGACCAGAAGGCTCAACATGCCCGACTTCCACGTCATGTGCAGGACGGTCCCGGAAGCTCAGGACAGCTTCCGTTTCCTGGACGGCAAGATATACGACGAGATAGAGGCGATCGGGAGGGAGTACGAGATGCTCGTCAACTTCTCTTCCATGCAGGCCTACAGGAACAACAAGGACCTCATCCTCAAGCTGTGCAACGACCACGGCAGGGACGCCCTGATACACATCTACCCCGAGGGAATAAACTACTACTGGACCGTGAACATCGAATACCACATGCTGGACCAGATGAAGAGGCCCAGAGAGATCGGTACCGTCCAGATCGACGTAGGCAACGCTCAGAGGTTCGGGATCACGTACTCGGACGAGAACGGAGAGAAGCAATATCCCGTGATACTCCACTGCGCCGTCATAGGCTCGATAGAGAGATGGATGTACACCCTGCTGGACACCGCCGTCGCCCTGGAGAAGACCGGCATCCCGGGATATCTCCCGGTATGGATCGCCCCCGAGCAGGTGAGGCTCATGGCGAAGAACGAGGAATGCGTCGCAGAGACCCTGAAGGCGGCCGAGGCCATCCGCTCCGCCGGCATACGCGTCTCCGTGGACGATACCGACGCAACGGTCGGAAAGAAGGTCCGCCTTTCCAAGCAGGACTGGTGCTCCTATGCCGCGGTGATCGGAGAGAAAGAGATCGAGTCCGGGCAGTTGAAGGTTTACGTGAGGTCGGAGAACAGGGACGTCGACATGACGACCGAAGAGCTGGTCTCCCGCATAAAGGCCGAGACCGCCGGAATGCCCGTCCGCGACATGTACATGCCGTCGGAGCTCAGCAAGCGCTGCGGATTCTAAACCATGAAGCGGGCACTGCCCGCTTCGACTCTTTTTTATCGTTCATCGGCCGTGGGACGCGGCCCTCCGGCTCCTGCGATGGACTTATACTTCCGACTCCCATCAGGCCGTCATGATCGATCTGTATGTCGTGACCGATTCTTCGCTTTCGAGAGGAAGGACCGACGCCGAGGTTGCCAGGCTTGCGTACGAGGGCGGTGCCGAAACGGTTCAGCTCAGGATGAAAGGGGTCGACGGGCGCGCTATGCTCTCACAGGCGAAGGAGATAAGGAAGGTCGCTTACGAAATGGGCAGATTCTTCATTGTGAATGACAGGGTTGACATTGCCTTGGCCTCGGGCGCCGACGGCGTCCATCTGGGCCAGGACGATATGCCCCTTGACGATGCGAGACGCCTGATGGGCGATGATGCGCTCATCGGAATTTCCGTTTCGAACGTCCGCGAAGCGACGGAGGCGTACGAAGGCGGGGCGGACTATCTGGGGATAGGGCCCGTATTCACAACTTCGACGAAACCGGATGCGGGAACAGCCGTAGGGCTCGACGCGATAATGAACATAAGGAGAGAGATCCCAGAGATCCCGTTGGTTGCCATCGGCGGTATAAACCGGGGCAACATAAAGGACGTCATGCTCGCCGGAGCCGACGCGGCGGCCGTTGTCTCGGCGGTCGTGGCGCAGGACGACGTAAGGGAGGCCGCCCACGACCTCAGGGACATGATATTGAAGGCCCGGCCCCACATCCCCCGTCGGTGAAATCCGTCGGACAAAGATATTGTAAGCCATCAGGTCATACGGCAACCGGAGGATTTCCAATGAAAGCTAACGGAAAGGAGATGGAGGTCCGGGAGGGGACGACGTTACATGAATTCCTCGTCTCCGCCGGATACGACACGTCCAGGGTCGCGGTCGAACTGAACGGGTCCGTTTCTCCGAGAAATACTTACAAGAACATCGTACTGAAAGATACGGATTCGATGGAGATAGTCAGCTTCGTCGGGGGCGGATGAATTGCCTTTGAGAGTTGGGATCGCCGGCCTCGGCGGTTTAGGGTCCAACGTGGCTGTCATGCTGGTGAGATCCGGTTTCAGAGACCTGGTGCTTGCCGATTTTGACAGGGTGGAAGAGTCCAACCTCAACCGTCAGGCGTACTTCAGGAGGCATCTCGGCATGAAGAAGACCGATGCCTGCGTTGAAATACTGAAGATGATCGACCCGGAGGCCGAGCCGGAAGCCCACGACGTACGCCTCGATGAGGAAAACATAGCCGGAGTGTTCGAGGGATGCAAGATAGTCTGCGAGGCGCTCGACACCGCAGATGCCAAGGCCATGCTTGTCAACACGGTGCTCACGAAGATGCCTGGCACATATTTGGTTTCAGGCTCAGGGATCTCCGGTTGGGACTCCCCAGACGGAATAAGGACAAAACACGTGTTCGAAAAGCTTTACGTTTGCGGCGACGGCACATCCGACACCGGCGACATGCATGCGCCCAGAGTTGCCGTATGCGCCGGACACCAGGCAAACTTAATTCTGAGATTGATATACGGAATGGAAGATGAAAAAATTGAATGAAGACCTGCTTGACATCGGAGGTAGGAAGTTCCGGTCCAGGTTCATCCTCGGATCGGGAAAGTTCAGCCTCGAAATGACACGGACGGTGATAGAGAACGGAGGTGTGGAGATGGCCACGCTCGCGGTCAGAAGAGCGAACGCCGGAGGGATGGAGAACATATTGGACTACATGCCGCACGGAGTGACGCTGCTGCCCAACACCTCCGGTGCGAGGGACGCCGGCGAAGCGGTCCGAATAGCGGAGCTGGCAAGGGAGCTGGGCTGCGGGGATTTCGTCAAGGTGGAGATCATCCGGGATTCGAAATACCTCCTGCCGGACAACACGGAGACGGTAAAAGCAGTGGGGCTGCTCAAGGCAAGGGACTTCATCGTCATGCCTTACATGATGCCGGACCTGTCGGCGGCAAGGGACATGGAGAATGCTGGTGCGGACGCCATAATGCCCCTGGGGGCCCCCATCGGAAGCAACAAGGGCCTTCTGACGAGAGATTTCATAAAGATACTGGTGGAAGAGATAGACCTCCCCATAATAGTGGACGCAGGGATCGGCAGGCCGTCACAGGCCTGCGAGGCCATGGAGATCGGGGCCGCCGCCATAATGGCGAACACCGCCATAGCCACCTCCAAAGACCCGGCGGCCATGTCCAGGGCGTTCAAGATGGCCATCGAGGCCGGTCGCCTGGCATATCTTTCCGGTCCGGGAAGGGTCCTTGAACACAGAGCCGAGGCCTCCAGTCCTCTGACCGGTTTCCTCGAGGACAGATGAGATGAGAGATTTCACGGACGCAGAAGACTACGAAGAGGGAATGGAGCACATCGACCCTGATCTTATGACGGGGGTTCTCGAACGCGCCTCTGAGTACAGTCCCGACGATTACTCTGAAAGCGATGTCTTCAGAGCCCTCTCTTCGGACGGTATCGGCCCGGATGGTTTCGCAGCGCTCCTTTCGCCTGCGGCAGAGCCTTTGCTCGAGAAGATAGCCCGGAGGGCCAGGGAAGAGACGATGAAACATTTCGGAAACTCGGTAAGCATCTTCACTCCCCTCTACGCCTCCAATTACTGTTCGAACAGGTGCGTCTACTGCGGATTCAACAGCACAAACAACATAAAACGCGCCAAACTCGTCGGCGACGAGATAGATAAGGAGATGGAGGCCATAGCATGCACCGGCCTCAGGGAGATACTGCTTCTGACGGGAGAATCGCGTGTGCATTCGGACCCGGATTATGTCGCCGACCTGGTCGCGAGGGCCTCCAGGCATTTCTCCAATATAGGGCTGGAAGTCTACCCGATGAACACCTGCGAGTACCGCAGGATGCATGATATGGGCGCAGACTATGTCACCGTCTTCCAAGAGACGTACGATACCGCCGTCTACGGGAAGGTCCATCCCGGAGGCAGGAAGAGGATATTCTCCTACAGGTTCAATTCCCAGGAACGCGCCCTGATGGGAGGGATGCGCGGTGTAGGTTTCGCTCCGTTGCTGGGTCTTTCGGATTTCAGGAGGGACACGTTCGCCTGCGGCCTCCATGCGATGGAGATTCAGAGGAAATACCCCCACGCAGAGATATCATTCTCCCTTCCGAGGTTCAGACCGTTCATCCACCACGAGGACGCGGATAACAGCGTCACGGAGTCCAAGCTTCTTCAGGTCGCCATGGCCTACCGCCTGTTCATGCCTTTTGCAGGGCAGACGATCTCCACCAGGGAGCGTCCCGGGTTCAGGGACAACATCGTCGGGATATGCGCCACGAAGATGTCGGCCGGAGTCAGCGTGGGAATCGGAGAGCATTCGGGCACCGAGAGGGGGGACGCACAGTTCGACATATCCGACCCCAGAGACCTGGATGAGGTCGTCAAAGCATTGGTGGCCAACGGAAAACAGCCCGTTTTCAACGATTATGTGAAAGTCTGAATGAGGTGAGGCAATGCAATCCAGAGCGAAGATCATCGCCGTGACCGACCGGAGAATAATGGCCAGGCCTTTCGCGGACCAGATCGCGGTTGTTGCCGAATCGGGGGTCG
>ENA-UOOK01007128-UOOK01007128.1-fermentation-metagenome-genome-assembly--contig:-NODE-7128-length-10329-cov-3.110668_pt1 | contig 10329 bp, 12 predicted proteins | sample MGYA00245777_ERZ724023 | MGnify/ENA primary metagenome ERZ724023 (study PRJEB28704, sample SAMN03018312) | fermentation metagenome | biome: anthropogenic terrestrial biome; feature: soil; material... | reverse complement strand
GAATATGCATACAGCATGGGAGGATCCCAAGTATATTTGGAACCCGGTGAAGAGTTTACTGTGATGGAGATGATGGAAGCTGTGGAAATTCATTCGGCAAACGATGCTGCGGTGGCATTGGCTGAAAAGGTTGCAGGAAGCGAGGCTGCCTTTGTTCTGTTGATGAACAACAGGGCCAAAGCTATGGGGTTAAAGGACACCAACTTTAAGGACTGTACCGGTTTGACTGATGAAGGTCATTACAGTACAGCAAAAGATATTGCATTGTTCTCAGCGGAGTTGGTGAACAAATATCCGGAGATTTTAGATATTACTACTATCCAATACAAGGAGTTCCGACCGGGTGAGGATCATATAGACATGTGGAATCGGAATCGATTGATCTGGTTCTATAATGGCGCTAACGGCTTGAAAACCGGTTTTACAACAGCAGCCGGATATTGCTTGGTAGGCTCGGCGAAAAGAGATGATTTTCAACTGATTTCTGTTGTGTTGGGAGAACCTAACAACAATACCCGTTTTGCAGAAACAGCTAAAATATTGGATTATGGATTTTACAATTTTGAATCAATAGATATAATCAAGAAAAGCGATACCATCAAGAGCATCGAAGTGAAAAAGGGTGTTTCGGATCAAGTTGACTTAGTTTATGCAAATGATTTTTCATATCTGATTGACAAATCAAAGAAAGACAAGTTAAAAATTGATGTTGTCACTGAGGAGTTGTTGACTGCACCGGTGAATAAAGGAGATATTATCGGATATGCTAGAATTTCCATTGACGGCGAAGTCATAGGAAACGTGAACATACTTGCAGCAAACTCAGTTGAAAAAGCTTCGTTCTTTAGGTTATTCTTTATGATGATCAAAGAATGGCTGACATTCAAGTGAGAGTATTTAATTGAATCGTAACAAAAAGAAAAACAGAGGGTAATATATGGAAAAACTATGGGATGCCATTTCGCAATTTGTATACATGATACCGGTAGTGCTGTCACTACCGTTTCATGAGGTTGCACACGGCTATGTATCGTACAAGCTAGGAGATCCTACCGCTAAAGACCAAGGCAGATTAACACTGAATCCCTTTAAGCATTTGGATCCTTTGGGTACTTTATTGATGTTTTTGGTTCATTTCGGGTGGGCAAAGCCTGTTCCCATCAATCCGATGTATTACAAGAACAGAAAAATGGGAACCGTATTGGTGGCATTGGCAGGTCCGGTATCCAACTTACTACTGTCCTTTATATTCAGTGTATTGACCGGTATATTGTACGCATATTTAGCCAATCATGAACTTACATGGCTCACCATAGCGTTGTTGAATATTTTCATTTTGTTTATCCATGTTAATGTTTATTTAGCGATTTTTAATTTAATCCCGGTGCCGCCTCTAGACGGTTCGAAGGTGTTAGGTGGTATTTTACCGGATCAAAAGTATTGGGCTTATTTACAACATGAACGTACCATCGGTCTTGTATTCTTTGTCATTATTATTTTCTTCCGGCAACAATTCGGCATGGCAATGAATTTTGTAGCATCACCGGTGATTAAATTGATTACAAATGCCGGTTTCGGTCTGGTAGGGCTTTTTACCTGAGACGATATTTCCTTTTCATGTGTTAAATATTGACTTTGCTCAAAAGAACAAATACAATGAAGCAAAGATTTGGCGGAGGCTTATGAATGTTACAGGTCCTTGAACGGACGGACAATCCCGTTGTATTAAAATTGAATAATTTTGAAGGACCTTTTGATTTGTTGTTCCATCTTCTTGAAAAAAATGAGATGGACATTTATGATATCGACATCAATGAAATCGCCGACCAATATATCGATTATCTTGCCGGTATGGAGCAGTTGGATTTGGATATTGCCAGTGAATTTCTTGTAATGGCGGCTACTTTGTTACATATTAAATCCAGAATGCTTTTACCTGAAAAAAAATCCGATACCGAAGAAGAAGAAATTGATCCAAGGGAAGAGCTGGTAGTTCGATTATTGGAGTATAAAAAGTACAAAGCGGCTTCCGGTATTCTAAAAAAGCAGGAAGAATTGTGGAAGGATTGTGTATACAAGGTACCGGAAACAGTGGAGTATAAAAAAGAATATGAAAATACTCCTATGTCGGTTTTAGACTTGATGACGACTTATTCCTATTTAAAAAACATTTTTGTGAAGAAGAATAACAAGAATAAAAAGAACATCGTTTCCTTAATGAAACATGAACTTTATACCGTAAAAAACAAACTGAAAGAAATCACCGAGTTGTTTCGTAGAAAAAACGAATTTAACTTTAATCGGACATTTGATTTAAAGAAGAGACATCGTTTGGATGTCATATCCGGGCTTTTGGCTGTATTGGAGTTGGCCAAGTTTCACAAGGTGACATTGAATCAAAGAAATTATGACGAAGATATTGTTGTAAAAAAAATAGACGATATTCAACTGAAAGAATTAAAAGAATTGATGAGTGAATCAACGGAGGAATAATGCCGGATCAAAACATGACGGAAGGTATCATAGAAGCCATGTTATTTACACACGGAGATGCCTTACCCATATCAAAAATATGCGAAGCTTTGGACATGGACAAGTCTGCTGTAACCGACATACTCAACAGTATGTCGGAAAAATACAACCGGGCTGACAGGGGTATACAATTACGAAGAATTAATGACAGCTACCAATTTTGCACAAAGCAAGAATACAATCCTTATGTCTCGAAAATTTATATCAAACACAGCAGTCAAGTGTTGTCCAATGCCGCTTTTGAAACATTAGCCATTATCGCTTACAACGAGCCGGTGACCAGAGCCTTCATAGAGCAAATTCGCGGTGTATCCAGCGATAGCTCGGTTACAAAGTTGTTAGAAAGGAACCTAATCCGGGAAGCTGGTAAAATGGATGCCCCCGGACGCCCTTTGTTATATGAAACAACCGAAGAATTCCTTCGTTGTTTCGGTTTGTCGGATTTAAGCGAATTACCGCCTGTAGATACATTGCATAATGTTGATGTTGGTAACGACAGTGTATAAAGAATGGAATAAAAAAGGCAAACATTTTTAATGCTTGCCAACATTCATTTTATTTATCATCTTCTATGACAATGTGTTTTCTGATTTTTTAACGTCACCGTTTTCCTTACCGTTATTATTTATTTCTTCTTTACATTTATGGTCTTTCTTCTTAAATAAATCAGGTATCAAATCAAGTAATTTGTCCACAGAAGCATTGGTATTTACAGGTAACAATCTTACTTCGCCATTTGTCACCGTCATAAAAGCGACCGGACAAATACTGACACCTGCTGCACTACCTCCGGCAAACGGTAATTCCTCTTTACTATTACCGTTTTGATTGTTCAAAGAATTGGCGGATTCTTGATTTTCCTTTTTGTCTTTAGCGTACTCACCGCCTCCGGAGGCAAATCCGAAACTGACCTTTGAAACCGGTATTATGACCGTACCGTTTTCCGTCTTAACCGTATCACCGATAATGGTATTGACATCAACCATTTCTTTTATACTTCTCATTGCTGTATCCATTAAACCTTCAATAGGATGTTGTGACATATTCATCTCTCCTTTTTTTCAAGATCTTTGTGTCTTTCACATACTTCAAAATAAGTATTATTATTTTTCCTAGCCTTGCAGATAATATACACTCAATGTATGATGTGTTTTGATTTACAGTCAATCGAATATAGATACCCTGATCTTTATTTTTTCGAAAAGATTCTGCGATCCCATTTATAATATTTGAAATCCCGGTTAAAATTGCAATCAAATCTTTCTCATCAGTAGTGAAGTTTAGCAGGCAATCGATTTTTTCTAATTTCAATTCTGCTTTTTGGTAAGATCGAATAATAAATGTAGAGTAGTTATCCGGCTTTTCTTCTTCCTTTTTTTCAATATAGTTTCGAGCCGAACACCATATTTGCTCTTTGGAATAAACCACCCTTTTAAGGATAATATTGAATATACAAAAGACCAGCACGATGAATTCTTGTTCGTCCCGGTCCGAAACAAATATTTTTATGAATAATTTTTTCCTGAGAAGCAACAGCAACAACAGGATAAATACACCAATAATCAAATACCACATGTATTTTAGTATAATCACAATTGGAACGATTATACATTCACTTGAAAGACTAGTCCAATGTTTAGCTGTTGTAAAACTCTCCGGTGATCTTTGATGCATACTCTTTTAGTAAATCCGGATAGTGCTTGTTCAAGTGGGTGAGGATGGTGTATTTTGTAGCGATTGTATGCCCGTGAACCAAGCTGTCTTCAAAATCTTGACGGGTGACCCCTATTTGAGTCGGAGAAACCATGGCACCTGCTTTTTGCAACAGCTCTGTTATATAACCCGGAGAAGGACATTGAATTCCTTGAGGTAATACTTTCTTAGCCAATTCATATAAACGACAAATGACAACAGTGCCGATTCCCACAGACTCACCGTGGAGTGCATGCTCTTTATTTTGTTCAATGGCTTTTAAATCCCAGTAATGCGCCAAATGATGCTCCGCACCGGATGCAGGTCGTGTATTTTTGTTTAACCCCATGGTTACACCTGCAATGGTCAATGCTTCGAAAACATTTGCTACGACTTGTTTGTCATTATTCCGCACGCCCTGTGCATTCTTTATGCATTTTTCTACTGCTTGATTTACCATGGAAACAATAACGGGACATTTTTGTTCATGTAAAACAATCACTCCTAAATCCCAATCCACAAGGGCGGTCAACTTTCCGATGACATCTCCGAAACCTGCTTTGATCATATGCCCTGGAGCTTTATGCAAAACATTTTCATCTGCTAAAATGGCTTTGGGTAAGTGACCGGTAATGGTGTTTTTCGTACTGTCTATAATCAAGGAAGACGTTGCAGATGCATATCCGTCCATGGATGGAGCGGTACATACCACCATATAAGGGATCTTCATCTTGTAACTGACCAAACGGGTGATGTCGTTAATGACTCCGGATCCGACGGCAACCATCAAGGAAATATCGTTGGGAATTTCTATCAAAAGCTTTCCTATTTGTCGATTATCCGGTAACAAGTTGTGCATAGATGTAAAAAGATAAACAGAAGAATCCAGTCCGGCATTTACAAATGCTTCTTGTACATTCTTGCCAAATGCTTTGTAAGTATGCTGATCGCATACTGTCAATATTTTACCACCGGCAGAATATTGATGAGCGGCTTGAATAATGTCTTGTGTAATTTCCTGACCGTATACAATTTGTTCGATCTCTAAAGAATGCTTCATACCGCAATCACAATCAAAAGACATACCCGAAAAATCTTGCAATTTTAAATTTAAAACATCCATACATTAAACTCCTCGCATCAAAAAGGTTTTTGTTATTCATTTCATTTGAATCATTATAGCATAAACAAAAAAGAAATGAAGAATGAGCGGAATAAAATGATTGCATGCTCTTTAAATAAAGAAAATAACACTTGAATTCAATTCACTTATGAATTATGATATTTACTGTTAGTAAATATTAAAACATGAAGGATGATTCAGTTAAAATGGATTACATGGAGCTTCACGATTTGTTTAAGAGATTGGAACATCTTTACCGTGTGAGAGTGAAAAGTATTTTGGATCCGTTGCAGCTCACCGGTTTGGAGTACCGGTTTCTAAAAAACATCAAAGAAAACGAGAATCTTACCATTTCTGAGATTTCTCAACGTTTGGGCAAACATAACAGCAACACTACAAATCTTTTGGACAATTTAGAAAAGAAGGGATATGTCGAAAGGACGAATGACACCTTGGATCGGAGGATAATTCGAATCGATTATACGGAGCAAGGTCTGATCAACCGAGAAGAGGCATTAAGTACATTCGACAGCAAGGTGTGTCAGTTTTTACAGGATGTTCCGACACCTATTTTGGTACAATCCGATCAGTGTATGCGATATTTGATCAAAAAGTTGGAAGGTGACGAAAAAAGTTCAGAGAATTCAAATGAAAAGAGGGATGCATAGTTGGAGGCACAGATGAATGGAAATGACGGATCTAAAATGAAGGACAGTAAATGGGTACGTGATTTCGAGAAAAGTAATGATAAATTGGTGCTACGGTTTTTAAAAGCCAATGGAGTTCGATATTTGTTTGGCTTTTTGTTTTTTGCCGCAGTTAATTTGTTGCAAGTTGTAACACCGAGATTGACCGGTGACATCATCGATGAGTTATATAAACAAAATCCCGATCTAAGCTTGATTGCGAAATTCGCCATTGTTATTTTTGCACTTTCGATTGTAATCATGGGTTTACAATTTTTAGGTCGCTTGACAGTGCTTGGGGCAGGTACTCTTTTTGATGTGTTAATGCGTAGAAAGTTGTTTCGTAAGCTTTTAACACTATCCATGAATTTCTTCCATAAGAAGTCCATCGGAGATATTATGGCATTATCTGTTAATGACTTGAATGCGGTGAACCGGGCAATTGGACATGGTGCCATGATGGTGAGTAACACCATCATATTAGCAGTGGTCAGCATTGTCGCCATGGGTGAAACCATGAGTTACAAACTGACATTAATGATTTTCATTCCATTACCCCTTTTGGTATTTACCATGTATAAATAAGGAGAGTACAATTACAAATAATGTACCCATAAACACTAAAATAATAAATTTTTTTAAAAAGTTTAATATATCACCCTTCATATTTTTCTCCTGTTAGGCGTTTGAAAGAAAATAACAAGTCACTTCTTTGAAAATGCCTTATATATATTTTGAACTACAATATTATATTTTTATTGCCGCATCTTATAAAATATTCCAATAAAAAAACAAAGAAAAAATTTTATTCTAATCTTCTCTTTGTCTAATAATATATATAATAGGAGTATTATTCATTTATCCTTTCAATATCAGCTCCTAGTGCTTTTAATTTTTTTTCAATATCTACGTAACCTCTATCTACATGGTATATATCTGCAATTTCTGTTTCACCTTCTGCTGCTAACCCACAAAGTATAAGGCTTGCACCAGCTCTTAAGTCCGTTGCTTTAACTTCTGCTCCAGTAAGCTTTTTTACACCTTCTATAACGGCACTTCTTCCATCTATCTTTATGTTTGCTCCCATCCTTTTCATCTCTGCTACGTGCATAAATCTATTTTCAAAAATAGTTTCTGTTATTATACTTGTACCCATAACAGTACATAAAAGTCCTGTCATCTGTGACTGCATATCAGTTGGAAATCCCGGATAGGGCATAGTTTTAATATCTACAGGTCTTAATTCATCACTTCCATCTACAATCAAACTACTTCCTTGTGAGCTTATATGAACTCCAACTTCAGTTAACTTAGCGATTATAGGTTTTAAGTATTTTTCATTAGCACCATTTATTTTAATTTTACTTCTAGTTATAGCAGCTGCCACCATAAAAGTACCAGATTCTATCCTATCAAATATTGGTCTATGGGTACTTCCCTTTAAGCTTTTTACTCCTAATATTGTAATAGTACCTGACCCTGCACCAATAATATTTGCCCCCATGCTATTTAAAAATTTTGCTAAATCTTCTATTTCGGGCTCTTCTGCTGCATTCTCTATTATAGTTTCTCCTTCTGCCATTACTGATGCCATCATTATATTTTCTGTAGCCCCTACTGAAGGAAAATCTAAATATATTTTATCTCCTATCAATTTTTTAGCACTTGCTTCTACATATCCATGACCTACATTCACCTCTGCTCCCAATGCACTTAACCCCTTCAAATGGAGATCTATAGGTCTAGTTCCAATATTGCATCCCCCTGGGAGACATAATCTGAACTTTCCAAACCTAGCTATCATAGGACCCATTATTAAAAATGACGCCCTCATTTTTTTTACCAATTCGCTGCATGGGTTACAATCTTTTATATTAGATGCATCTATTATGACTTTATTTGTATCTTTATCTATATTTATATCTGCAGATATACTCCTCAATATATCACTTATTACAAAAACATCTTCAAGCATTGGTACTTTTTCTATTACACATTTATCTTCACTTAAAATACAAGCTGCTATAATAGGCAATACAGAATTTTTAGCAGTACTGATATTTACTTCCCCATGCAGTTTATTTCCTCCCTTAACTACTATTTTACTCATAATGTTCCTCCATTCTATAATTGCTAATATGTTACTTAATTTTTGTACCGCCTTATAAGTTACATTTAACAAAAACATCCATATTATATGATTCCTAATATGTCACCATTATTTCTGGAGTTCCCATAATTATATAAGTGCCTGTATCATATTTTACAACAGCATAGTTAAAATCTATTAAACCTGTGCCACTTTGTATTGGCTCATACTTATGGGTATAAGCAGTAGAACTGTATCCTTCCTCTAAAGCTATAGTTCTAATGTCAGATGTACCATAGCATTTTAAAATGTTTTTAACTTCACTATTTACACTACTTACGTCTTGCTTCTGAGTTTTTGCTTTTACATATTCAAAATACTTACACTTTTCTTTTCTATCACCTAGAGATCTATCTACCATACTTTTCAAATCCTGTAATTTATACTGACTGGATTTTCGTGTAATGTTAACTGTAATGATATTATAATTTTCATTTTCTACACCTTCTACATAGCCCTCTGCATAATATCCATTAAATTCTATACAATAAATTTTATTATTTCTCCATATTTTTTTGTTATATTCACTATATCTCGTTAATACCTTAAATATTTCATCTACAACATTTTCCTTATTGCTAGAAGTATTAAAAGTAGCCGTAACTCCATATTCCACTGGCGTACTATTAGTCTTTTCTAGTATGTTTTTAAACATATCTGTTTCCTTTACATTAGAAACAGATTTTTGGAATAAAATAGATCTTACATCCAAATTATCTCCTGAAGCACAAACATAATATTGAAAAGAAAATATAAGAACCAATAAACAGCTTAATATTTTTAGTTTCTTCATATATATTTAGTTCTGCATAAAATTAAGCAGGACATTTTCACCCCCTTCTATTTCTCTTTAAAAATTATGGACAACTTTTCCTTTTAATATTCAATAAATTCCTACTTAGTTTTACGCTGCTAGGTTCTATTTGATAGTTTTTTCTTTGTACTAGAAAACTGACTATTAGTACTTCAAAAAATAAAGATTCCATAGGAAGGACCTATATTAGTATATAAATTCAAATAACAAAATGTGAATATTTTTATATATAAAAAAAGCACTATCCAAAATCATTATTTTAATGATTTTTTGATAGTGTTTTTTTATCTTCAATTAAAATACAGCAAATTGTCAAAAGCTCCATTATTTCAGATTAATTCTAGCCAGTGCCCTAGCCAATGCCATTTCTGCTCTTTTTACATCGACTCCGTCTTTCTGATTAGTTAATCTTTTTTCAGCTCTATCTTTAGCAGCTTTTGCTCTATCTATATCTATTTCATCTGGCCATTCACAAGAATCACATAAAATTTTTAGCTCATTATTTATTACTTCCAGTACTCCGGTTGATGTAAATGCCTTTAATTTTTTGCCATCTTTTTGAACGATTTCAGTATTTGCAGGTTTTAAAGTGGTAACCAAAGGCATATGGTCTGGAAGAATTGCTATGTCGCCCTGAATACTTTCCGTTATTACTTCTACTACTTCTCCTTCATAGAATTCTCTATCGGGAGTAAGGATAGTTAATTTTAAAACTTCTGACATATTAATCTCCTTTAAAATTTACATTAAACAAAATTCTCTCAAACCAATTTTGCTTAATAAATCACTTTAACTTTTTTCCATATTTTTAGCTGCTTCAACCACTTCATCTATACTTCCTTTAAATAAGAAAGCAGTTTCTGGCAAATCATCATATTTACCTTGAAGAATTTCTTTAAAGCCTCTCATAGTCTCCTTTATTGGAACATATTTACCCTGATATCCTGTAAATTGTTCTGCAACAGAAAATGGTTGTGATAAAAATCTTTGAATTCTTCTAGCTCTAATAACTACTAATCTATCATCTTCTGAAAGTTCATCTACACCAAGTATTGCTATAATATCTTGAAGTTCACTATACCTTTCAAGTATATGTTTAACATCTGATGCTATTTTATAATGATCCTCTCCTACAATCCTTGGATCCAATATTCTTGAAGTAGATGCAAGTGGATCAACAGCAGGATATATACCAATTTCTGATATAGATCTAGAAAGAACTGTAGTTGCATCAAGATGCGTAAATGTTGTAGCTGGTGCCGGGTCAGTCAAGTCATCCGCTGAAACATATACTGCCTGAACAGCTGTAATAGACCCCTCTTTTGTGGATGTT
>ENA-UOOK01007126-UOOK01007126.1-fermentation-metagenome-genome-assembly--contig:-NODE-7126-length-10331-cov-5.014305_pt1 | contig 10331 bp, 7 predicted proteins | sample MGYA00245777_ERZ724023 | MGnify/ENA primary metagenome ERZ724023 (study PRJEB28704, sample SAMN03018312) | fermentation metagenome | biome: anthropogenic terrestrial biome; feature: soil; material... | reverse complement strand
TAACATACCCGAAGAATTGGAGAAAATCCACAAGGAGATGTTAGCAATTTAATAAAAAAATAATCGAAGGCTACCAACAAGAACTTTGTTATAGCCTTCGCTGTAAATCAGGAAAACATTATAATAGAGGAAAATATGATAATAGATAGCTGGATTAAAACCATTTTTGACAATCTGTATGACGGAATTTTAATTATTGATACCGATGAAATAGTTAAATATATAAACCCTGCATATACAAAAATTACAAAAGTAACACATGATGAAATAGTTGGCAATAAACTTAGGGATTTAAGACCGGGTGCAAGGTTACAAAGTGTTTTAATCACTAAAGAACCAATTGTCGGCGCTTTAAGAGAAGAGTTCGGAATTCAATATTCAGTGAATATGTCTCCCGTATTTAATGGTTCAGAATTAGTAGGTGCAATATCTGTAGTCAGCACCATAGATGATATATATAAATTATATCAAGACATTGATAAATATAAATCAAGGGTAAAATCACTTGAAAACAGAATCAATGCCATTCAAAAAGCTAAATATACTTTAAATGACATAATATCCGAAGATGCCAGTTCAATAAAATTAAAGGATACCCTCAATAAAATTTCTAATAAAGATATAACCGTATTAATATTAGGCGAAAGTGGAACAGGTAAGGAATTGTATGCAAATGCAATACACAATCAATCAAACAGGGTAAATGGTCCGTTCATAGCCGTAAATTGCGCTTCATTTCAAGGAAACTTATTGGACAGCGAACTTTTCGGATATGAGGAGGGTTCATTTACCGGAGCTAAAAAAGAAGGTAAAATGGGATTATTTGAAGCTGCAAATAATGGAACCCTATTTTTAGACGAAATATCTGAAATGGACTTCGAAGTACAGGCAAGACTATTAAGAACGCTGCAGGAAGGAACTATTAGAAGAGTTGGAGGCGTTAAGGAAACGGAAATAAATGTGAGGGTTATTGCGGCAACAAATAAAAATCTTGAAGAAATGATTTGTTCCGGTAGCTTTCGACATGACTTATACTATAGAATTTCAGTATTCCCTCTCATGATTCTTCCACTGAGAGAAAGAAAGGATGACATTTTTCCCTTGGTGCATAATTTTATTGATTCTTACAAAAATAGTTTAAAAATGGATATTATCCTAAGCAAGGAAGCAGAATCTGCATTATACAACTATGATTGGCCGGGAAATGTGCGAGAATTAAGAAATTCCCTTGAATTCGCGATAAATATGATGGAAGGTAACATAATAGAATACAACCATCTGCCTGTCAGAATACAAGCTAATAAAAAAGAATATATTTCTTATAAACTATCCGATAAAATTAGAGAAATAGAAAAGCAAGAAATATTGAAAAGGATTAATTTGTTTGGCAGTGACATTGAGGGTAAGAGAAAGGCAGCAAGCAGCTTGGGCATATCATTAGCTACTTTGTATAATAAACTAAAATTATAAAATAAACAGTATTTCTGAAATATTAGAATTTGAGATTGCTATTTCTAATTATTTAGAAATATTTTTTTTATTAAAAATAAAATAACTCTGATGAATTATAAAATCCATTATACCTATTTGTTTCTAATATATTAGAAACAAAATTATTCCTTTTTTCATTTACTCATCATAAAGCTTGATGTTTCAACAAAAAAATTTTATTAATTTTGGCATAAAAATTGCTACATATTAGCGTAGGTATGTTTGCTATATCGAATACACATTTAATTAAATAAATTAATTTTGTGCACCTTGATAATTAACAACACAATTAATGCTCATTCGTAGATTTTAAACAGGAGGTACTGAATTGAAAAAAATTAGAATAGGTAGCGGTGCAGGTTATGCCGGAGACAGGTTAGAACCTGCATTGGAAATGATTAAAAAAGGCAGTATTGATTATATCGGCTTTGAGTGTTTAGCCGAAAGAACAATCGCTATAGCACAAAAAGCAAAATTAGCAGACCCTAATAAAGGATACAACGGACTGTTGGAATACAGGATGGATAAAGTTCTTCCCCTTTGCCACAAGCATAAAGTAAAGATAATTACAAATATGGGAGCAGCAAATCCGCAAAGTGCCGTTGATGTTGTTTGCAAAATAGCAAAGGAAAAGGGCATTAAAGGGTTAAAAGTAGCTGCCGTATATGGCGATGACGTGCTTGATAATTTGGACAAGTACAAAGATATTACAGTTTGGGAAACAGGGAGACCTTTGTCCGAATTGGATGGTATTATATCCGCAAATGCCTACATGGGTATTGAAGGAATTGTTGAAGCTTTGAAAAATGACGCTGATATTGTAATTACAGGAAGAGTATCCGATCCTGCATTGTTTTTGGCTCCATTGGTCTATGAATTTGGATGGGATTTAAACAATTATGATTTGTTAGGTAAAGGAACTTTAATCGGACACTTACTTGAATGTGGAGGGCAGGCAACCGGAGGTTATTATTCGGATCCCGGGAAAAAAGATGTTGATGAATTATGGAATCTTGGTTTTCCCATAGCTGAGGTAAGCGAAAATGGTGAATTTATAATAACTAAAACAGAAGGATCCGGAGGAATCGTGAGCAAGGATACATTAACCGAACAATTAATGTATGAAATTCATGACCCTACAACATATTTGACACCTGACTGCATAGCAGATTTTTCAAATGTCAAATTTACGCAAAAAAATAAAAATATAGTGGAAGTTAAAGGTGCAACGGGAAGGGAAAAAACGAGCACACTAAAAGTAAGTTTAGGATACAAGGACTGTTTTATTGGTGAAGGCGAAATCAGCTATGCAGGTCCCGGATGCCTTGAAAGGGCAAAGTTAGCCGCTGAGATAGTTGAGAAAAGACTTAAATTAACTGATGTAGACTATGATGAATTAAGAATTGATTTTATAGGAATTAATTCAATATATAAAAATAGCTGCAGAAAGTACAGTACTCCCGAAGAAATTCGATTAAGAGTTGCCGCAAGAACAAAGAATGAATATGATGCCGTTCAAATAGGAAATGAAGTCGAAACATTGTATACAAACGGTCCTGCAGGAGGAGGCGGTGCAACAAAATATGTAAATGAAATTGTTTCTGTGGCGTCAATACTGATAAATCGCGGTGATATAGAAGCTAAAGTAATCTATAGGGAGGTAAAGTAATGAAATTATGGGAAATAGCTCATTCAAGAACAGGAGATAAAGGTAATATTTCTAATATATCTCTCATCGTATACGATATCGCAAACTATGAGTTAATAAAGGAGAAGGTAACACCCGAAGCGGTTAAGGAGTGGTTTAAGGATATTGTAAAGGGTGAAGTAAAACGATATGAGCTTCCGCAGTTAGGAGCACTTAATTTTGTGATGTATGATGCTTTGGGAGGCGGAGTAACAAGGTCTTTGGCATTGGATAAACACGGCAAAAGCTTAAGTTCATATTTGTTGGATATAGATATTTAACTAAAAGTATCATTAAAAAATTTATTTATAATTAAAGGAGGTTAACATGAGTGCATTTTTAATGTTTTTTTTAATCGGTGTTATTTGTTTAATAGGTATTTTGGCAGGCAGAAGTGTTAAGAGTGCGGCACAATGGGCCAATGCAGGTAAAAGCCTGAACTGGGTAACCGTAGGTATCTTATTGGTTACATTTCAGATTGGAGGCACATCAACTATAGGGGCGGCACAAAACGGATATACATTAGGTATTGCAGGAATTTGGTATGCTGTAACCGGAACGGCCGCAATGCTCATTTCTGCACTTTTCATTTCAAGTCTTCGGAAGTATATCACAGAAGATACTATATCAAATTTTATGGATAACCGCTATAATAAAAGAGTAGGATATCTCTATTCTTATGCATATTTATTAATGGGATTTATATATATCCCAATACAACTGTTCACTATAACAACTATATTCCGAACTATAATGCCTAATCTATCATTGACATGGGCATGCATCATCGGTCTTATTCTCGCTATTTCATATACTGTTATCTCAGGTATCAGCGGTGCAAACTATGTTAGTAAAATAAGCTGCATATTGATGTATGCTTTAATGGCTGTAGGGTTATTCATTGTTTTAGTCAAGACAAGCGGAATTCCCAATATGAAAGCAAATTTGGCTCCAAGCTACTTCACTCCGTTCAGTATGCCTACCAAGACATGGTTTAGCTGGTTCCTCACTACGCTTGTAGCTTTCCTGACAATGCAGGCTGCAATTCAACCCTCGCTTATCGCAAAGGATGATTCTAACGCTCGAAGGGGTATCGTATTCGGCGCTTTGTTAAATCTTCCCTGCGGATTTATATGTGCACTTTTAGGTATGGCATGCATGACAATGAATCTTGATGTGCAAGGCATCAGCTCTATGGCATTTGCTACAGTTATAAATACTTACTGCCCGCCCTTGCTGACTTCAGCTATTTTTGCTTCCATAGGTCTTATAGTAATATGTACCCTTGCCGGTCAGTTGTTAGCTATCGGTACTATTTTCCGACAGCTGCTGCAGCCTGTATATAACAAAAATAATTTTTCGGATAAAAAAACCTTGACCATTACGCGTGTTATTACATTTGTCTATGGGCTCTTAACTATTATACCGACTTTCGCTGTTCAGCAGTCTGCATTAAATCAGCTTGTAACTGTTCTTGTTGCCTGCGTTACAGGACCTATGTTCTTCTCATTGCTTGCAGGTATGTATTGGAAGCAAATGAATTCAACCGCTGCATCATGGAGTATTATATCCGGCATAGTCACGGGAGTTATTTGGGTTGTCACGGGAATGAGTGCCGCATGGCATCCTGTTTATATAATACTGCCTGTGTCATCAGTCGTCGGATTTATCGTATGCAAGCTTACTTCTAAAAATGGAATCGCTGAAGTTTAATAGTTATGTTTTATAACTATCATTTTAATACCTCAGTTTATCTGAGATGAGAAAGGAAAATTACTATGAAATATGTTCTTAATCATGAAGGCAAACCCTATGCAAAAATATTCGAGGATATTTCTGCAATACCCCGTGGCAGCTTCAAAGAAAAGGCAATTGCAGACTATATCTGCAAGTTCGCAGAAAATATCGGACTCAAATACACTCGAGATGAGGTACACAATATTGTAATACGAAAACCTGCTACTCCCGGATATGAAGACCATGAGGTTGTCATGCTTCAGGGTCACATGGATATGATATGGAACAAGGTGCCGGGAAGTAAATTTGATTTCGAAACACAGGGTTTAAAACTTATAGTTAAAGATGGCTATCTTATGGCAGAGGAAACAACCTGCGGCTCCGATGACGGCGTTGCCATAGCTTACATGATGGCAATATTGCAGGATGAAACTCTCAAACATCCTGAATTGGAATGTGTATTTACCACTGCGGAGGAACCCGGGCTTTACGGTGTTCAGAATTTTGACTGCACTCAACTCAAGGCACGCAAATATATAAGCATGGACGGTAATCTTGAAGGAACAAGTCTTCTCATGGCAACAGGCGCTGCTAACGGCAGATTTACAAAAAAGTTTATCCGCGAAAGTACATCTGGATGTACCCAGCTAACTATTGATATCGGCGGTCTGACCGGTGCGCACATCCAGTTTATGGAGAGACAGTTGGCAAACGCCATAAAGATTGTTGCTCGTGTTCTTTATTACATTGGTAAAGAAGTCCCTTTCCGTCTTGTTAGTTTTGACGGAGGCAGCATCACCACAATACCCGTAAATGCAGCCGCAAAGATAGCTCTGTCTGCATCGGATATTGAAAAAGCTAAAGCTATTGCAGAGCGTGTTGTGGATGAAGTCAAGTTTGAACACAAGGAAAGCGACCCTAACATGCTACTAAGTTTCACCGAACATGCGGATAGTTCCGTAGCTATTTCTGCCAATGTGACTAAAGACATCATCAATTTGCTTCATATGCTTCCTACCGGGCTTGTTGATACCAGTCTTGTTTTTCCGGGGCTTCCTGTGTCTTCATTTTCTTTGGAAACTATAGATACAAAAGAAGACTGCATTACATGGTTCTACCGCTCACAAAGCGCCATAACATCCAAAATGCTCGATATGAATGAAAGAACACGTGTTATGGCATCCCTCTATGGTATCGACTACGAGGCGGAAAACTACTTCTATGGTCACAATGTTTACGCACATACTCCGCTTTACAATGTGTATGACGAAGTTTGGTCTGAACAGACAGGCAAACACATTAGACCAATAGGTGCTCATTACGGCAATGAAATAGGTTTCTTTATAAAAAAAATGCCATGGCTTGATATGATACTTCTTGTAGCCACACATTACGATGCACACACTCCCAACGAGAAGCTTGATCTTGAATCTTTTGACCGTTGCTACAAATGCTTGGTAGAAATCCTTGCCCGTATATAATTAACATATATTAGGCAAGAGGGCTGCAGCAAGAAATTGCTGAAGCCCTCTTTTACATTTCACTTTAAATGTACAAAATAAATTTAAATATACAGCATATGATTATATTAGTACAAATACATAGAGGTGAGTTATGAAAAGGAAAAAAATAATTATAGGTACATTGATTTTAACTGTTGCCACTGCATCCGTTCGCTTTGTGGGCATGTTTTTCAGGATTTATTTGGCAAATACCCTTGGGGCGGAAGGAATGGGACTGTATCAATTAATTCTTTCCTTTTATTTTCTTATGGTCACTTTGGCAACTTCAGGAATAAGAGTTGCCATTTCAAAACTTGTTTCAGAGGAAATTGCTGTGGGAAATTACTTTAATGCAAAAAAAGTTTTGCACCAAGCCATAGCTATTTCTATTTTTACCGGCTTTGCGGCAGGACTTATACTATATTACTTCGCCGATTATATAGGCAGCAATATATTGAATGACGAAAGAACCGTTCTCGCATTGCTGTACTTAGCTCCAAGCCTTCCTGTCATGGCTGTTTCAAACTGCTACAAGGGTTATTTTTATGCGTTGGGCAAGGTTACTCAGCCATCAATTATTCAAATGACCGAGCAGTTTGTGAGAATATTTCTGATAATTTTTTTAATGGATACCTTTCTTCCAAAGGGTCTGGAATACGGATGTGCGGCTGTTGCCATAGGAATGACGGCAGAAGAAATATTTGCTCTGTTTATAGTTTGGTTTTTCTATATATTTGATAAAAAACCATATTCAAATAAACCGAAAAGGAAAGCAGATAATATGATTTTTAAAATATTGGGTATTTCACTGCCCCTATCCGCAACATCCTATTTGAATTCAATATTAAGAACAGTTGAAAATACATTGATTCCCGCAAGACTCTTATTGTACGGAATGTCGTCGGAAGCAGCAATAAGTCTTTACGGTATGATTAAGGGTATGGTGCTTCCCCTGTTATTTTTCCCTTCTTCAATATTGACATCCCTTTCATCCTTGTTAATACCTGCCGTGGCTGAGGACAATGCGGTTTCAAATGAGAAAAGGGTTACAAAAACACTGTCCCAGGTATTGCATTTTACGGCAATTTCGGGAATATTGGTAGTTGCCGTATTCCTGGCATTTCCCAACGAAATAGCAATGGCTGTTTACAGCGACTCACAAGTTGGTCTCATGATAAAATTAATTTCTTATGTCTGTCCCTTCATGTATTTAAACATGGTTATTTCATCCATGCTTAATGCTTTAGGGGAGCAGGTAAGCTCCTTCATAGTCAATATTATTGAATCAATATTGAAAATTTCAATTATATATTTCTTTGTTCCTGTTTACGGATTTAATGCATATTTGTTTGCTCTTTTTATAACCACTATCCTTAATACAATTTTATATTTAATAAGACTGCTTCAGGTATCCTGTATTGTTTTTGATATTTCCAACTGGATTTTTAAGCCCGTTGCGGCTGCAGGTATTTCGGCATTCTTGGCAAAGAATATATTTTTATTATTTGTGCGGAATTCTTCCAATCTCATAATTTCGTTAGCTTCATCCATAACAATATTATCTATTTTATATTTGATGAGCTTAATTTTATCTAAAAGTATTGATATAAATTCTGTAAACATTAAAAAATTCATATTTGGATAAATCATGCAGAAGCTGAAAATTACATATTCTCAAGCATAAATTGGCACTTGCCCAAAGGCATATTTCTTCAATTACTCCAAAGAATATATTCAAAGGAGTGAGAATATGCAGTATGATGCAATGAATTTTATGCTGTTTTTCTTAATATACGGATTCTTGGGATTTTTGTTGGAAACAGTATTTAGAAGTATTGCCGAAAGAAAGGCTTTTGTCAGCAGAGGCTTTCTGACAAAGGGATTTTGCCCCTTGTATGGCATTTGCGGTGTATTAATAATCGAAATTTTTATATTGTGCGAATTATCAATTAACAATTATTTGTGGGCTCTTATAGGGGCAACTGCGGGAAGCATTGCCGCTGTTACACTGCTTGAATATATTACGGGAAGAACGCTCGACAGGGTTTTTCATTATAAATTGTGGGATTACGGCGCATATCCGCTTAATTTTCATTCCTATATTTGCCTTGAATTTTCGTTACTGTGGGGAATACTCGCGTTGCTTTTGGCAAACTTTGTACATCCGATAATTGAAATATTGGTATACGCGATACCTTATGATGTAAGGACAGCAGCTGTTATTGTATTTTCTGCTGTGCTGTTTATAAACGCAACATACAATATGCGTAAAATGTATCACCTTGATGTTATAAGACTTTAGATGAGAGGGATATTTTTTAGGTTTAAAAAATATCCCCCAAGTATCTGTCATCCTGTTATTAATAGTTCATCTATAGGTCTTCCCGGCGGTACTATGGGATATACGCTGCAGTCCCGGTCAATTTTGCACTCCAAGAAAATCGGTTCATTTAAATCGTCCGTCTCATTTAATATTTTTATTAACTCATCCATTGAACATGCCTTATATGCCTTTATGCAGTATGAAGCATTCAAAAGCTGATAATCGACATCATCATAATTATCTGTCTCGGAATATCGTGCGTTGCTGAACATTCTCTGCCACTGCCTTACCATACCCAATGCATTATTGTTAAACATCACTATTTTTACCGGCAGCTTATATTTTGAAATTGTAACCAATTCTTCGCAGTTCATTCTAAAGCTGCCGTCTCCCGTTACAAGAACAGTTTTTTTATCAGGATTTCCGACCTGCGCGCCTATGGCGGCGCCCATTCCGAATCCCATGGTACCCAAGCCTCCGGATGTAATAAATTCATTGGATTTATTAAACTGCCAGAACTGTCCCGTCCACATTTGATGCTGTCCCACATCCGTTGCAACTATTGTGTTATCCTTATAATGCTTATTAATTTCCCTGAGAATATTTTCCGGTACAAATTGACCTTCAATGTGAGCCTTTATCTTTTTAGACATTATTTCATCAAGCCACTTGCTTCTGTCTCTTTCCTCCGCCTTTTCCAAAAGCTTTGTCAATATATAAGTCATATTTCCAAGAAGGGGAATACTTTCATAGGTATTTTTATCAACCTCCGTTGAATCGATATCAATATGAATAATTTCAGCTTTCGGAGCAAACTTATCGGGACTTCCTATGACCCTATCGCTGAATCTGGCTCCCATTGCAATTAATAAATCACAATTTGCCACAGCCATATTTGTTTCCGTGGAGCCGTGCATGCCAACAAATCCTAATGATAATTTATTGCCCCTTGGAATGGTACCTAAGCCCATGAAGCTGTTACACACAGGAATCCCTGTCTTCTCCGCAAATTCTACAAGCAAGGAATCATTTTTAGAAATTCTTACTCCTCCGCCTGCATAAATAACAGGTCTTTGTGCATTGTTTATCAGTTCAGCCGCCATGTTCAGCTTATCTTCGTCACATGCAGTTATTTCAGCCTCACCGCATTCATTGCTTCCTGTATATTCACATGTATGTAAGAAGACATCCTTGGGAACATCGACCAATACGGGTCCCGGTCTTCCTTCCATTGCCACATCCACAGCTTCCCTTATTACACCTTCCAAATCTTCTGCTCTCCTTACCATGTAACTGTGTTTTGTAACGGAAAGAGTCATACCCGTTATATCGACTTCCTGAAATGAATCTTTACCTATTAATGCATTTGCAACTTGACCGCATATAACCAGCAGGGGCACGGAATCCATATAGGCATTGGCAATACCGGTTATGGTATTTGTGGCACCGGGTCCCGATGTTGCTATAAAAACCCCTAACTTACCTGTACTCCTTGCATATCCGTCTGCCGCATGAACGCCGTTTTGCTCATGAGCAGGTCTGTATACCTTGAAATAATCCAGCTCATCATATAGAGCATCAAAGAAAGGTA
>ENA-UOOK01007125-UOOK01007125.1-fermentation-metagenome-genome-assembly--contig:-NODE-7125-length-10332-cov-7.900360_pt1 | contig 10332 bp, 8 predicted proteins | sample MGYA00245777_ERZ724023 | MGnify/ENA primary metagenome ERZ724023 (study PRJEB28704, sample SAMN03018312) | fermentation metagenome | biome: anthropogenic terrestrial biome; feature: soil; material... | reverse complement strand
AAAGTACCGACGAATGCAAATACTCCTTATTGGATATCATTTGTCGAAATCATAGGATAGACTTTGCTCGGGGTGTGAACAGTAACGGCATGATCTCCGGAGAAAATATTGTCGAAAATGCAATTGACATTTGATATGATTCAAAGTAAAATCTCCTTGGGTTTATTATTCCAATAATGGGTGTTGCTGGGATAAAAGACTAAAATATCATAGGAAAGAGAGTTTACGATGAAAAATCAAAAAAGCAGAGGTATCCGGTTTTTAGCGCTCATTGTATTTTGCGCGACACTATTGGCAGGAAATTTTTTTATGCCAGAAACAGTAGCAGAGGCTGCAACAAATAAAGCATCCATAAGTGCTACGAAGATGACAATACCTGTCGGTAAAATGGATAGTAAGGTGTATTGGAATGTAAATCCGGGAGAACTTGGCAATGCAAAGCAGCTTACCGTGAAGAACAAAATAAAGGGAGCTTCCTATTCCTTTACTTCCAGTAACACAAAAGTTGTTAAGATCAGTAAAGATGGAGGCTATTTGACCGGTGTGAAGGTCGGCAGTTCAACAATTACTTGCTCACAGACCTATAAAAACAAGAAAACAACCGTAGGCAAGTGCAAAGTTACGGTAAAAGGTGCTGTTTTAGAATCCTTTGATTATGCTTATCCGATCGGAAACGGCGGATATGATCTCGGAAGCTATTATAGCTGCTTAGATCCTTTATATTATATAGGATACCGTAATCCGAAGGCAACCTATACTTTGACATCGGACAGCAAAGATTTTTCTATTAAAGAAGTGAAGTATGATGCTTCAAAAGCGAAAGAGGTTACCGATAATAAGGAGTATCAAGAGGTAATTAAGGATTACATAGGGAAGGGTTACATTTATGGATATCAGTACTCCGTCGAAAAGGCAGGTACTTATAAAATTACCGTAAAAGAAACCTATAATAAGAAAACAAAAACTCTTGGCAGCTTTAAAGTAGAAATTAAAGATACTTGTATCGCTCAGCCTAAGATGGAGGTGCTGATAGGCGAATATCTGAATGCATTTACTTTACTTGATTACGTGAAAGAAAATACCGCTTATCATTTTAAAATAGAAGAATATGATGAAGCTAATTTAGATAGTAATGTATTGCTGTACTATGTTAATGATTCCGATAGCGATTTATATTTCTATACAAATAAAGCGGGAACTGCAAATATTACGATAAGAGAAGGCTCCGAAACAGGAAAAGTGATCGGAAACGTTGCGGTAAGTGTGCAGGAAGCTCCCTGCGAAGGCATTGTTCTGGATTCGAATGAAGTCACTGCCTATATCGGTGATTATTTTGAAATCTTTTACGATTTAGAGCCTTGGGATACGACAGACAAGGTTACCGTTGAATCCGATAATCCGGAGGTTTTGAAGGTAGAATATGAGGATGAATACTGGAATTGCATACCGGTAAAGTCCGGAGAAGCTAACGTTACCATTAAGTGTGGAAACCAGTCAGCCGTATGTAAGGTTACAGTAGTAGAAGAGTATGAATAAAGGTTTTGACTTTATCTGAACGCGGATAGCAGAGCCGATAATTGTGAGTAATTTCACAGTTATCGGCTCTATTTTATTTCATTTTTTCAGTTTTTTCGAATAGTAAGTGTAAATTTTGGTGATTATAAAGTGAGATAGATGGCTTAAGTGTCATAAGTCATTTTAAGATTTTGATAGGAAAGGATGATACCGTCAACGATGGAAGATAAATTTAAGTTGGTTTCGTTCGATCGCAAGCAGCAGCAAAAAACCGATTTATCCTTTTTAAGCTTAAAAGAAGCGAAAAAAGTAAGAGCTTTTCATGCCAGCTTTCCCATTTACCAGAAAACCCCTCTGATTGAGTTTCGCAATACAGCGAAGGCTTTGGGAATCCGTACGATGTATGTAAAGGATGAGTCTTACCGTTTTGGTTTAAATGCTTTTAAGGTATTAGGCGGCAGTTATGCCATCGGTAACTATATCGCAGACAGACTGGGTATGGATATCTCTGAGCTCCCCTATGAAAGGATGGTATCCCCCGAGATACGTAAAAAGCTGGGGAATCTTACTTTTGTAACCGCAACCGATGGCAACCATGGCCGTGGCGTGGCCTGGACTGCCAACCAATTGAAGCAGCATTCCGTGGTTTATATGCCAAAGGGCAGTGCAAGGGAACGTTTGGAGAATATCCGTGCAGAAGGAGCGGAGGCATCGATTACCGAATATAACTATGACGATGCGGTACGCCTGGCAAATAAACAGGCCGAGGAGAAAGGCTGGATTATGGTTCAGGATACCGCATGGGAAGGCTATGAAGATATTCCGACCTGGATTATGCAGGGATATGTCACGATGGGCCTGGAGGCTTATGAACAATTGCCGGAACGGCCTACCCATATCTTTGTACAAGCCGGTGTAGGTTCTATGGCCGGCTCCATCGTTGGTTTCTTCTCAGGTATATATGGTGACGAACGTCCTATCATGACGGTGGTAGAGCCTAACAAGGCCGACTGTCTGTATCGTACAGCGGAAGCGAACGATGGAAAGCTGCATTTTGTCACAGGTCAGCTGGATACGATCATGGCCGGTTTGGCTTGCGGCGAACCCAGCAGCATCGGCTGGGCAGTACTGAAAAATTATGCCGATCACTTTATTTCGTGTCCGGATTATGTTGCAGCAAAGGGGATGCGTATTCTTGGTAATCCCATACCAGATGATACACGAGTAATTTCTGGGGAAAGCGGTGCCGCAGCCCTCGGCTGTGTTGCGGAGATTATGACCAATCCGGACTTAAAGCATCTAAAAGATGCTCTGAAATTGGATGAACATGCACGTATACTTTTCTTTAATACGGAAGGGGACACCGATCAGGTAAATTATCGTGCAATTGTCTGGGAGGGTAAGTATCCCAGTGAATAATAAAGCCCACCCATATATTAAGATACCTATATCAGATTGGAGGTAAATTACCTATGTTAGACAAAGAACGCGAAGGCATTGTTGTAGAATTATGCCGGAAGCTGATTCGCGAACAAAGTTATTCCGGCGAGGAAAAAGGTGTTGCAGAAATTCTTGGAGACAATATGAAAGCCATGGGGTTTGATGAAGTTAAGATGGACCGCTATGGCAGCATCGTCGGATGTATTAAAGGGAAGAAACCCGGCAAAAAAATCCTGTTTGACGGACATATCGATACCGTACCGGTCACCGATCCTGCCAAATGGATCCATCCCCCCTTTGAAGCAGAAATTGTCGATGGAAAAATCTACGGCCGGGGATCCAGCGATATGAAAGGAGCCGTTGCCGCAATGACCTGTGCGGCTGCCAACTATGCGGAGGATACCCACAAGGACTTTGCCGGAGAAATCTATGTATCCGGCGTTGTGCACGAGGAATGCTTTGAAGGAGTTGCGGCCCGTGAAATCAGCAAATTTGTTAAGCCGGATTATGTAGTAATCGGGGAAGCAAGTCATCTTAACATTAAGATCGGACAGCGCGGACGTGCCGAAATTATCATCGAAACCTTTGGTAAGCCCTGCCATAGTGCAAATCCCGAGAAGGGCATCAATGCGGTATATAAAATGGCGAAGGTCATTGATGCGATTCGAACCCTCGTGCCAACTCACCATCCGGTATTGGGAGATGGCATTCTGGAGCTCACCGACATCAAGAGCAGTCCCTATCCCGGAGCCTCCGTGGTACCCGAATACTGCCGTGCCACTTATGATCGCCGCCTGCTGGTAGGCGAGACAAAGGAAAGTGTTCTGGCTCCTATTCAGAAGCTTCTGGATCAACTGATGGCGGAGGATCCGCAGCTTAAGGTTACCGCCGGCTATGCCGAGGGAGTTGAAAAATGTCATACCGGTAATGAAATTAAGGGAGAACGTTTCTTCCCAGGATGGCTGTATAACGAGGACTCCGATTTTGTGCAAAAAGTATTTCATCAGCTGAAAGAGATGGGCTACGACCCTTCCATTACCCAGTATAATTTCTGCACCAACGGAAGTCATTATGCCGGCGAAGCCGGAATAGAAACCTTAGGCCTCGGTCCTTCCGCTGAAAATCTGGCTCACACAGTAAATGAATATATTGAAATCGATCAGCTTTCTAAAGTAACAGATTGTTACTATGGCGTAATTAAAGCATTACTTTAATAAAATAGGAGGAGGAATCTTTTGTGAACAATACTCAAATCACCGCGTTAGTTATTATCCTTCTTTATATGTTAGCTACCGTTGCCATAGGCCTTTTAAGTTCACGGAACGAAGCGAAAAAAAGCAATGATGACTTTCTCATGGCCAGCAAATCCTTAGGGCCCATCGTACTTGCCGGTACGCTTTTCGCTGCCAATACAGGCGGTGCCAGCACTACCGGGATAGCTACCAACGTCTATCAATACGGACTGTCTGCAAGCTGGTATGTAATTGCTGCCGGTATTGGTTTTATACTTGTTTCCTTTATTGCACCATATTTTCGCCGTGCATCGGCAAACACCGTACCCCAGATCGTTAGTATGCGCTATGGCAAAGCATCACACATCTTCACCGCTTTTACTTCTATTGCGGCTCTGTTCATGGCGACCGGTGCTCAAATTATTGCAACCGCATCGATCATCTCGGTGGTAACCGGTCTTTCCTTCAACATTGCAGCAATCGTTACTACCATCGTGGTAATCGCTTACACCATGATCGGTGGTTTCAAATCCGTCGCTTCAGCTAACATTATGCATGTCCTTTTCATCACGATAGGTATGTCAACAGCCATGCTTATCATGGTCAACAATCCTGCTGTCGGCGGCTTTTCGGCGTTGTTTGACAAAGCCCGGACCATTACCGACACCGCAGGAACTAATTTGAATCTGCTTAGCATGACGAAAATCGGACTTCCTGCCATTATCGGCTATATTGCCATGTATTATATGACCTTCCCTACCGGTCAGGAAATTGTACAAACCTTCTGCTCGGCAAAAGACGGCAAGAGTGCTAAAATCGGCTCTGTGATCGCCGGTCTAATCTCCGCAGCTTATGCGATCGTACCCGCTATCATTGGATTAATCGCTTATACCTGCATCAATGGTTATGCTGCAGGCGGAGCACAAAAGAATGCCCTGGCGGAAGCAACCATTCAGTTTGCACCCTCCATCGTAGCCGGTCTGGTGCTTGCCGCAATCGTTGCGGCTACCATGAGCAGTGCCTCGGGTAATATGATCGGTACCGCTACCATGTTCACGAATGATGTATTCCGTCCTTATGTCAACAAGGGTGTAAAGGACGATTCAAAAGAAGTCTGGGTCTCCCGGGTAACCATGGTCGTAGTAGGAGCGGTAGGTCTTTTGATCTCTCTGACTGCTTCGAATATCATCAGTGTTATGATGACCGCCTTTACTCTGCGAAGTGCCGGTCCTTTTGCCGCCTTTATTTGCGGTTTGTTCTATAAAAATGTTACAAAACATGCCGGATTTATCTCAATTGTAACCGGTACGGTGGTTGCTGCGATCTGGATTTATGCATTGAAGAATCCTTGGGGATTGAGCGCTATCGTGCCCGGCGGTGTAGCTGCCTTTATTGCTATTTTCCTTGTTTCTGCAATTGAGCGCAGCCTTGGTGTAGAAGCTGCCAAACCAATCAAATTTGAAGATGAATAACGGATAGGACCGTCTAATTGGCTACGAAGCTTTTAAATGAATGTTGATTTAATTTTCCTTGACTTGTGCAAATTGAAGGAAACTATTTGTTAGGAAGGCTTTTGATGCTCATATCTATATTACTTGAAAAGAATTTGGAAAGGGGAAAATCATTTGAAAACAAAAATATTGATTAAAAATGGTACGGTCATCGACGGTACCGGTAATCCCAGATATACGGCAGATATCCTTGTAAAAGAAGATAAAATTGTTAAAATCGGAAATATATCGGACGAAGACGGCGCGGAAGTAATCGATGCATCCGGACTGGTTGCAGCTCCCGGTTTCATCGATACCCACAGCCATAGCGATCTGCAGATTCTGGTGAATCCCGAAGTGGCTCCAAAGGTAATGCAGGGAATCACCACCGAGATCTTAGGCCAGGATGGCATTTCCATGGCCCCGCTTCCGGTGGAATATATTAGTCCATGGCGCAAAAATCTTGCCGGTCTGGACGGTGACAGCGACAAAATCAATTGGGAATACAAAAACACAGAAGGATACTTGAAAATGCTTGAAGAGGTAAAGCCCGGACTGAATGAATGCTACCTGGTACCTCACGGCAACATCCGTATGGAGGCTATGGGTCTGGAAAATCGTCTTCCCGATGAGGAAGAACTGCAAAAAATGCGTGATATCACCCGCAGAGAAATGGAAGCCGGTGCCATCGGTCTTTCCACCGGTCTTATCTATATGCCCTGTGCCTATTCGGAAGCCAAAGAAATTATTGAAATGTGCAAAGTTGTGGCAGAGTTTGATGGGAATTTTGTCATCCATCAGCGGAGTGAAGCGGATACCATTCTTGAATCGATGGAAGAGGTTATCAAAATCGGCCGTGAATCCGGCGTAAAGATCCATTATTCCCACTTTAAAGTATGCGGCAAGAAAAATTGGGATAAAATCGATAAAATCATAGAACTGCTTGAGAAAGCGGAGGAAGAAGGCATCCGTGTTAGCTTTGACCAGTATCCCTATGTAGCCGGCAGCACCATGCTGGGCGTTATCCTGCCCCCCTGGGTGCATGACGGCGGTACCGATAAGGTTCTGGAACGCCTGGCCGATCATGAGCTGCGAAAGAAAATGGTGTATGATATCGAACATGGTATCCCCGGTTGGGACAATTTCGTGGAATTTGCCGGATTGAATCAGATCTTTGTTACCAGCGTAAAAACTAAAAAGAACGAAGATGCGGTCGGTCTGAGTCTGACCCAGCTTGGTGAACTGCGCGGTAAAGATCCATATGAAGCTACTTTTGATCTGCTGCTGGAAGAAGAAAATGCAGTCGGCATGGTGGATTTCTATGGCAAGGAAGAGCATGTGAAGCTCTTCATGAAACGCCCGGAAATGAACGCCTGTACCGACGGTCTGCTGGGCGGTAAGCCGCATCCCCGTGTATTCGGTGCCTTTCCCCGCATTTTAGGTAAATATGTACGGGAGGAAAATACTTTTTCCTTGGAAGATGCGATTTACAAAATGACAAAAAAGCCGGCCACCACCTTTAACATTGTAAACCGCGGCGAACTGCGCGAAGGTAATTTTGCCGATATCACGATTTTTAATCCGGAGACTATCATTGACAAGGGGACCTATACCGATCCCGTGCAATATCCGGAAGGAATTGAATATGTGATGATCAACGGAAAACTCACCGTAGCAGAGGGCAGACATACCAGTAATCGTTCCGGCGTAGTGCTTCGCAAAAAAGGTACCGATGTAAGGTAGAAGTTGTGATTATAATAGGAAGAGAAAGTTAGGAGAGATGAGGGAATGAAGGAAATAAGAACAACCGATGCCCCCGGTGCAATCGGCCCCTATTCGCAGGGATTTATCAGTAATCATATGATATATACTTCCGGACAGATCCCGGTTGATCCGGAAAATGGTGAAGTTCCTAATGGAATCACCGCACAGGCGGAACAAAGCTGTAAAAATGTAGGCGCTCTGCTAAAAGCAGCAGGCGTTGACTTTACAAATGTAGTAAAAACCACTTGTTTTTTAGCCGATATGGCTGATTTTGCCGAATTTAATGAAGTGTATGCACGTCACTTTACTTCGAAACCCGCCCGTAGCTGTATTGCGGTAAAGGCTCTGCCCAAGGGGGTACTTTGCGAAATCGAAGCGATAGCAGAACTATAAAACAAACTTATCTTGAAAGGGGTTGCTGCATTTCAATCTAAATGAATGCAGCAACCCCTGCTTGATGCTATATTTGATTGAGGTGTCATAAGTCATACCAAAATCTTAAAATGACTTATGACACCCCCTATCCTATTTTATTTCACATTTTACTGGTTCTTAACGCTTAATTCTCTGGCTTTTAAATGCTTTGAAAAGATAAGTAAAAATACCGTACTTGTAATACAGGAGCTGAGGAGATCGGACATCGGCTCTGCATAGAATGCATACTGAGCAGTGAATAAAGCAGGAAGCAGAACGGTAAATATAACAAACGAAGTCTTTCGGAAGATGGATAGAAACAAAGCGGTTTTTGTACGTCCCAGAGCAGTTAATCCGTCTACAAACACATACTGTAAGCTTAATGGAATAATTGCAAGGGTAAAGGTTTTAATTCCCCAGACCGATAGATCCACAAGCGTTTGTTCTCTTGTAAAGATATGCACAAAGTGTACCGGAAAAACACGTGACACAAGAAACATGCAGCTGGTAAATACGAGGCATAGCGTTAAAATAAGCCGTTCGGCCTGCTTTACCCTCGCAGAATCAGCAGCACCATAATTATAGCTGATGATTGTTTGTGTTCCGCCGGTAATTCCAATCATTGGGCTGGTGATCAGCATCATATAGCTTTGAACGATCGTAGCACATGAAATAAGCAGGTCGCCCTCGGCAGGTCCTCCGTATTTTTGCAGTACCGCATTCATAATTATGATAATTAGATTGTCCGTTGCAAGAATGATGAAAGGACATAATCCGATGTATAATATTTTCCGAATAATCGAAAGCGAATAATTGCCAAAGGTAATGCGAATAGGAACCTTCTTACGAAAGAGGAAGGTAACCGCAAAAACGCAGGAGAGCATCTGGGCTATAACAGTTGCCCAGGCAGCTCCCGCAATGCCGGTATGGAATACAAAGATAAATACAAAATCTAATATAATATTGGTAACGGCTCCGATTAATACCGTTGTCATACTAATAAAGGAAAAGCCCTGGCAGGTAATAAAATAGTTTAATCCAATGCCAAGCAAGGCAAAAAATGTGCCAAGGGTGTAGATGGTCATATAGGTATTGGCATAAGGAAAGGTAACCTCGCTTGCGCCGAACCGTATTAATAAATCATCTTTCATCAGTAAAAAAGTAATTGTCAGCAGGAAAGAAAATATAACAAGCATTAAAAAACTGTTCGATAGGACTTGTTCTGCCTGATCTTTTTTCTTCTCACCGAGGCGCATCGCCATTAAGATGGATCCTCCCAGACCAACTAAAGTACCAAAGGAAGAAAGGAGAGTAACAATGGGGCCGCATATGCCTGCACCGGCTAAGGCGATATCACCGACTTCTGGAATATTTCCAATGTACATACGGTCAATAATACTGTAAAGAACGTTCACCAGCTGCGCAATCATTGATGGAATTGCCAGCTTGATTACCAGGGAGCGGATAGAATCATGTCTTAAATCACTTGTTGTTTTCATAGGTATCTTAAGTCCTTTTAAATGTCATATGTCTATATGTCTATATGTCTAATCAAATCTATACTATCACAAATTACAGGAAGAAAGAATACGCATTCAGATAATTTTTTTAAAACAAACATATTTCTGGTGGTTTCGCCAGCGGCTTTTCCAATCCATGGGTATAGGAAGATCTCAATTTGGAAAAGATACTTATGGAATAGCGTTATTTGAGATATTTTTATAAAAAGTTTAGAATAGTTACTTAGCTAACTATTGATTTTATGTTTGCTTTATGTTATTATATTAACAAATAAACGGTATGGATTTACTACCGAAAAAAAGGAGATGCTGCTATGTTAACAACTTTTAAAGCAACCGCTAAAAAATTACCGGATGGCTTACAGGTAGAGACGAATGTAAGAAATTTTAAGATACTTATGGACGAGCCTGAGGAACTTGGCGGAACCAATGCCGGTATGAATCCGGTGGAGGCACTTCTATGTGCACTTGGCGCATGTCAGACAATTGTTGCAAGTGCTTTTGCTCCTGCACATAACTTTACATTTGACGAGTTTCATGTAGAGCTTGAAGGGGATATGGATCCGGACGGCTTTATGGGTCTTGCAGATGTCAGAAATGGTTTTCAGGAGATACGTTTTGTAATGCACTTTAAGACAGATGAACCAAAAGAAAAGGTGGAAGAGTACGCTAAATTTATTGAGCGAACATGTCCGGTAGGTGACTGTCTGGCAAACGGAGTTAAATTAGTATTAGCAGGCGTTAAGATCGATTAAGGATGTCTATAGAGAAAGAGCCTTTTTTATCCAGCAGGGCTCTTTTTCTATAGAAACAGAATATTACTGTTCACACACCATATATACCATGTTATGATTTCGACAAATGTATCCGGATTCGGAGACGCTTTCGCTTAGTTGCATTATGTAGCGGTACATAAGGTTCCAAAATACGGAGCCAAAGTACCGACGAATGCAAATA
>ENA-UOOK01007124-UOOK01007124.1-fermentation-metagenome-genome-assembly--contig:-NODE-7124-length-10337-cov-2.740323_pt1 | contig 10337 bp, 8 predicted proteins | sample MGYA00245777_ERZ724023 | MGnify/ENA primary metagenome ERZ724023 (study PRJEB28704, sample SAMN03018312) | fermentation metagenome | biome: anthropogenic terrestrial biome; feature: soil; material... | reverse complement strand
GCTTACCAGCTGATAGTTCACGTACTCTTGCAATACGATCAGTTTCTACCACCAAATGATCGTATTGCAAGAGTACGTGAACTATCAGCTGGTAAGCCATCTATTTTACTTTCTAACCATATTAATAATAGTGGTTCGAAAGGTGCAGAAGTTATTTATTCAGTTAGGGATGAGCCAACATTACCAAATATGATTGGTCAAGAACTCCAAAATGCGGGACAAAATGTTCGCAATGTGTATACGAGGACTAATTATGCAGGAAATGATTTTTACTTTATTATAAGAGGTCCCTACGAAAATGTTCAAGCAATGATTATCGAGTATGGATTTGCGGATAATGCTGCTGACCAACAAATTTTAATAAACCGTTGGGAAGATCTTGCTGAAGCTGTTGTTATTGCTGTTACAAATTATTTGGGTAAAAATTATTTTGAACCCACATTTATTGTTTATCGAGTTCAAGATGGTGATTCCCTTTATACAATCGCAAATAAATATAACACAACTATGCAATCAATTAAAGATAATAATGGACTTACAAACAATAATCTCGATGTCGGACAGGAATTATATATTTATCCTCAATGATTAAAAAAATCTTATTTTATACACTAATCATTGGAGCTTTTTCTTTAATTATCTTTTCTATTGTCACAGATCCAAATACTTTTTATACAAATATTATTAATTCTCTATCAGTATGGTTATATAATGTATATCCTGCTTTATTTACATTTTATATTATTTCATCTTGTTTAATTAATTTTAATATTATTAAGAAAATATCTTTTGTTGTAAAGCCATTTATTCGTTTTTCAAGTCAAAAATCTTATGAATTATTTATTACATCGATATTTGTTGGAAATCCTAGTAGTACATCATTAATTATGAATGAATTAGATAATGAGACTATTCCCATGGAAGACGCAAATAAATTATTAAAAGTTTGTTCGTTTTTTAATCCTTTATATATTATTGCCATCATAACCATAACTTATCAGTATAAGATAAAATATGCTTTTATTATTATGATTTCAATATTAATAACAAATATAATCATTGGCTTGTTTTATAAATCAGAAAACAAGCCAATAATATTGGATAATCATCAAACTCATAATATTAAACTAAATAATGTATTTACGGCTATTAATCAAGCAGTATCTCTATTATTGCTAGTAGCCGGAATTATGGTGTTTACAAACATCTTGAAACATTCAATAACGAATTTTCTGAATTACATTAATATTTCTTCGCCAATTACGTCATTTATCCTTTCCTTATCTGAGGTATCAACTGGTCTTGTAGATAATTATTCGGCTAATTATTCTTTAATAACGACAATTTCAATAGCTTCATTCATGTTTGCTTTTCAAGGAATCTCTGTGAATATGCAAAATGCAAATATAATGCTTGACTATAAAATTAAATATTTACCCATTTTTATAATAAGAATTATTCAAGGGTTAGTATCAGGCTGTATAACTTTTCTAATCTTAAATATATAAATTTTAAAAAGTTAATGCATCTTACCGCCATTACTATAAACTGTAAAGGTGATTATAAATAAAAAAAGACATTAGTCTTTTTCATATATCGAAACTTCACTTTGTCCATAAATATTATTCTTTATTAAATTTAAATTTTTTACTGTTTCATGATTACCTTTTACATATTGACAAACAATAATAGCATGTGGATTAATCATGTCATTTTCAAGTAAAAAAGAAATAATCTCATTAATAATATTCATTCGAAATGGCGGATCTAAAAAAATTAAATCAAATCTTTTATCTTTTAATCGCGTAAGGGCTTGAAGGTAATCCAAGTTTAAAATAACAACTTTATTATCTTGTCCTAATGAATGAACATTTTCTTTAATAATTTTAATTGCCTCTCTTGATAAATCATTTATATAACTAAAACTAGCACCACGACTTAATGCTTCCAATGAAAGGGCTCCAGCTCCACCAAATAAATCTAGAATAATTCTGCCATTAAAATATGGTCCAATTATACTAAAAATAGATTCCTTCATCCTATCTGTCATTGGTCTCGTGTTCATTCCCGGTAAGGTTTTTAATATTCTACTCTTATGTTCTCCAGCAATAATTCTCATTAAAAAAACTCCTTAAAAAAATTTTAAATTTTTTGCATAAACTTTTAATATTTAACTCATAATATATGTGCAACTGAAAGTTGCAGAAGAATCCCCCTATTCTTCTATCATACTTCTCCTCTCCCTTTCACATATATATCAATTTTTAAAAAAGCGAGTTAGTCCATAACTCTCTTTTTTTTAATCATCATCCTCTTCTAAGATTTCTTCAATATAATGAAAATCTCCTTTTTCATTATATAAAGCCCGAAACTTCTTATGATCCACTGAAAATTCAGGGTAATTAAGACCTTTCTGCTCATTTGTATTTTGATTCATTATAATAACATTCCCTTTGTTTTTTTCTCCACCTAATGCAAGCGGCTTTATATATGTTACAACCCAACCAACTTGGTTATCATTTTGGTAATCTTCTCGCTTTATTTTTTTGCCACTAAAGTCGTAAGAATATTCATGGTCACCTATTTCATCAAGCCATAAAGCTAATGCCTCGTTATTATCCATATTATCTCCTTTAATGTTTTTTTCTTTTAGGACTATATATATGCAAGTGGTTGTGAAGATTCTGAATGTGGACTATACCTTTTGGTCCTGCTTCTCCATCAACGCACCAAATAGCATTATTATCAATGGTAATCTTAAAATCCTTTGACTTTAAACACAAAAAGTGTCCTGTTGTTTTTTTATGTCCAATTCCTAACAAAAACAACTTTAAAATATTAAATATCCCTTTGGTATTGCCTTTTTTAACTAAAACAATATCGAAATAACCATCATTTAAATGACCACCTTTATTGAATCGCATTCCCCCAATACTAATAGTGTTAATGACTAATAATAATGGTACATTCATCTCAACAATTTCTTTTTCCGTTTCAATCTTAACTTTGTTTATTTGTGGGGAAACAATGTCTTTTATGCCGTCAAAGACATACGCCAGTTTTCCAAATAAACGCTTAGCATGTTGTTCAGTTCGATAACTAACACCGGTAAAAGTTCCAATCGCTGACACGTACATAAAATATTGATCATTAATTTTACCAACATCATGTTGAATAATATTACCATCAGCAATTACATTTAAAGCTTTTTTTATATTTCTGGAAATATTTAAATTTCTAGCAATATCATTCACTGTTCCTGTAGGAATATATCCAAGGATAGGACGTTTATAACAAGAAGATACCCCTGTAGTAACATTATTGAAAGTGCCATCACCACCAGAAAAAACTAACACATCGTATACACCACATGCTTCTTTTGCTTTTTCAATAGTGTCTTCCATCGATTTTGTTTCATAAAAGTCCACAAAATCAAATTTATCATTTAGAGTCTTTTTTATTAATGGTAAATACCTAACAACTCTACCTTTTCCACTAAAAGGATTATACAAAAATAAACATTTCATATTACAACCTACCTAAAAAAATTATATCACAAACACATTATCATGTCAAACTCAAATCGTGGTATAAAACTACAAAAAAAGCAAAAACTCTTGTTTTTGCCTTTTTTGATTTTTAAAATTTACTTCTTTCCATTCCTTCATTTATGAATTGATTTTTATAAAGGTTATAATACTCACCCTCAAGAGCTAATAATTCTTTATGGGTTCCTTGTTCTAATATTTTACCATTACTAATCACAACAATTAAATCACAATTGATAATCGTTGAAAGACGATGGGCAACAATAAAACTAGTTCTTCCCTTTAATACCCTTGTGATTACATCTTGGATTAAATATTCAGTTTTTGTATCTATACTAGAAGTAGCTTCATCTAATATTAAAATCTTGGGATCAGCTACAATTGCCCGGGCAAATGATATTAATTGTCTTTGACCCACAGATAGTTTTGAGCCACTATCACCAACATTTGTATTATATCCCTCTTCAAACTCACTAATGAATTCATCAGCTTTTACAAGCTTTGCGACCTTTATGATTTCTTCATCTGTTGCGTCTTTACGACCATAACGGATGTTATCCATTATGGTTCCTTTAAATAAATGAGGCGTTTGTAATACATATCCTAAATTCGAGTGTAACCAGCCAATTGAACGATCACGATAATCTTTGCCATCAATTTTAATTATTCCCTCTACCGGTTCGTAGAAACGACATAATAGATTAACAATTGTTGATTTACCAGAACCAGTCGCACCAACAAAGGCCACGCTCATCCCGGCTTTTACATCTAAACTAAAATCATCCAAAACCACTTCATCTTCAGTATATTTAAATGATACATGTTCAAAACTAATATCGCCTTTGATTGATTCCCAATTCTCTGTTTTAGGTTCAAATAATGTCCCATACTGTTCAATTACTTCAGGTTTATCAACAATCTCAGGTTCAGTTTCTATTAACATCATAATTCGTTCAGCTGAAGCTTGTGCTTGTTGTAATTCAGCGAGCAAGTTAGCAATTGATGAAATTGGATCAAAGAACATCGTTGTATAATTTATAAACAAGTACAATGTTGTAATTGAAATAGCTCCCGTTAAATAATAATTGCCACCAACTCTAAATATTAACATTATCCCTATATAGCCAATTACGATTAATATTGGATAAAATATTGACGAGTTAATAATAGCTCTAATAGAAGTAGATCGCATATCACTTGTTAGATCAGCAAATTCCTTATTACGTTTAGACTCTAACACTAATGTCTTAGTTGTTTTAGTTCCTAAAATCCCTTCATTGTATGAAGCCGTAATCTTAGAATTAATTTTCCTAACACCGCGATAATCTCTAAGAATCTTGCGCCTAAAATACATACTAACAATAAACATTATTGGAACTAAAGCGGCAATAATTAATGCCATTGGCCAATAAATAACAAACAAAATCACTAATATTCCAATCATAGTGGCTCCGCCCCAAAGAATATCGATTAATCCCCAGGAAAGGATCTCCGCCAACTTACGTGAATCACTTGTTAATCTAGCCATAATCCATCCAGCATGAGTTTTATCATAATATGAGAATGATAACTCTTGAAGTTTTTTAAACGCTTCATGACGAATTTCATATGCTATTCTTGTCTCTACGATTCCAGCAAGTTTAATAAACCCCCAAATTGTTAAGGTATATCCAAGGGCAATCCCAGCCAAATATATAGCGTATCTAATAATATCATTGTTTGTATAAATACCTTTTTCAAAGAATAAATCAATCGCTGATGCTGATACTATCGGACTAATAATGTCTAAACCTGATAATAAAACCATTGAAAGTCCCATTAAAAACACAGCACGTTTACGCTTCCATACCATCTTAATAACTTTTTTCCAAACACCGACTTTTAACTTCGATTCCGTGAAATCAAATTCATCATTATTCATTTACTTCACCTCCATCTTTTACAAGGTGAATGAATTCATTTTCCAATGAACCTTGAATATTCCATAATGATTTATATAATCCTTCTTGTTTAGATAATTCATCATGAGTACCAATTGCGGCAACACCACCATTTTCAAGCACAATAATTTTATCTGCTTCTTTTGCGGTAGTGATACGATGCGTAATGATAATTGATGTTATATCTTTATTAGAATTTTTTAAAGCATTTCTTATTTCTACATCTGTTTTTGTATCTACAGCTGACAAACTATCATCAAAAATAATTACTGGCTTTTCTAAAACAAGCATTCTTGCAATGGCAATTCTTTGCTTTTGACCACCTGAAAGAGTTACACCTTTCTCACCAACTAAAGTTTCATATCCTAAATTAAAGTTTATAATATCTTTATGTATCGCTGCAGCGTTTGCTGCTCCATGAATACGATCGCTATTAATATTATCATCAGCGATTTTTATATTCTCGGAAATAGTCTTAGTATATAAGAAAGGTTCTTGAAGGATAATACCAATATTTTTTCTTACCCAATGCTTCTCAATATTTTTGAGTTCAACACCATCAATCTTAATACTACCCTCATCATATTCCAGCATTCTTACCAAAATATTCGCAATCGTTGATTTTCCAGATCCTGTTTTACCAACTATCGCAACTGTTTCTCCTTTATTAATTGTAAAGGATACATTCTTTAATAAATGCTTATCAGTATCACTGAACTTAAAGGAAACATTATTAAATTCAATATTTCCACTTATTTCCGGTTGTAAAGTACCGTTAATAGCATATTCATCAGGTATACTTAAAATCTCATCTACTCTTTGTGAAGCTACAATTGCTTTACCTAAATCGCCAATAATACGTCCTAATCCTCTAATTGGATATACTAGCATAGAAATATACATAATTCCTGCCATGATATCACCCGTAGAAATTGCTCCTGCACGATTCAATAAAATCGCAGCAATCATTGTCGCTCCATATTGTAAGATTATTAACCCATCACTAAAGCCCCAAAACTTCGCCATTGCATCATTAAGTTTCTTAGATTCATCTCGGAACCTTTTACTCTCTTTATCAAAACGATCAATTTCATGCTTTTCCATTGCAAATGCTTTAACAACCCTTACACCATTTACATTTTCTTGAATTACCGTTGTCATATCTGATTCAACTAATTCAACTTCATCAAATTTACGACGAACAAATCTAAAGTAAAATATTGATGAAACTAAAACAATTGGCACAACAATTAAAGTAATTAACATTAATTCAACACTTATAAATGCCATTTGAAAAATACCAGCTGTAACCGAACCAATAATATGCATTACTTGAGGAAATTGTAAACTAATAAACTTTTTAATTGTATCAATGTCTGACGTACATCTTTGAATTAAATCACCTGTATCGACATCATTATGATATGAATATGACAAATTTTGTATATGAACGTACAAATTATTACGCATATCATAGGCAATTTTTTCCGCGAATAATCCCTTAAAATATCCACTTAAGAATAATAATGCTGCTCTAAATGTTTGATATACCAGCAGTACAATACCAACAATTAGGGCTGCTTTTAATGGATCGGTAATTGTTTGAAAAAACTCTACAGTAAACCTTGGCAGAGTTACTTTACTACTAGGGTCTCTTTCAAAGATAATATCAACTGCATATTTTATAAATTGCGGGACATAAGAATATGTTATAGGAATAATCAAAGTCACAAACAGTATTAAGATTAACAAAAATTTATATGGCTTTGCCCACCTAAACAATTTATACATATTGTTCTCCTTTCGAACTTCTCTCCAAAAATAAAATGGTAACAAGTTACCATATCAATAATAATCAATATAAAAACCTAACCTCATCTAATATCTATCTTAAATTTATATCTAAACGTTTTTTCATATAATCACCTACTAAATTATAGTTTCTTTTAAAAATTATATCACAAATCCTTTATTAAGTAAAGAAATAAATAATGTAAAATTGATGTAGTTTTTATCAAACCTTCATAAGCCAAATATGATAAATATAAATTCTACTAATGCGTATCATTTGTTTAAGAGCACATTTATATATATAATATAAATGACAAGCAAAACATTGTCATTTTAGAATTCTGTCTAAAAATATATAGATTTTCGTAAGGAGGAAAATATGCTTTTTTCAAATTATGATCCCTTAAAAGGCAAAATGCTACAAGTTCTTGATAAGGATGGCAAAGTTGTTAATAAGGATTTAGAACCTAATCTAAGTAACAAAGTTTTACTGGAAATGTATCGTATGATGTTACTTGGTAGAATAGCAGATTTAAAAGCAGTGCAGTTTCAACGTCAAGGACGTATGCTCACTTTTGCACCAAATAAAGGGCAAGAAGCAGCCCAAGTAGGAACAATGATGGCAATGAAAAAAACTGACCGGTTAGTACCAGCATTCCGTGAATTAAGTGCTATGTTAACGCATGGCGTAACTTTAGAACAAACTTATTTATATTGGTTTGGAAATGAACGTGGAAGTCACTTTGATGAAGACGTAAATGTTCTACCAGTAAATATTACTATTGGAGCCCAAGTAAATCATGCAGCAGGTATTGCTTATGCTTTAAAATTACAAAAGAAAAAAGACGTCGTTGTAACTTTTATTGGTGAAGGCGGAACATCACATGGTGAATTTCATGAAGGACTTAACTTTGCTGGAATATTTGATTTACCAGTAATAGTAGTTATACAAAATAACCAATGGGCAATATCAACCCCAAGAGCAAAAGCTACAAAGTCCGAAACACTCGCTCAAAAAGCAATTGCTTATGGAATTGCTGGTATTCAAGTAGATGGTAACGACCCTCTAGCAATGTATGTTGCAGCTAGTGAAGCCGCTAAACGGGCTCGAAATGGTGAAGGTCCAACATTAATTGAAGCCGTCACATATCGACTAGGATCACATACAACTTCTGATGATCCTTCCATTTATCGTAAGGAGGAAGAAGTTGCAGAATGGGAAACAAAAGAACCACTTATAAGATTTAAAAACTATCTAATCGAAAAGAATATATGGTCAGAAGCAAAAGATGAAAAATTAAGCGAAGAATTAAATACCTTTATTCTTGAGACATTCAAAATTGTTGAAAAATCAACTGTTTCATTAGCAGAAATCTTTGACTATACATTTGAAACTCGCACACCTCAACTAGATGAACAGTATTTAGAACTAAAAGAATTCTTTGAAGAGGAGGGTATCTAGTATGACATTAATGAATATTCTTGAAGCAATAAACAAGACCATTGACCAACAAATGGAAAAAGATGAAAGTATTGTTGTATTTGGTGAAGATACCGGTTTTGTTGGCGGAGTATTCAGAGCTACTGCCGGATTACAAAAAAAATATGGAGTTGAAAGAGTCTTTGACATGCCAATCGCAGAAGCCGCAATTATCGGATCCGGAATTGGAATGGCTGTTGCCGGATTAAAACCAATCGCGGAGATTCAATTCTCAGGGTTTATACTACCAGGCTATAACCAAGTCGTTGCCCATGCTGCAAGATTACGCAATCGCTCCCGTGGCAAATATCATGTCCCAATGGTTATACGCATGCCATATGGTGGTGGTGTAAAAGCCCTAGAACATCATTCCGAAAGTTTAGATGTCCTATTTGGACATATCCCCGGATTAAAATTAGTTGTTCCGTCAACACCATATGATGCTAAAGGACTTTTAGCGAGCGCAATTCAAGATCCGGATCCAGTTATATTTATGGAACCGAAACGAATCTATCGTGCTTTTAAACAAGAAGTACCTGAAGAAGAATATTATATTCCATTAGGAAAAGCAAAAGTTGTAAATCCCGGAACCGATATTACTGTAGTAGCATGGGGACCATTTATACGTGAAGTACAAAAAGCAATGAAATTATTAGAAAATGATCATATTTCCGTTGAATTAATTGACTTAAGAACAATCTCACCAATTGACGAAGAAACGATTGTTGAATCAGTTAAAAAGACAGGAAGATTACTTGTTGTTCATGAAGCATATAAATCATTTGGACCAGGAGCAGAAATAATATCATTGATCAACGAAAAAGCATTTGTATACTTACAAGCACCACCAGCAAGGTTAGCTGGCGCCGATATAACAGTGCCTCTACCAAGAGGAGAGCATTATTTCATGATTACAGATAAAAAAATTGCTCGAGAAATAAAAAAAATAATGAAATTTATTCCATAAGGAGGAAATATGTACGATTTTAAATTTGCTGACATAGGTGAAGGAATTCACGATGGCCAGATGCTTAAATGGTTTTTTAAAGTCGGTGATAAGGTCAAAGAGGGGGATACATTATGTGTTATTGAAACAGATAAAGTAAACGCAGAAATCCCTTCACCTGTCGATGGCATTATAAAACAACTTGGAGCTCAAGTTGGTGAAGTTATTAACGTTGGTGAAACATTAGTATTAATTGATACTGGTGAAGGCAATGCAACTGTCCCTAATGAAACACCTACACCAAAGGAAGAAAAAGTGACTATAACTGAAGAAAATAAACCATCATCAGGTGTTGTTGGAGAGATCACTGAATCGAATGAAGTAATTGAATCAGCAACAGAAGAAACAACTTCTACTTCTACTTCGCATAAACTTGCAACACCTTTAGCTAGAAAACTAGCATCAGACTTAAATATTGATATAAATAAAATTAATGGAACAGGAGAAAATGCTAGAGTACTAAAAGAAGATATTGAAAAATTTAAGCAACAACCAAATGTGGCTCCAGTACCTAAAGAAGAAATACCCAAAATTAATCAATCACTTCCAAGACGGGTTCCGATTACAAGAAC
>ENA-UOOK01007121-UOOK01007121.1-fermentation-metagenome-genome-assembly--contig:-NODE-7121-length-10339-cov-3.513905_pt1 | contig 10339 bp, 5 predicted proteins | sample MGYA00245777_ERZ724023 | MGnify/ENA primary metagenome ERZ724023 (study PRJEB28704, sample SAMN03018312) | fermentation metagenome | biome: anthropogenic terrestrial biome; feature: soil; material... | reverse complement strand
TGGAGATGTGGGGGGATACCGGCAGCAACATTCTGCGTTGCTGGGGCGGCAATGTCTATGAGGATCATGCGTTTTACGATTATTGCGACAGGCACGGTATCATGGTATGGCAGGACTTTACCATGGCCTGCGCCATGTATCCCATCGACGGGGAGTTCATGGAGGTGCTCCGGCGCGAAGCGGAAGCGGTGGTAACCAAATTACGCAATCATCCGTCCATTGTCCTATGGAGCGGAGATAACGAATGCGACGCCTGTATCGCGGAGTGGGGATCCAATCTGGATCCTTCCGTCAACCGGCTGACCCGCGAAGTGCTGCCGCGGGTGATTGTACGGCTGGATCCGTATCGTCCGTACCTGCCTTCTTCCCCTTATATTTCGCCGGAAGCGTTCCGTCTGTCGGACGGCAGCCGTGGCGGCGGCGACGGAACATCCCTGCTGCCCGAACAGCACCTGTGGGGACCCCGCGATTATTACAAGTCCGGTTTCTACACCCATGCCACCTCCCATTTCACCAGTGAAACAGGTTACCATGGCTGTAACAATTTGTCCTCAATCCGAGGTTTTATCAGCAAGGACAAGATTTGGCCATGGCAGAATAATGAGGAATGGTTAACTCATGCCTCCGAAATGTATGGCAGGGACGGCCGGTATGCTTATCGCATCAGGCTGATGGCCGACCAGATCCATGAGATGTTCGGGTTTGATCCGGACAACCTGGAGGACTTTATCCTGGCTTCTCAGATTTCCCAGGCCGAGGCCGATAAATTTTTCGTCGAACTGACGCGCTGCAAAAAATGGAGGCGGACCGGCGTGATCTGGTGGAATATGATCGACGGCTGGCCGCAGTTTTCGGATGCGGTGGTCAGCTATGATTTTATCAGGAAGCTTGCGTATTACTATATCAAGCGTTCCCAGCAGCCGGTATGCCTGATGCTGGCCGAGCCGGAGAACTGGCACGCAAAGCTGTTGATCGGCAACGATACCTTGCATTCGCACACGGGGATCTACCGCGTATGGGACGGCGATACCGATGAGACGCTTACGGAAGGCAGCTTTGTATCGCCTGCCAACGCCACCGTCGAAGTGGATCGTATCCGCATTTCCCACGGCGATCAGCGGCTGATGCTGATGGAATGGACGATCAACGGCGTGCGTTCGGTCAATCATTATGTGCTGGGCACGCCGCCATTTGATTTTGACCGCTACAAGAGCTGGCTGAAGAAGATCGCCGGGCTGGACGGGGCCTTTGATGCCGGTGAAGTGGGGAAATAAATCGCTGTGTCCGGCTCCCGGATATGTTCTGCCATTGCTTCCTGTGTGGCGGAAATTGAGTTTTGACCATTTTAATCGTATCCTGAGCCGGGGACCCGGAATGTGGATATAAAACAGTTTGAGGTGAATAAAAGAATGGACCTGGAAAACAAAAAGGGCGCCGGCACGCGGTATATCAAATCGGAAGTTCCCTGCCCGGAAGGGGCTAAGGGCTTTCCCAGCCGGGACCCGGAGCTGGACGCCTATCCGGGCTTCGTAAACCCGCCGCCGGGATACGGAGAGGTGGCATTTTACTGGTGGCTGGGGGACAGGCTGACAAAGGAACGCCTGGAATGGCAATTGAATCAGCTGCAGGACAAGGGGGTCATGGGGCTGCAGGTCAACTATGCCCATTCGGATCAGGGCGGGCTCATTTATGGATATACCTATCCCAGCGATCCGCCGCTGTTCTCGGAGGAATGGTGGGAGCTTTTCCGCTGGTTTCTCAAAGAGGCAAAGAAGCGCGACATGTCTGTGAGCCTCAGCGACTATACGCTCAGCAGCCCCGGTCAGGGCTGGTATACGGATGAGATCATCAGGGAAAATCCCGATCTGCACGGGGCGGTCCTTCACTGTGAGATACGGGAAACGGAAGGCGGTCCGGAGGTTTGTACCGAGACGCCGCAAAACACCATAGCGGTTGTCGCATACAAGCTGCGGGACGGGATTGTGGAGCCGGGAACGGCAGTGGACCTGAACCCGCTGGTAAACCGGAATACATTGAAATGGAACCCTCCGCAGGGTAAGTGGAGGATCTTTCTCATTCACTCCGTTGAAAATCTCGATTCCCTGGACCCCATGAACCCGTTAGCGGGGAAAAAAGTAATCGAAACGTTCTTTTCGCGGTTTGAAGACCGCAATCCGGGAGAAGGCGGAAAGGGGCTGGATTTCTTTTTTTCCGACGAATTATGTTTCGGCGTGGAGGGGAACCTCTGGAACGGCAGTTTTCCGGAAGAGTTCCGGAAACGAAAGGGCTACGACCTGATTCCGGGGCTTCCCGCCCTGTTTGCCGACATCGGACCGGTGACGCCGAAAATAAGGCTGGATTACCGGGATGTCATGGTAGCCCTGGAAGAGGAGGGATATTTCAGGCCCATCTTCGATTGGCACCAGGAGCGGGGGATGATCTACGGCTGCGACCACGGCGGCCGGGGCAGGAATGTGGCCGAATTCGGCGACTATTTCCGCACCCAGCGGTGGAACCAGGGTCCGGGCAACGATCAACCCGCCCTGCATTCCGATGTGATAAAGAACAAGGTGTCCAGTTCCATCGCCCACCTCTACGAACGTCCCCGCACCTGGCTGGAGGGGTTCCATTCCAGCGGCTGGGGTACGTCGTCGGGACAGGTGGCGGATGCCACCTTCCGGAATTTTGTGTCGGGCCATAACCTTCTGACACTGCATGGTCTGTATTATTCCACCCACGGAGGCTGGTGGGAATGGGCTCCTCCGTGCAACCACTTCCGCATGCCGTACTGGCGCCACATGGGGGAATTTCTCCGATGTTCCGAACGTCTCAGCTATCTTCTCAGCCAGGGAGTACACCGCTGCGACGTGGCCATCCTGTATCCGGTAGCGCCCGTGGAAGCGGGGATGGACGGGGACATGGCCGTGAAAGCGGCTTTTGAGGCGGGGTATTATCTTTTTGATCGGGGAATCGATTACGATTTCATGGACTTCCAGTCGCTGGAACGTGCCCAGGTAAGAGGCGGTGCGCTTCACGTGGCCGGAGAGGTCTTCCGGGTGTTGATATTGCCTGCCATGAAGGCAATCCGTTTTGCCGCTCTTGAGAAAACCCTGGAGTTTTTCCGGGCGGGGGGCATAGTCATCGCCCTGGGCGCTCTTCCGGAAGCCAGCGACCGGGCCGGCAGGAGGGATCCCGTATTGGACGGCATCGTGGAGGAGATCTTTGGCCGGAAGCGAAGGGAACCCGGCAATGCGGAACCGACGAAAGCGGAATCGATGACAGCGGAACCGGAAAAGGAGGATTCCCTAAACCTTAAGGGGGATACTGCCCGGGGGAAAGGATATTTTCTGTATGCGGTTACGGAGGCCGAAAAGGTGATCAACGACGCCTTTCCGAGAGACTTTGCCTGCCTGTCCTCTCTGCCGGAAGAGGCAAAATCCTGGGTAATGCACCGGAAGGTGGGAAGGCGGGACATCTACATGGTCTACGGGGTCCCCCGGGATACGGAATGCTTTTTCCGCGCGAGGGGAAACGCGGAGCTGTGGGATCCCTGGACGGGGAAAGCCCGGCGGCTTCCCGTCCTTGCCCGGACCGGGGAAGGGACAAGAATGCGGATGCCTCTGGAAGCAAACGAGGCGCAGTTGATTGTGTTCCAGCCCGGTGAGGCGGCTCTTTTACGGGAAGGGGACGTAAAACGGGAATCCCGGCCGGTCATGGAGAGATTATGCCTTGACGGCGAGTGGGAGTTTACGCTGGAACCTACCCTGGATAACCGCTGGGGTGATTTCCGCCTGCCGGCCTTTGACGGCACGATCGGAGCGGAGGCCAGAAAGTTCCGGTACCGGCAGGAACCGGAGACGGCACGCGAAAAGCCGGTATGTAAAGAACCTGCCCGCGAGGGATCGGAATATGAAGAGTCAGTGTACGCAGAACCTGCATGCAAAGGGCCGGATTGGGAGAACCCGGCCTTTGGAGAACCCGTGTGCGGAGAATCGGCACGCGGATGGGAAGCCCCGGAGCTGGAGGATTCCGCCTGGACGGAGGTTACCTGTTCCTACGGCCCTTATTTTTACAGGCTGGGCCCCGTGGGTGCGGATACCGATTACGAAGCCTTGGAGGCGGAGTTGTCCCGGCTGACCGGGATAGACGAACGAAAACCGGTGAAGGTTTCCGGCAGGGAGCTGCATTGGCAGACCTGTGATTTTTCCATGAGGTTGGGAGTGGAAAACGCTCCCGGTCACCAGGGATATCACGGCCTGAAGGAAATCGTAAACGACGATTTCCTTCTCCTGGGCAGGTCGGAGCTGTGTTTTACCGGCTCCCGCTGCAGCCAGGAGGGCGACGGAGGCCGGTATTACCTTTGGACCACGGTCCGAAGCGCGGCCGGCGGCGAAGCCGTCGTCCGGGCCGGCAGCATAAAGCCGTCAGGGATCCGGGTAAACGGGACGCCCTACAGGGGCGGCGTGGAATCCGTGTCTCTGAAAGCCGGTGTCAATACCCTGCTTCTGTGTTACGAGGGATACGGCAGGACCCATTTCCTTCTCGAGGATCCGGATGCGCCGAAGGATTGGCGGCAGACCCGCCCCCTTGCCATGAGCTGGTACAATAGACCCGGAGTTTTGGGCTTTGACCCGTATCCGCAAAGGAAAAACCCGGTGGGCTGGTATCGTTTTACGGCGGCTCCGGGATTACGTTCCATGACGGTAACCGCTTTTGGAACACTACGGTGCTGGGTGGGAGGAACGGAGGCTCCGGCGGAAGCGGAGAAAACCAATGGGGACGGTTCCGTACAGTACAAGGTTGTCCTGCCGGGGATAGCGGAGCGCTGCGAAGTCGTCGCCATCCGGCTGGATCATATCCCGGGCTGCTATGGCGGAGCCGCCTTGCCCGAACCGATTGCGCTGGATTGCGTGACGGGGCGCATGGAGACCGGCGACTGGTCGGAAATCGACGGCCTCCGGAGCTATTCGGGAGGTGCCCGTTATCGGAGGAGCTTTCTGCTAGAACCCGAAGCGGTCGGGGGAAAATGCGTTCTGAATCTGGGGGAGGTGGTGTCCTCTGCGGAGGTCCGCATCAACGGGCGTTTTGCGGGCATCAGAGTGGCGCCTCCGTGGAAATTCGACATCACGGACCTGGTGAGGCCGGGAGAGAACGAGGTGGAGGTTTTTGTATACAATACCCTGGCCAATCACTATCTGACCATTCCCACCTTTTACCGGGGATCGTTGAAATCCGGACTGATCGGCCCGGTAACGGTCGAAACGGAAAGAAAAACAAGCAGATGAATCGCTGCTGATTCGCTTTCGCGGCTTCGGCGGATGAGTTTTTTTACAGCGGAATCAAGCATGAGGATTAACAAGGAGGAACGAAACAATGAGCAAAATCATACCGACAAAACAGCAGCTTTCTTTTCTGGACTGGGAAATGGGCGCATTTTTTCATTTCGGGATCCGGACCTTTTACGAAGGGCACCGGGATTGGGACGGAAAGGCGATGGATCTGAAAGCTTTTCTCCCCACCGGGCTGGATTGTGAGAACTGGATCCGGACCATAAAGGAAGCGGGACTGACCTACGCCATCCTGGTCTGCAAGCATCACGACGGATTTGCCAACTGGCCGTCGAAATACACGGAATATTCCGTGGCCAATACCCCCTGGAAGGACGGGAAGGGCGACGTGGTACAGGAGTTTGTGGCGGCCTGCCGCAAATATGATATCAAGGTGGGGCTGTATTATTCCCCTGCGGAAGCAGGATTTCAGGAACGCTCGCCAAAGGAGCATGACGATTATTTCATCAGCCAGATCGGTGAATTGCTGAGCAACTATGGAAAGATCGATTATCTCTGGTTCGACGGATGCGGGTCGGAAGGCCATGAATACGACAAGAAAAGAATTATAACGGCCATCCGCAGTCTTCAGCCTGAGATCCTGATCTTCGGCATGTGGGATCCCGATACGAGATGGATAGGCAATGAAGCGGGCGTGGCGGGTGTAGCCAACGGCAACCTTGTATCCGGATCGGATTTTTCCGCTCTGGCAGGCGACAGGGACGGTCTGGGGGAGGAATGTTTTCTGCCGGCGGAATGCGATTTCCGGATGAGGGATCGGAACTGGTTCTACAGTGAATATGATGTCCATACGGTCAAAAGTGTGGAAGAGCTCATTTCCCTGTATGATTACTCCGTTGGCAACAGTGCCAATTTCCTCATAAACATCGGGCCGGACCGGAGAGGCCTCCTGCCGGATGTGGATGCCAGAAGGCTGCTGGAATTCGGAAAGGAAATCAAAAGACGCTTTTCCCAACCGATTCCGAGCACATGGGAGGCCGCGGAGAACGGAATCGTCATAAAGCTGGACGGGGAACGCTTCATTAACCATGTGGTATTGGCGGAAGACCTGTCGGAAGGGGAAAGTATCCGGGCGTTTTCTGTCCATATTAGGTCCCGATTGATCGACACGCCGGTTTGCGTGCATATCGGCGCTGCCGTCGGGCATAAGCGGATCATCAGCTTCCCCTCCATCCGAGCGACGGAGATTATCGTGGAGGTTACGAAAGCCGAAGGGGAGTATCGCTTCTTGGCACCTCAGGTCTATGATATATAAATATACAGTCCGGGCAGGTAACAGGAATATGACATTGCCGTTATGCGACCTTTCCCGGCGGAATCGCAGCCACATTGCGGGTAAGATTCCGAAAGCAGATATCGATATCAAAAACGGGGAAGAAAGGATCCACAGCATTTGCGAGAATGCTGTGGATGTTTTTTGCGGCAGGAAGATATATTTTCAGACTGGATAAAAGATGAAGATCTGCACGGCGACATGTTATTACTTTACGATAAATCTTATGATATTACGATATACACAGGAATCCAACAATAGTACAATAATACTGTAAGTACATAAGGGACTGCGGTTCAGTTCAAGCGATTTATGTATTTTGTACCAATGTACGGAATTTTCGGTAATATGGGCGCATTATATCATATATCTCAGCAAGAATCAGACAGGGAAGGAATGATCGTCCCAACCGATGTCTGATCACCAATTGGTTATCATTTGATTTATTTAAGTGTATTCGTTGCTATATTGCGTCCCGATAAAGTTTCCGAATTTTCATTTTATAAAAAAGGCAGAATCATTTGAGGCATGAGGAGGCACGCAATGAAGACAGAAATTGTGGAATCAGAGCAATTGCAAGGCGCGAAAGCATTGAAACTGAATAAACGGCAAAGGCTTTGGAAGGACATCAAAGCCGCAAAATATTTATATATGCTCATCGTACCGGTCATGATTTATATCCTTATCTTCCGTTACGGTCCGATGTACGGTATCGTCATCGCTTTCAAAGACTACAAGATCGGTGACGGCATCTGGGGCAGCGTATGGGTTGGCCTGAAACATTTCAGGAGGCTGTTCAACAGCTATGATTTCTACCAGATTCTCCGAAACTCCCTGATGCTGAACGTATACAGCCTTGTTTTTCAGTTTCCTGTGCCGATTATACTGGCTCTTTTGCTTAACGAAGTGAAGAATCGCTTTTTTAAAAAAACGGTGCAAAGCATCCTGTATCTGCCCCATTTTCTTTCCTGGGTGATTCTGGCCGGTATTGTCATTCAAATGACTTCCCCCAGTACGGGCATCATTAACATGATCATCAAATCGCTGGGCGGCGAACCGATCTATTTTATGTCGAATAAAGTCTGGTGGCTGGTCATTTATGTCGTCTCAGGGATATGGAAGGAAGCCGGATGGGGAACAATTATTTATTTGGCTTCCATATCAAATGTAGACGCCCAGTTATATGAGGCGGCATATATTGATGGCGCCAACAAATGGAAGCAGACCTGGCATATCACTCTTCCCGCCATTAAGTCCACGATTGTGATTCTGCTCATCATGAGCATGGGAAGCATGATCAGCGTCGGTTTTGAAAAAATCTATATGTTGTCCAATGACTATGTCCGGGAGGTTTCCGAAGTCTTTGCCACCTATACCTACCGGCTGGGCATTCAGAATGTGCAGTACAGCTATACGTCGGCGGTTGGTTTGTTTCAGTCCATTGTGAACTTTGTCCTGCTAGCGGCAGCCAATTATGTCGCCAACCGAATGGGCGAGCATGGAATCTGGTAAAAGGGGAAGGAGGACAAGAGATGGCGCATAAAAAACGCATCCGGATTTCAACCGGAGAAAGAATTTTCTATATCGTAAATTATTTTTTCCTGACACTGCTTGGGATAAGCACATTATATCCATTCGTGAATACCATAGCGAATTCCCTGAGTTCCAGCCGTGCCATTCTGACCGGGGAAGTGGTCCTGCTTCCGGTGGAATGGACGGTGGAAGCTTATCGGCAGATCACAACGCAGGGACGCATTTTCCATTCCATGGCCAATACCGTATATCTGACGCTCATAGGCACCTTTCTGAATATGCTTGTCACCACCATGTGCGCCTATCCTCTGTCGAAGAGGTATTTTCCGGGCAAAATGCTGTTTGTTACCCTGATTGCTATAACGATGTTCTTCGGGGGAGGCATGATTCCTACTTTTATTCTCATAAGGACCATCGGATTGATGGACAAATATGGCGCATTATGGCTCTTGTCACTTTTTTCTACGGGGAATATGATTATATTGCGGCCCTTTTTTCAGCAGCTCCCGGCAGAATTGGAGGAATCCGCTAAAATCGACGGGGCGAATGATATTACGGTATTGGTCAGGATCTATCTTCCACTGTCCAAGGCGGTGCTGGCTACCCTTACCCTGTTCTATGCGGTGGGATGGTGGAATTCCTATATGGGTCCGCTGCTGTATATATCGGATCCCGACAAGACCGTTCTGATGCTGAAGCTGAAGCAGCTGCTGGACCAGAGCCAGATGGCCCAGCTGCATCCGGAGGAAGTGGGCGTAGTAAAACAGATTGTAGCGCCGGAATCCTTCAAGGCGGCTTCCATCATCGTTTCAACCGTGCCGATCCTTTGTGTATATCCATTTCTGCAGAAGTACTTTGTGAAAGGAGTCATGGTTGGCTCCATTAAGGGCTAGATGCGACACGCCGTCGCACAATCATTGTTTGGCTGGCTTAAACACATGAAATGCCTGCGTTTCAAGTGTAATGCAAACCGGTTGCTATGGCAACAAAACCATAAAATAAATCACAAAATAAATGAAGGAGGAAAACAAAAAATGGCAAGAAGAACTCTATCTGTCGTATTGGTTGCTCTGTTTCTTTTCGGTATACTGGCAGGCTGTTCCGGCAATGGCGGAAGCTCCGAGACGGATACCGATTCCAATGAGGGCAAGACTTCCGAAACCACATCTGCGCCAGAAAAAACGGAAAATGCCGGAAAGCAGGAAGAGAAACCGAAAGAGACCATAGAAATCTCCATGACGGTACTCGACCGGGGCGGGATTCCTGCAGAACTGGGAAGCTATGCCGAAAATGCCGGCGTCGACTACATCAATGAGGAAATGGCGGAATACGGAATTCAGGTAAGCGTGGTGCCCGTTCCCCGCAACCAGTCCTATGACAAAATGAATGCCATGCTGGCAGCCGGAACGGCTCCGGATATCCTCTGGGAATACAGCAGGGGCTGGTGCAATCAGTTGCGGGTGCAGAAGGTGATTCTGCCGGTGGATGACATCATCGAAAAATACAGCACGGATTATAAGGCTTACTTCGAAGCAAATAAGGATCTGCTTGCTCCCTATGTGACAATGGACGACGGAAAAATGTATGCGTTTACCAGTCTGCGCTCTGCCAACGCCCTTCCTACGGCGGGCGGCTGGTATCGGAATGATCTGGTGGAAGAAGCAGGAAGGAAAGCTCCGGAAACACTGGAGGATGTGATAGAGATTTCAAAAGCCGTGAAGGAGAAGCATCCGGACATCGTACCGATAGCGGCTTCCCTGCATTATCTGAATATCATCAAGGGCACCTACGGTTATTTCTCGCCGGAGATCAAGGAAGGGGACACGCTGATCCATCCCGTTTTCTCCCAGAACTACAAGGATGCCATGGAGATGGCGAGAAGGCTCTATCTGGAGAAGATCGTCGACCAGGAGTATATCACGGATACCACTTATGCCAGGCAGCAGCAGTTGTGGAACTCCGGAAATGCCCTCTTTTATTTCAATGGTGCCGCCGGTTCGTATAAGGAACTGGTGCAGACCGTACCCGGCGCGGATCCGCTGCCCCTGCCGCCCTTTAAGAGCCAATACGGACAGTTCATGCTGACACCCCAGTCTGCCGCACGGTTCTATGTGAAGCTCAATGCCGATATGGCGGACGATGAGGAAAGACATGAAAAAATATACAATTCTTTACTTAAAGAGTA
>ENA-UOOK01007120-UOOK01007120.1-fermentation-metagenome-genome-assembly--contig:-NODE-7120-length-10343-cov-5.076400_pt1 | contig 10343 bp, 14 predicted proteins | sample MGYA00245777_ERZ724023 | MGnify/ENA primary metagenome ERZ724023 (study PRJEB28704, sample SAMN03018312) | fermentation metagenome | biome: anthropogenic terrestrial biome; feature: soil; material... | reverse complement strand
ATTTTTCTGTACAAGGATATATATTATATAAAACAGATAATATTTTTATAAGCTCAATAAAGGCATTATCACCCTCATCGCTGCCTGTTGTGGGAAATGCGGTAACATCATTTTTCGGTGTTTTTTTAAAAAGCCTGTTGATGATAAAGGATGTGCTTGGAATAGTAATTATAATTTTTATTTTATCATCTTTCGGGGGCTCGATAATAAAAATCAGTATAGCACTTATTGTGTATAAGGTGCTTGGGGTAATTACAGAACCTTTTAATGAAAATATATCCAAGCTGATTTATGAAATGGCTGATATGTTCTATATTTACCTTATATGCCTGATAACTCCTGTAATAATTGTGACTGTTTACTACTCGATAATAATAAATTATATGAATAACATTTTGGGTTAACTATGAAAACAACAATTGTAAATACACTGATTTTAATATTAATTTTCAATTTAATAATGATAATATTTCCGGAAGGGAAGACGCAGAAATTTTGCAGGATATCTATTAAACTTTTAATCATGATTTTTATTTTGGATAATATATTTCTTAGTGGGAGCTTGAATATAAATTTGTTAAAAGCAACGGATGTACCTGTATATCAGAGAGAAATAAAAGTAAATTCTCCTGAAGTTATTGATTCCATAAACGAAACAAACTTCCCGGGAGAAGAGGTGGTTTCAAATATCACCTTAAGCTTCAACGAAGACATGGAAATAAGCGCAAGGGTAAACTTAAGAAGGCTCCCGGCAAATGATGAGATCAACAAATTGAAAGAAAACATAGCTGAAATTTTTCAACTTAACTCAGATAACATAGATTTTATAAACGGAGGATTATATGAATGATTTTATTAAAATGCTTAAAGAAAACAAAAAATTAGGCTATGCTGTCAATGTTTTTATATTATTGGTAATAATATCTTTAATATTAAAACTTGATTTTTCACCATTTTCAACGGAAGTCTCTCCAAGTTATCAGGAAAGTGAAGTTAAAACAGAAAGCTATGTTTATGCCTTAGAAAAAAGAATGGAGGAAATATTAGGTAAAATAGACAATATAAAAAGCGTTGATGTAATGATTTACACTAAAAAAACTCCTGTGTTGGAACCTGTTTATGATGAAAACATAAGCAATGAAACAAATATTGAATCCATGAGCGACGGTACTAAAAGAGAGGTGAACAGAGAGACAAAACAAAATAAAGTAATAATGGGAAGGGATAATTCAGTAGTGGAGCGGTATTACCAATATCCTGAAATATCCGGGGTGCTGATAGTGGTAAATTACAGCGGTAATAAAGATATTTACAGCATTCTTTTGAATTCTGTAAAAACTTTATTGGATATCAAATTAAATGATATTGAAATAGTAGTTATTAACTAAGGGGGTAATTATGATAATGAGAAAGGAAACATTAGTTTTTTTGGCATCTTTGGCAATAATATTTATTATCGGCTACATAAATATGAGTATGACGCCGGATAATATGATCAAAGATGTTGAAACAGGACAATCGGAGAAAACCGATAATGATATTGCACAAATAGTTGAAGGCGGTATCAATGAAGTTGACTTTGCGGGAATTTTGCCTGAGGCAGACTATGAAATCATAGGCGACATCACTGATTTGACAGGAGCGGAGCATGCCTCTTCAGAAGGTGTGCTTGGAATGCTAAATACAAGCTTTGCCAATTTTAAATTAAACAAAGAAAAGGGCAACATGGATGTGTTGGATTATCTTGAAGAAAGCCTTAGCTCATCTTCCATATCGGAAGACACAAAGGCACAATTTGAGCAGCTTTTATTAAAAAAGAATTCATTTATAGGTTCAGAGCAGGGAATTGAGCTTATGCTGCAGTCAAAAGGATATAATGAAACAGTTGCCATTGTAGACGAAAGCATGGTAAAGGTCGTTACCAATGAACCGATTGAACAGTCGGATGCAACTATTATTTTAGACATTGTTGTTTCGGAAACCAAATATGAACCTTCTCAAATAAAAATTGTTAAATTCGATAATATTGATTTGTAATAATTTACAACTTCTGCTATAATTATTTTAGGAGGTGCTATTATGGATAACGAAACTTTTGAATTTGGTCAGGTTAAAATATCCGATGATGTTGTAATAATTATTGCAGGTATTGCAGCAGGCGGAGTTAAGGGAGTAAATACAACACGTACGGGAATGGCTGACGGAATAACTAATTTATTTTCAAAAAACAATTATTCTAAGGGAATAAAGGTTGAAATTAATGAAAATAACGTAGTATTGGACATATTTATAAATGTTGAATACGGCTATAAAATCAATGAAGTTGCAAGAGAAGTTCAGAAAGCTGTAAAGAAAGAAATTGAAACAATGACAGACTTGCAGGTAGCTGCTGTTAATGTGCATGTACTTAACATAGTTCAGGACAAGGAAAAAGACAAAGACAAAGACAAAGACAAGGATAATGAGCCTGCGGACATAGCAATAGAATAAATTTGCATATAGGTTGACAAAGTAAGCAGAAGGGGGACACACCTCTACACTTGGGAGAGTCTCTGTGGGCAATAGGAATGTCCCCATACTTATTGTCAATCTATAATTTTTCAGAAGCTTTTTGACCATTCAGCATGGAGGTAATATGAAACGAAAAAAAACAAGGGAAGAAGCTGTGAAAATTGTTTACAGCATGGATGTAAACAAAGAATTCAATTTAAACAATATACCTGAATATATAGAGCATTTTGAGCTTGAAGATATGGATGTTGATTATTTGGAAAAAACCATAGCCGATATGATTGATAACATGGAAGAAATAGACAAATACATTCGTGATAATTCAAAGGACTGGAAAATTAACCGTATTGCAAAGGTTGATCTTGCTGTACTTCGTATTGCTCTTTCCGAAATATTATATAATAAAACCATACCGGAAAGCGTATCAATAAATGAAGCTGTAGAAATAAGCAAGAAATTTTCAAACGAGGATTCCCATAAATTCATTAACGGTATTCTCGGTACCGTGGTAAGGTGTATTAAGAAATGACATATATTTTAGGTATTGATACAAGTGCTTATACAACGTCAATTGCACTAATTGATGCACAAAGTAACAAAATACTTGCAGATGAGAGAAAGGTTCTTGAGGTTGGAAAGGGACAGAAGGGGCTAAGGCAGCAAGAGGCAGTTTTTCAGCATTTAAAAAACTTACCGGTTCTTTACGGAAAAATTACACAGGACATTACAAAGGTTAAAACAATATGCGTAAGCTCAAAACCCCGAAACTCAGAAGACTCATATATGCCCGTATTCACTGTGGGACAAAATTTCGGAAAAGTTATTTCTCGTACATTGGATTGCTCGTACATTGAATATTCTCATCAGGAAAATCATATATCAGCTTCGTTAATAGATAATTACAAAAATATAGACCACAGGTTTCTTGCTGTCCATATATCCGGAGGTACAACGGAATTTGTATCCGCCGAGAAAGGCATAAAAGGATTCGAAACAAAAATTGTGGGGGGAACAAAGGATATTACTTTCGGTCAGCTCATAGACAGAATTGGCATTTTAACGGAATTTCCGTTTCCCTGCGGTAAGCATATGGAAGAATACTTAGCGGGCAAGCGCGTGGATGAAATTAAAACCCCGGCTGTAAGCGGTTCATCATATATAAATTTATCCGGAATGGAAAATTACTACGGTAATTTGGTAAACAAGTATACAAGGGAAACTGTTATAAATTCTCTTTTTAAATATATAGCGGAATGCATATTGCATATAATACGCAGCTTATCACACTTTAACTTTAAAACCGTAATTATTTCGGGAGGAGTTGCTTCAAACAGCCGTATAAGAAATTATTTGATTGACAATATAAAGGAATATGAAATAATTTTTCCTTCCGTTGAAAATTCTTCGGACAACGCTGTGGGACTTGCGTTTCTTCCTATTATTGACAGGTGGTACAATGAAATTAAAACCGATTAAGGTATCTTACCTAAACCAGTATATAAAAAGATATTTAACGAGCAATGCCATTCTCAATAACCTGAGGGTGGAAGGCGAAATTACAAATATTCGGACAAGCAAGACGGGCTATACATATTTTTCATTATGTGATGAAGGATCCTGTATAAGCTGTGTTGCTTTTTTTGCTGATACAATCTCTAAAAACGGTGACATGATAATTGCGGAAGGAGAGCTTTCCGTTTATGAAGTAAAGGGTACATATCAGCTCATTGTGAGGAATATCGAGAGAACAGGAATGGGAAAGATTCTTCTCGATTTGGAAATATTAAAGGAAAAATTAAAATCCCGGGGAATATTCGACCGCAAAAGGGAAATTCCCCTGTATCCGCAAAAAGTAGGCATAATAACATCCAAGACAGGGGCGGCAATAAAGGATATATTGAAAACTTTGGAAAGTGTAAAAGCGGATATAGAAATAACTGTTTATAATGCTTTGGTACAGGGTGAAAAATCCAAGGATAACATTATTGAAGGACTGAAATATTTTAACAGTGCCGAAACCGATATTATTCTGATTGCAAGAGGGGGAGGAAGCTTTGAAGATTTAAATATATTCAATGACATGGATTTAGCCATGGAGGTATATAAGTCCAAGGTTCCGGTTGTTACGGGCATAGGGCATGAAACCGACAGAACATTGACGGATTACGTAGCGGATGTTTACTGTCACACTCCCACAGCCGCAGCAGAAAGAATTATTAAGGGTTATAAGGATGTTGAGGAGAAATTGAATAATCTGTTGTTTGCCTTAAAGTCGGGTACAAGTAATATTATTTCCCTAAAAAGGGCTGACCTTATGTCGTCAAAATATATTTTAAGAAGCAATTTACCCTTGGAGGATATTTATAAGTTAAGAAATCAATTAAATGCTTATAAAAATATAATAAAGAATGAAACGGAAAGGTATATAAATACTCTTAATTTCAATTTAGAAATAATGAATGAAAAATTAAATACCTTTGACTACAGCAGGCAGCTTAAAAAAGGATTTGCATTGATATCTGACATGGACGGAAATATTATTAAGTATAGAGAGCAGGTAAATGTGAAGGATATTTTGCAAATACGGTTTGCTGATTTTAAAATAGAAGCTGAAACTATCGATATAAAAGAGGTGTAATATGGAATACGAAAGCTTTGAAGCTGCATTGGAAGAATTGAAAAATATAGTCACGCAGTTTGAAAACAACAAGGATATAACACTGGATGATTTGCTGAAAAAATATGAAAGCGGAATGAACGCATATTCCTTTTGCGTGAAAAAATTGGATGACACTCAAAAAAAGATTAAAATTATAGACGAGAATATTGAATAAAAAAGTGTATATACATTTTTATAATTATTAAAAATATTAATTGATATAAATAAATTCTTATGCTATAATTTTATTGAATTATCCAATAATTATTTTTTTAAAGGAATATTTATGTATTATGGATGAGATTAAGACAGAATATAGGCTTGATGTATATTTGCACAAAATGGGTTTCGCTGAAAGCCGAGAAAGAGCAAAACGACTGATTTTAGACAAATCTGTATTCGTTGGCGGTAAATTAATAACAAAGCCATCATATACCGTTAGGGATGATGCGGAAATTAAAGTCACAGGGAACTTTGATTATGTGGGCAGGGGATATGTAAAACTTGAAAAGGCAATTAAATCATTTAATATCAATATTGAAAATAAAACAGCCGTTGATATCGGAGCATCAACAGGAGGATTTACAGACTATCTGTTAAAACACGGAGCAAAAAAAGTATATGCTGTGGATGTGGGAAATAATCAGCTCCATGATTCTCTAAGAAATGATTTTAGGGTTATGAATATTGAAAATACAAATTTCAGATACATAGATACATCTTTATTTAATGATATAGATATAGTAACAGTGGATGTTTCATTTATTTCGCTAAAATATATTTTGCCTAAGATTGTCGAAATAAGTCACAATAATACGGATATTATCATATTGATTAAACCGCAGTTTGAGGCGGGCAAAGAAAATGTAGGTAAAAAAGGAATTGTCAAAGATAAGAAAATTCATTTGGATGTTCTTAACAATTTATATTATTCTTTTAAAGAGAATAATTTTAACTTGATTGATATAGATTATTCTCCGATTAAGGGAGCTGAAGGAAATATAGAATATTTGGCACATTTAAAAATGACGGGTACTGAAAAAGACTTTATTTTCAAAGACATAATCAGCAAAGCCTTTGAAATATTATAAAAAAACTAAGAGGTGGCAAATGAAAAAGTATACAAGACAAAGTAAAATTTTAGAGTTGATTTCTAAAAGCGAAATTGAAACTCAGGAGGAATTGGCTGAAGGGCTTAAAGCCATGTGCATTGATGTAACTCAGGCTACGATTTCAAGAGACATTAAGGAGCTAAGACTTGTAAAGGTAATGTCCAAAAACGGAAAATATAAATATGCAACCATAGGTCAAAGCCAGGAAGGAATAACGGACAGATTGAATAAAATATTCGAAAATTCCGTAGTTTCAATTGACAGCGCAATGAATATTATCGTAATTAAAACAATTCCCGGAGCTGCCCAAATATGTGCATCCGCAATAGATTATATGGGAGTTGATGAAATTGTGGGAACACTTGCAGGTGATGACACTGTTTTTGTTGCTATAAGAAAAACGGAAGATGTGGATTATGTACTGCAGGAATTTAAAAAGAATATAAGATAATGGTGATAATATGCTGCTAAGTTTAAATATAAGCAATTTTGCAGTATTTGAAAATGTATTTATTAGCTTTGACTCCGGATTTAATGTTTTTACGGGAGAAACAGGTTCCGGAAAAACAATTTTGATTGAAGCCATCCGGCTTATTTTAGGTGAACGTGCATCGAAGGAACTGATAAGAAAGAATAAAAACTCCGCATATATTGAAGGCATTTTTGATATCAGCGGAAATGACAGTCTTTACTTTATGCTGAAAAATATGGATATAAAAATCGATAAGGATGACTTTTTAATTATTTCGAGAGAATTGATGGACAACGGAAAGAGTATAAATAAGCTCAACGGAAGAACCGTACCCCTAAACACAATAAAGACAATAGGAAGCTTCTTAATTGATATTTACGGACAATTCGGACATGAAAGCTTATTCAAAAAGGAAAATCATATTAAATTGCTCGACAGCATGATACATAAGGAATTATCCACCCTTTTGCACGATTATAATGAATCATTTTTAAAATATAATAAATTATGTAAAGAAATAGAAATTCTTAAAGGAAAATTATTGAACAAAGAAAAAAAAATTGAGCAGATTAGATACGAAATAGATGAAATTGATGATGCGCAGTTAAAAGAATCCGAAGAAGATGAATTATTAAAAAAGATTAAAAAGCTTTCAAACATTCAGGAGATTAAAAAATCCCTCTATGAAGCAATTCGAAATATCCACAGTGACAGCTTAAACAATGTTTACAGTATTCTCAACAGGATTCAGGGATATGACGAAAAATTGGAGGATTTTCTTTCAAGGTTGGACATTCAGTTGGAAGAGCTTAAATTATTGAGCTATGATTTGAGAGATTATTCGGATAGTTTGGATATCGACGAAAAAGAACTTATTAATATAGAAAACAGAATGTCACTGATAAATCGTTTAAAAAGAAAATACGGTTTTTCAATTGAAAAAATTAACGAACTGTCATCTGAAGGATTGTTTTCTATTATGCTGTCACATCGACCAGAATATTATAAAGTTTACGAAACAACAGATGTAAATCTGATTTTATCCGGACATGCACACGGTGGACAATTTCGAATACCGTTTGTCGGGGGATTAGTAGCACCTACTCAAGGGCTACTTCCTGAATACGATAGTGGAGTTTATCAAGAAGATGAATTTGCTATGGTTGTGAGCAGGGGGATAGGAAATAGTATAATTCCTGTTCGTTTTAATAATCAACCCGAAGTAATAATTATTGAACTAAGGAACTGAATTTATAAAGAACCCAAAATTCCAATTTTACGAGTGGATTGATATAAAAATCTTTAGGAGTTACGATATGTCATACAATCCCAAAGTGCATGTTATACCTGCTAAACCTCCAAAGCGAGAGAAACGGGATAGAAAGAAAAAATAGAGATAAGAAAAATTATATGTGGGAAATAAATCATCCTTTTCCTTATGAAGATTCATTTGTTATTAATAAAACGATTGAATTAGAGAGTTTTTTAGAGAAAGAAAGTATTACTGGTGTTGTTTACTTCCATTCTCAGATGAGGGATTACTTAAATAAAATTGATTATGAGTATATGATCTGGCAAGAATGGAAGGAAGGATATGCAAGATATATAGAAAATTTAATAAGAAAAAAGATCGGTATAAAGACTAATTCAAATAAAATTCAACCTAAATTAAACCGAATTAGTTTTTATGAAATCGGTAGTAAATATATACATCTTTTGATTAAAGAAAATCCAAATTTAAAAAACGATTTAAATGGACTTTACTATAAAATGTTGAATCCTTAAAGTTTAGAATGTATATTACTCACTTTAATAATAAACATAATTTTATGCAATAAACAAAATATATATTTAGGTGATGAAAAGATGATTATAAAAGAAATTAATAATAAACAAGAAAAGAAAGAAATATCGACCAGTATCTTGGAATCACTTCCTAATTGGTTTGGGATACAAGAATCTACACAAGAGTATATTAATAAAAGTAGCTATTTACCATTTTTCGCAGCAATCAATGAATCAAAGCCATTGGGATTTATTTCAATAAAAGAAAATAATCAATATACTGCTGAGATTTATGTTATGGGGGTTCTTCCTAATTGTCACAATCAAGGCATTGGAACATCTTTAATTAATAGAGTTTTACTATGGGCTAAAGAAAAAGGATATGAATATTTACAGGTAAAGACTTTGGATGAATCTCATCCAGATTTTTACTATGCGAAGACAAGGAAATTTTATACCTCTGTTGGATTTAAACCCTTAGAATGCTTACCAGAATTATGGGGAAGAGAAAATCCATGTCTTATAATGATTCAACGCTTAGTTTAGTATTTAGGGTAAACAATATAAAATAAAAGATGCTTACATACATTGCGATCGAATATTTGAGTCAGCTTATGGAAATATGTGTTGAAAGTATGATGAGAAAATACATCCAATTAATTAACATATCAAAAAGATTTTTACCGATTCGATTTTTATATTCTTGATGGTCTTTAGCAGTAAACGAGGCAAAAAAAAGATAATATTTGTTACAAAATTAGTATTATTTAATTTGAATAGGAAATTAACAATATGTTTTAAAAAGGTGATGCTTTTCTGTTAAGAAGCACACCTTTTATGTTTTAAAACGAAGTGAAATGAGGGAAAATGAATATTTATATATCTAAAATGGCATATAATGTTTTGAAGAAAGAATGAATAGGAGGGGTATTTTGGAGCAAGAAGATTTTATAATGTCTAATATATATAACAATATTCAATATTATTTGAAAATGTTAAAACAAAGTGTGATTTATAAGCCACAATATTTTGAATTAATAAATAAAGAAATTAATAATATGTATAATTTTCACTTATATTATATTAATCAGTTAAAAACAAGAAGATATTTGGACGATTTAAATTTAGAAAATAATAAGGAATTTACATTAAAAGAACTTTCTTACTATGATGGTACAAAAGGAAAACCTGCATATGTTGCTGTAAATGGAATTATATATGATGTTAGTCTAAATTCAACATGGGGTGGGGGGACACACTTTAATTTATATTCGGGTGCGGACTTATCTAAAGAATTTAATTCATGTCATAATTTAGAAGTATTAACGAAATTACCTAAAGTAGGAATTTTAATAAATTCAGTGGAGAATAGACATGAATGATAACTGTCCGATTTTTGTGTTTAAAGATAATACCGTTAAAAGAATAGTTGATTTAGCGATTAAAAAGTTAAGAAATAATCCGCAAAAGCCAAATTTAATTTGGCTTGAAGCCACGGGTTGCTCGGGAAATATTATCTCATTATTGAATGCTACTAATCCTGATATAATATTTTTCTTAAAGAACATGGTAAATATGACCTATAATAATAGCTTAATGTCACAAGAAGGAGAAAATGCGTTTGAAAAATTCTTGAATACATTAGAAACAGAGTTTATTCTTGTTGTTGAAGGTGCCGTTTCAACAAAAAATAACGGATTATATACAATTATTGCTCGCTATCATAGTCAATTAATCACTGCTATGGATGCTGTAAGAATGGCAGGAGAAAAGGCAAAATATATTATCGCGGTAGGAACGTGTG
>ENA-UOOK01007119-UOOK01007119.1-fermentation-metagenome-genome-assembly--contig:-NODE-7119-length-10344-cov-2.915444_pt1 | contig 10344 bp, 8 predicted proteins | sample MGYA00245777_ERZ724023 | MGnify/ENA primary metagenome ERZ724023 (study PRJEB28704, sample SAMN03018312) | fermentation metagenome | biome: anthropogenic terrestrial biome; feature: soil; material... | reverse complement strand
AGGCGGCAATGAGGATTAGGGTCAGGAGCGTCATCGTCTTGTATCGGCGGACAGTTTTACGAAAAACAGCGCTCAGTCCATTCTTCTTCATGGTCTGCACCTCCCTCCGTCTGGGCGTGGAAGAGCTTTTTATAAGCGATATTCTGCTGCATCAGCGCTGAATGCGTGGAAAATACCCCTGTTCCGTTTTCCAGAAAGAGCACATGATCCAGCCAAGGGAACAGCTGCAAGCGGTGGGAAATCAAAATAATAATGCGGTCTGCTGCCAAAAGACGCAAACTGGCAAAAATCTCCCGTTCGGTTTTCTGATCCACAGCGGAAAAGGGGTCATCCAAAATCAGGATTTGCTTTGCATTGTAGCAGGTGCGGGCCAGAGCAAGTCGTGCCTGCTGACCGCCTGACAGACGGATTCCGCCGCTACCAACTGAAGTCGCAGCTCCCTGCGGCATTTTGTCAATCTCGTCTGTCAGACACACCGTCTGCAAACAGGAAGCAATTTCGCCCTTTGTACCCAGACATATATTTTCTTCAATGCTCTCGGTCATCAGCTCCGGCTCATGCCCCATATAGGACAGCAGCTGGCTGCGCTCGTACAGGCTCAGCGTGCGCAGCTCCCGCTTGCCAACCTGAATACTGCCCTCATAGGGCAGTTCACCCAGCAGAGCCTTGCCCAGCATGGATTTCCCGCTGGCAACCGTTCCGGTCACGCCGATGATTTGTCCCGGCTGTACGGAAAAAGAAATATCGTGCAGCACCGGCGGTCCGCTTTGCCAGCGCAGGGACAAGTTTGTTCCCTTCAGGCAGACAGGAATCGAAAAGTCGATGTCAGACACTGTAGACGGCTCGACATAGTCCTTCATGAGCGGCTTGATTCTAGCCCAGGAAACCTGCGCCTTTTGAACAGAATTAAAAAGCTTTGCAGCCTTTGACGACTTGAGCGCCATTTTTGCAAAACAGGATAAAAAGGTGGTGAAAGCCGCAATGTTCCAGCTGCTCCAGCCAGTGCCGATTACATTTTTCCCGCCCATATACAGAACGAATATGACACCCGACATAGAAATGATGTGATAGAGCGGTTGCATGGTGTTCTCCCAAAAATTTGCTGCCACCGCACATTTCTCATAGTTACTCAGATATTCCTCATAAGCAGTGTCCCTGTTTTCATCACAGCCATAGATGCGATATGTAAGCGCATTGGAGACTCTGTCCATGGTCGCATTGTTCAGCCTTCCGGCGCTTTTTTTGTATGCCCCGTTATATTGCATCACCCGGTGCTTCAGGCTTCCGGCAATCAAATAAGCCAGGGGGGTAAATGCGCACGAAATCAGCGCCAAACGCCAGTCATAATATAAAAGCAGGGTAAGGTAGGCGATCAGCACCACGCCGGTATCAAATACTTCGGTGGTAAACTTTCGCATCCCCTCTACGCAGGCATCCACATCAGACACAGCTTTTGTCATGACTGTCCCGATGCTTTCCTGCTCCAGCTCATCCTTACTCATGTTCACAAGACTGTTGTAGAGCATATGGCGCATATTGCGGCTGGTATTATTTGCAAACCGACGCACAAAAAATCGCTTGATGAAGCGCATTACCTGCACTGCCAAAATGACAACAAGGTAGACCACCGCCAGCGACAGCATTGCGGAAAAGGTTTCTGTTCCCATTATCATTTACAATTTCCCAGCGTTTTCCGGTGTCACTTTGACCGTGGAAAAGGTAAGCCAATTTCTCTGTGATGAACGGTTCATTGGAGTCAAACATACATCCAGTGATTTTTATGCATTGAATCGCTTTAAAAAAGCATACCCCAAAAAATTGATTTTTAACGGCTATGATGAGATGCTTCTTTCCGGCTTGGCAGCGGGGGCAGACGGCGGTATAGGCAGTACCTACAATTTTATGGCGGAGAAGTATATCCGGATTTGGGAACTGTTTCAGGAAGGGCGTTTCGAGGAAGCACGTAAAATTCAGACTGAAGTGAATGATATCATTGATATACTGGCCAAGGTAGGAGTGATGCCTGGCGAAAAAGCCATATTGACCATGATGGGTCTGGATTTCGGAGAATGCCGCAAGCCGTTCAAATCCATATCAACAGAAGAATATGATATGCTGAAGAAAGCAGTAGGTAATTTGCTTTAGAATTTTAGATAAATAACAGAATGTGGGAGACGTTTTGAAAAGATTTATCACTATCTACTCAACAAAAAACCGGTAAAATTAGTAAATATAATAACCCGGAGGTATAAAGCATGCAGGAAGTACTAAAGAAATCCCTGACCCGATACAACGAAGGTCCATATCCCTATTACCGGATCCCCGGAATGGTAGTTACCTCAAATGGCACGATTCTCACTTATTTTGAAACCCGCCTGGGTGGCAGCGATTGGCAGACCAGAGGAGTGGGCTACCGTCGCAGCGAGGACAACGGAGAAACCTGGTCGCCATTGAAATTGTTGGTGGAAAGAAAAACGGATACCGTTGTCAATAATCCTGTTATGATAGCCACGAAAAGCGGCTGTATTTATTTTTTATGGGAAGAGGATTATTGCAGAGGATTCCTTCAATACAGCGATGACGACGGCATATCCTTCAGCAACCCGGTTGAAATCACGGAACATTTGGAGAAATTCCACTCCATTCGCGGTTATCGATGGGATGTTTTCGCATTCGGGCCAGGCCATGGCATCGAACTGAACAACGGTGCCTTATTGGTACCGGTCTGGCTAGCGAACGGCGGAAAAAGGACACACCATCCTTCTGTCGTTTCCACTATCGTCAGCTGTGATTCAGGGGAGACATGGGAAGCCGGAGAGATCATTTGTTCAGATTATTCGGATGAGTCCCCGGACGGTTTACGCAATCCAAATGAAACCTGTGCCGTCCAGCTGGATAACGGTTCAGTTCTTCTCAATATCCGTCATGAAGGAAAGACGCATTATCGCACTGTTTCGATATCTCCGGATGGACTTTCGAATTTCAACAAACCGATCTATGATAGGCAATTGCCTGATCCCATATGCTTTGGAAGCATCGTAAGGACCATAAAATCTGTATTTGGACAACAGCATGCCATCGCTTTCTCCAATTGCGCGGTGAATCCCAAGCGGGAAAACAATTACTCCAAAATTCGAGAAAAGCTGACATTGAGGCTGTCTCTGGATAACTGCAAAACTTGGAGATATTCCCGCCTTCTGGAGGAGCGCTCAGGATACTCGGATATTACTTTCTCCAATGACAGTAAGTGGCTTTATTGCTTTTATGAGCATGATGTGGATGGAGAATTATATTCTCAGCCGCGTTATCTGACATTCGCACGGGTTAACCTAGAGTGGTTAACCGATGGAGACTTGAAAAACTGAGTACATGGGCCTGGATAGGTAATCCATTTCCATTATAAAATCATAATAGGAGAGATAAGCATGTTTGAACGTTTTATTACAGATTATGGATATACAGGGGGCAACATCGTGCCGACAAACGATGGCGGAATTCTTATATTTGCTCAGAACATCGATAAGTCGTATGACGATGGATTGCATTTTGTGTCATCGGTTGAAAACACTTCACAGGCAAGAAGTGTGTATCGACTAAAGTCAGGTGAACTGATTGGAATAACAATGAATGAGAAGCCGGAAGCGGTGACGAAGGCTAAACTGAATGGTTCTACCTTCAATGCAATTTTTTCTTACAATGATGGATTGAGTTGGACGAAGCCGAACAAGATTTGTCGAAAAAATGGCTGTTATTATGTGCACAACGACCGAATTCTGCAGCTCTCCAATGGAAGGATACTGATACCCGCCAATTGGTTGCCGGAAGAATTCTTTGAGAATGGAGTGGAAACATCGGATCTGCACGGTAGTTTCTATAGTGATGATAATGGTAAAACATGGCAAGAATCTAACTGGATCTCTGCCCAAAATCCGAAGGATCATTTGGCAGAGTCTATAGCGGTGGAATTGTCAGACGGAACAGTAAAAGCATTCATGCGCAGTCCCAGCGGATATGTACGCCAGTCGATTTCATATGATAATGGACAAACATGGGAACCGGAAACAGGTACTTCATTGAGAATGCCCTGCGCTCCATTTACCGTTAAAAAGGATCCATACAGTGACTTTTATTTTGTGATATGGACGAATTGTTTTCCAGCTCCCAAATATCAGTATCCTCGTTCACCAATCAGTTTAGGTGTCAGTCGGGATGAAACCCTTTCATGGGAACCTATTTGTGAACTAGATAGTAATCCACAGGGAAATTATGGATATCCAGCCTTATTTTTTACACTAGACCACATTATTATTACATATTATGTAAATGAAAAAGTGCGAAATTTCCGAAGTGAATTTAACCGCATCAAATTAAAGATCCTGGATCGAAAGAAAGTTTTGGATTTATTGACAGGAGGTAAGAAAGTATGAAGCTTGCCACATATACCAAAGATGGAATGGAACACTGGGGATTTATAATAAAAGATCCGATGGATAGAACGGAGTGGATTTTGGAACCACAGAAGGTTCAGGATTACATCAATAATTGGTCGGCAAAGCTTGGACTTCATTTACCGGCATTCATAGGCTACAGAAAATGGCCTGGTGATTTGGTATCTTTTCTTTCGTTGGAGGAAGAAGGAATGTCTATATTGAAGAATATGGCGATCTGGACGGACAATATTCTTTCCCATAGCGATGGAGTAATATTGGAAAGGACTGGGGTCCCGGTTCATTCCATTCATTTGCGTGCTCCGATACCCAAACCGCGGTTACTGTATGGTTTGGTGCAGAATTCCCCGACTTTTTTTCGAAACAAGTTGGAAAGGCATATTATCAATCTGATTCCTCAAGGTCATCAGAGACCCGAGACTTCTGTTATCGGACCTGACGAGCCTGTTGTATTGCCGAAGGACGTTAACACTTGCTCTTATAATGTGGAATTGGGAATTATTATCGGGAAAAAAGGAAGGAATATTCCGGTTGAGCAAGCTCTTGATTATGTAGCGGGATATACTTGCATCAACGACATCGCCCATCAGGGATTTTTAAACAAATATATAGAAAGCGGTGTTGTGAAAGACAGTCCTGCATTTGACTGGTTCTGTGACGCCAGTGCTTCCTGGGGAGGGAAAAAAACGGATACCTTTGCTGCCATGGGACCATATCTGACCACTGCGGACGAGGTGGGGAATCCTTATGATCTTCTTATGTATACGCGTTTGTCCGGCAGGCAAAGAGATAGGGCGCACACTTGTGCCATGATGCTTGGCATTGAGCGAACGATTGCCTGGTATTCTTCATTTGCCTCCTTATTTCCAGGTGATGTGATCCATATGGGGACCATGGGTGTCGATGGATTACCGCTGTTTTCAGACAGCAAGGTAGGGCAGATAATTGAAGGGGAAATCGAAAAGTTGGGTATTCTGAGGAATCCTGTTGTGAAACAGAGCCCATTTGCCCATCCTTCACCGGTTGTACGGGATTATATAAGAGATCAACGATCGGAGATTTTTAATTGTTCTGCATGGTCACCCACAAAAGAAAATATACCAAATTTTTGGATTCTTTTCGGAAATTATAAAGAAGCACCGGAAAGAGAAAGCTTGGCGATACAAAAATATCCTAGATTCCTAAATAATCCTAACACAGCAGTTGGACAGAGCGGATGTCAGATCGAATTCCCTGGCAGAGCTTCCAAGATGCTTGCCGGAATCGAATTATCTTTTGTCGTTGGGAAGATAGCCTCAGAAGTAGAGTATTCCAAGGCGGAAGAATTTATTTTGGGCTTTCTTCCTATGATCAGTCTTTCCGAGATATCCTTCTGGAAAGATATAGCAGAGCCCGCAAGCAAGCAGGAGCGGAATATAACGAGTGTTTATGGGAGGTGGGCTGACCATTGTAATATTGTCTCTAACAATCCAAAGCCTGGTACGCTCCGGAGTGTTCGATCCTTGAAAATGGATTTGATGGTGGATGGCTTTGATACCATTCATTTGATTACAGACAATTATATTTCTGATGCAGGCGAAGCTCTTGAATTCATAACCAAATACATTACGTTGTTGCCGGGTGACATTATTACACTGGGACGGGCGGGAGATCAGATCAGTATTCCCAGGATAAGCCACGATATAAGAATAGAAGGGCGTATTGAGAATCTGGACACAGTGGAAGTTATCCTAAAAAAGGATATAGCGATCAAGCAAGTTTGAAGATAAACGAATAATATTTAGCTCAAACTTCGCAGTAATAAATCAGATCTGAACCTTGAACGATTAAACCATTGTTGGCACGAAGAGGAAATAATCAGTAAAAGGTTGCACCCGTTTATCAAGAGAGCACAGGGTGCGGTCTTTTGATAAAATCAGATTGATTTGCTGATGATATTCAGCAATTTCCAGAATGATACCATTTTGCTCATCAAGCAAAACCAGTACCTTTACAGAGAAAGCCCGCGATGGATTGATGCTTTATGTTTACGAAAATACGATGCGAAAAGAATCGATGAAATAATGAAATAGTATTGCCCATCTGCAAATTATATGGTATAGTATAGTTGCCAAGTGATATATCACAAGAAACATCAACTGATCTTTGACTCCTTACCTTACAGAGAAGTTATAGTTTTTGTATTGTAGGATAAAGAATGATACAGACCTTGGTAAATAAATATATCTATTATATTATAAAATCGAGGAGTGCTATGAGTTCATCGCTTGCCAGTGTCATATATGAAAAACTGCTTGAGAAAATATTGAACAATGAAATACCAGCGGGGGAATTCATCAACCGGCGTGAAATCGCCGATCAAATGAACGTAAGTGTGGCGCCGGTGTTGGAGGCAATGGTATTGCTGGAAAATGACGGATTGCTGGAAACGATGCCAAGAAAGGGTACGCGTGTTTCGCTTGTAAGTAATGAAGATATTTCCGGTTATCTTGTAGTGAGAGAAGCATTGGAGTGTACTGCAGCAAGAATGATATGTGGTAAACGGATAGCGGACGCAATGGACGATTTAATCCCACTTGCCCGTGAAGTTGACGAGTCACCACATCGATCCCTGATTTATTTTCGTAAAGACTATGGATTTCATATGAATCTTGTCCGGTTATCCGGGTGTGAGATCCTTGAAAAAGAGCATGAACGCATTACGAAACTAGGATTGTTCTACAATACCAATAAGCTTGTCAGCCCCTATGATGCGGCAACACGTTACAGTCATGTGGAATTGTTGCGGCAGTTGAAAGACGCTGACCCGGATAGAGCTTATTCCGTTATGCGGAGTCATATAATCAGCGGGAAAGGCTCTCTGGCAATTACAAGATAGAAAAAGGCGAAATTTAAAAGGTTTGTGTTTGTATATTATATGGAAAGGATACATTTATGGCGAGAAAGGTTTTAATTGGCGCAACGAACTTCTCGCGTGACTGTGGTCAGGCGAAGGCCATACTTTTGAAAAATGGCTTTGTAACCATCGAAAATCCATATCAGCGGACGTATACTTCAGACGAATTAAGAGCAATTGCTGTGGATGTAGATGCAGTAATTGCGGGAACAGAATTGTGGGATGCCACGATCATTTCGTTAGCCAAGAATTTGAAAATTATATCCAGATTCGGTGTCGGCATGGATAATATTGATAGAGAAGCAGCCGAGAAGCATGGAATTACCGTGTGCAATGCAAAAGGACAAAATGCGTGTTCTGTTGCTAATATGACGGTCGCACTTATGCTTGGGGCTATTCGCAAAATCGTTTTGTTTGACAAGACAACGAGACAGGGGGGATGGAAGCGAGAAATAGCACAGGATTTGGATGAAAAGGTTGTAGGATTTCTTGGATTTGGCGACATTGCACAAAAGACGGCAAAAAGAATTTCTGGCTTTGAGCCCCATATGATCGCATGGGACAAATATCCAGACGAAGCATCTGCCACCGCATTAAACGTATCTTTTGTAGGATTCGAGGACCTTTTGAGAAAGTCAGATATTGTCAGCGTTCATCTCCCCTATCTTGCTGAGACGTATCATATTTTGGGAATGGCACAGTTTGAGATGATGAAGCCCAGTGCTATTCTTGTGAATACTGCGCGTGGTCCGCTGATTAACGAAGCAGATCTATATAAAGCACTTAAGATGGGTATCTTTTCCGGAGCTGCATTGGATGTATATGAAATTGAGCCGGTGAAATCTGACAATCCGTTGTTCACACTGGATAATGTAATTTGTACTCCACATACGGCAGCTGAAACTCTTGAATCATGTTATAGAGTCAGCGTTTGTGCAGCACAAAGTGTGGTGGATTATTTTAAGGGTATAAATTCGTTATATACCGTAACTTCAAAACCTTTTTGATGATATATGTGATGCTGATTATGAAGTTCAGTAAATTATGTTCCATGATATAGAGATTTTATATATTGTGAAGAGAAACAAGATTATCAGCATTTATTGAAGTACCAATAGCTAATAACACAAGGGAAGTGTTCATCATGAGTTTTACGCTAAAAGAATTTACAGGTATTATCCCGGCAATCATGACGCCCTTTGACCGGAACGGGAAATACGATCCCGCCTGTTCCAGGGAAATGATCGACTGGATGATTGCACAGGGGGTCGGCGGATTTTATCTCACCGGCAGCAATGGACAGGGACCGTTTATGGACACCCGGGAGAGAATGGAAGTCGTAGAAAACATGGCGGGGCAGGTAGCCGGCAGGGTCCCGGTAGTAGCCCATATCGGTGCGGTATCCGCACGGCACTCCGCAGAAATGGCCTATCATGCCTCCCAATGCGGATGTACCGGCGTTTCCGCTGTTCCCTCCTATTACGTGACCCTCAACCGTCAGCAGATGAAGGATTACTATCGGGAAATCGCCGAAGCTTCCGACCTGCCACTGGTGATTTACTCCCTGCCGAAACTGTCGCCGACCGTGGAGCTCTTTCAGGAGCTGGGGCAGATCAGGAATGTAAAAGGCCTGAAATTCACAGGGCCCGATCATTATATGCTTGGGCGGATCAAAGAACATATGGGCAGGGATTTCATGGTATATTCCGGTACGGACGAAATGTTGCTGTCCGGTCAGATCATGGGAGCGGATGGCGCCATAGGCGGCACGTATAACGTGATTCCCGATCTGTATATCCGTTGTAAGGATGCCTTTTGGAAAGGGCAGGTGAAGGACGCCCAGAAGGACATGCTGGCCGCCAACGCCATTCTGGAGGTGCTTTTCCGATATGAGCTTTCCGCAGCTATGCGCGCATGCCTCGGCTTTATGGGCGTTAACGCGGGATACAATCCGCATCCCTTCCGTACGTTGGATTCCGGCGAAAAACAGGCGTTGAAACAGGAGCTGAAAGATCTGAAAGCAAAACTTGATATCGCACCGATCCGATTGTTTGAAGCAATTTAAAATAAATATGAAATCACATCGTTATTTGCATCATTACAGCTGATTTTTACCGGCTGCCGGAAGAGCTCATTCCGGCAGTTTTTTTAGGTGTGCAATAATAAACACTGGCCAAAAAGAGTTTTATCGAATCAAGTGGGTGATGGCCAACATTCAGCACAGCGGGAGATCAATGAAATCCGGTTCTTGCCGGAGTATCAAAGCCGATACAACTCCAAAACCAGGACATTCAGGGTCATCACAAAGCCAATGCACAGCGTGATGAGATATACGGCTTTTTGCATTTTGCCGCAAGCAAGTTTTCTCCATTTTGCTGCAAGAAGGACTGCGTAAGCAACCGGCAGGATCCCCAGTACAATGCTTGCGGCGATATGGGGCACAAGAACTCCGGCCGAGCCTTCCCCGGGGATCATAATGCCTCCGACCAGCAGGATATTGACCATCAGCACCAGGGCGGCGGCGCAAAGGATAATATGGTACTTATGAAAAAAGCCTTTTCTTCGCTCCCGCTTTCGGATCTTTCGCAGGATAAACCGTATCAGGGAGATCATCAGAACGGCTGTACTCCATAGTACAGCAATGCCAAACAGCAGAAAGGCAATGGCCAGCGCCCATATGCCGGCATCCGCTTCGATCATATCTCCATAAAGGGAGGATATCTTCTTTCTTCCGCTTTCCTCGAAGTATCTTGCAAGCATTTTCTGTTCCACTGTTCCCAGGCGCTGCGTCAGCATCAAGGTGTTTGGGCCTGCCGGCCTTAAATCCAGCTCGGCCAGGCCGAACAACGATGCTTTCAGATTCCCGTTGCCTTGAGACAGCAATGGCCGCAGATTGAGCAAGGTATACATTTTGCCGATACCCTTCCGGATCGTCCTGGCGGAGTAATACAAACCCGCCATATGCGATAAGTCAGTTGCTGCGTTCCCTGATGCCATTTG
>ENA-UOOK01007118-UOOK01007118.1-fermentation-metagenome-genome-assembly--contig:-NODE-7118-length-10345-cov-11.617881_pt1 | contig 10345 bp, 8 predicted proteins | sample MGYA00245777_ERZ724023 | MGnify/ENA primary metagenome ERZ724023 (study PRJEB28704, sample SAMN03018312) | fermentation metagenome | biome: anthropogenic terrestrial biome; feature: soil; material... | reverse complement strand
TAAGGAATTTACTAGCTTCCTTATCAAAATGATTAGGTTCCATCCAGCCAAAAATAGAGGTGCCTCCCATAGAAGTCATGACAATACGGTTTTTGATCTCGCAATTGCCAATCTTCCAAGGAGTAAATAAAGCTTCATACTTTTGTTCCATAATTAATTCCTGCCTTAGTAAAATTATACCATATAAATACTGAAAATTAATTTCACTAAATGGCAAAAGGAAACAAAGGAATCTCACATATCAATTAACATTTAAAGAAAGGTATACTATTTAATAGTGAATATGAAACTCGATTTTAATGATAAGCTGCCTATTTCAGTCAAAAAAGCTATGACAATCCTTGAAGAACATGGCTATAAAACCTATTTAGTAGGCGGAGCCATTAGAGATTTAGTCATGAAGAAAAAGCCTCATGATTATGATTTAACTACTGAAGCAACCTATGAAGAAATTAATACCGTCTTTAAAAATCAAGGCTTATACTCCAAAAACTTTAAACATGATACCGTCAATGTCCATTTTTCAGATATGGATATAGAGATAACTTCCTTTAGGGGAAATGATCCTACCTCTTTAAAGGATGATTTAGAAAAAAGAGACTTTACCATCAATTCCTTAGCTTATTCATTAAAAGAAGGATTGATAGATGAATTAGATTCTCTTTCTGATATTAAAAATAAAATCATTAGAGCCTCCTATGGGCCAGATGAAGATTTTAAAGATGATCCTTTAAGAATCTTAAGAGGAATTAGATTCTCTGGTCAATATGGTTTTACTATTGAGAGAAAGACAAATAGCTCTCTTAAAAAGTCAGCTCCACTCATCAATAGCATTTCCCCTGAAAGAATCGGAGAAGAGTTTTTAAAGATTCTAATCCTTCCTTCCTCTGATGAATTAATAAAAGAATACTTTGATGTCTTTACCTCCTTCATTCCTGAGCTTATTCCTCTAGAAGGCTTCAATCAGCATTCTTCCTATCATGAATATGATGTTCTAGATCATTCATTAAAAGTTTTAAATGCTATCAAAGATAGAAACCCGGCTTTATGCTTAGCTGCTCTTTTCCATGATATCGGTAAGCCTCATACTTTTTTCATGAAGAATGGAAGTGGGCATTTCTATGGTCATGATGAATATGGTGCTGAATTAACTAAAACCATTTTAACTAGACTTAAGTATTCCAATAATTTGATTGAAGAAGTCTATGATTTGATTAGATATCATATGGCTCAGATGGATTCTAAGAAAGCTATTAAAAGACTAATGAATAAATTAGGTGACAACGCTTTTAAAGAACTCATTGAATTAAGAGAAGCTGACATCAAAGGCTGTAATGAAAGAAACAAAGGTCCTTTCTTAGCAGTAGAAAATATTAAAGAATCTTATCGAGAAATCCTTGCTAACAAAGAATGCTTTTCTTTAAAGGATTTAGCCATCAATGGTAAGGATCTAATTGCTTTAGGTATGAAACCCGGTAAAGAAATAGGTAATGTCTTAAAGGAACTTCTCAATAATGTTGAAGAAGAAAAGGTTCCTAATGATAAAGAATCATTAATAAATGCCGTTAAAGAAATGAAGTTGTTGTAAAAGCACATTAAATCTGACTCTTCTATTTCTTTGGGGGTTGCCCCCACAAAACTATTTTTGTATGGTAAAATCAATATTGGTAATTGGCAAAAGGAATTAAGTTAGATAGTTGTTTTTCCTCTTGCTATTAACTAATAAGAAAGAGGAAAAGCCATGAAGAAGATCTTTAGCTTATTGCTGGTTTCAGTTTTATTCTTAGGTGGCTGCCAATCAAAAGAAAGCTCTAGTTCTTCAACAACTCCTCCTATCTCTTCAACTTCAAATAGTAGTTCTACTGAAGCCAAGCATGCTCTTGATAAAGACTTAGCTATTCTTTATACCAATGACACTCATTGCGCATTAGGGGATAAAGACACTTTAGGTTATGCTAACCTTTCTCAATACCGCAAGGACTTATTAGCCGATAACAAATACGTCACCTTAGTAGATTGCGGTGATGCTATCCAAGGTGATTCAGTAGGAACTCTTTCTAATGGAGCTTATGTTCATAACATCATGTAGAATGTTGGCTATGATATAGCCATTCCTGGCAATCATGAATTTGATTATGGAATGCCTAATTTTCTCTCCTTAGCAAAAGACTCTTCTTTTAAGTATATCAGCTGCAATTTCACTGACTTAGTAACTGATTCTTTGGTTTTTAAGCCTTACACTATCAAACAATATGGGACAATAAAGATAGCTTACTTAGGAATAACTACCCCTAAAACCATTACCTCTTCAACTCCTACCTATTTCCAAGATGATAAAGGAAATTTCATCTATGGCTTTGATCAAGGAGATGGCAGTCAGCTTTATGCCGCTGTCCAAAAAAATGTTGATGAAGCTAAAAAAGAAGGAGCTGATTATGTTGTTGGCTTAAGTCATTTAGGAATAACTGATGACTGTTCACCTTATAAGAGTACTGAAGTAATTAAAAACACAACTGGAATTGATGTCATGTTAGATGGTCATTCCCACAGTGTTATCGAAGGTGAAGAAGTTAATAACAAAGATGGAAATAAAGTACTCCTTTCATCAACTGGAACAAAGTTTCAATCATTTGGAATGCTCTATATGAAAAAAGATGGTAGTTTCCAAACAAGTCTTATTAAAGAATATTCCGGATATGATACTATCATTGGAGACTATATCGATTCCGTCAACGCCTTACTGAGTGAAAAACTAAAAGAGAAAGTTGGCACAACAGCTTTTGATTTAACTATCATGAATCCTGATACCGGTAAAAGACAGGTTAGAAATGGTGAAACAAATTTAGGTGATCTTTCCGCTGATGCCTTTAAATCGGATGGAGACTCCGATATCGCTATTGTTAATGGTGGAGGCGTTAGAGACAACATAAAGACTGGTGATATCACTTATGGTGATATCATCAAAGTCATGCCGTTTAATAACATGTTAGCTAAAGTAGAAGCTACTGGGCAAAAGATCCTTGATGCCTTGGAATTGAGTGTCAAAGATGCTCCTTCCGAGTTTGGAGGCTTCTTACAGGTTTCTGGTCTAACCTTTGAATATGATGTCAGTATTGCTACACCTGTAATCTTAGACACCAACGGAATTCTTTCTTCTATCTCCGGAGAAAGAAGAGTCAAGAACGTTCTTATCAATGGAGTAGCTCTTGATGCCAGTAAGAAATATACCGTCAGCAGTACTACCTATATTCTTAAAAACAGTGGTAATGGCTACAATATGTTCAAAGACTGTACCTTCCTCATGGATGAAAACCAATTAGATAACCAGGCTTTAATAAACTATATTAAGACCACTCTTTCAGGTACTATTACCGAAACTTACAGTAATCCTTTAGGAACTGGAAGAATCAAAGCTCTTAATGCCTAGAAACCTTTATACTATAAATACTAAATAGAAGGAGAGATATATGTTACGAAGGATTCCTTTAGAGAAAGTCGAGAATTTTAGAGATGTCGGTGGCTATTATTCAAGTTATGGGGAGACAGCTTTTGGCGTTGTTTATCGAAGTGGATCTCTTTCTGATGCAACCGAAAATGATATTCAGAAGTTAGCAGACTTAAAGATTAAAACCATTATTGACTTAAGAAATGATTCCGATAAAGAAAAAAGACCGGATAAGACTATTGGTGACAAACGTTTCATCAATATACCATTGTCTGTTAATGGCAATGGAAGAGTTCCTTTAAACCGTTGGGATATGATCAATAGCTACATTGAAATGCTAGAAGAACCAAAACAGGCTAAAGAGGTCTTTAATACTCTGCTTACCTGTAAGAAGCCTTGTGTTCTTCATTGTTCAGCCGGAAAGGATAGGACAGGCTGTTTTATTGCTATCCTTCTTCTTGCTAATGGGGTTCCTTTCCATGATGTCAATGCTGACTATATGCTTTCTTTTGCTTACTTAACAAGACTGCAAAGACAGACTAAAAAGAAATATCCTGATTTTCCTAAAGCGGTAATGCAACCCAATCCTCTTTTCTTATCTAAGGTTATGAAGAAGTTCAATAAAAAATGGGGAAAAGTTGATGACTATTTCCGTTTCTTGGGATTCAATGATAAAGAGATAATAGCTTTATCTCAGCTATTGAAGAGCAGATAAGGAACAATTTTTATTAAAAAATAGGGAAATAATTGCAGTGGGTCCCTATTTTTTAATTTGGTTTTAAATGAATGAAAAGATTAAAGTTAAGCCGACCCAAAGAACAGGATAATAGCAGTATTAAAAATATCTGAACCATTTAGCATCGTATCCTCTTTTACAATTGTAAAGAAGAATAAAGATAACACCCATTATAAAGGCAATCTAAATATACATATAGAAATTAAGAGTATAGGAATTTATCAATTGTAAAGCAAAGAAGAAGACATTTACGGTTATCAAGGAAACACATTCAATAAAAGAAATTTAATTTTAATTTTTTATAAAACAGATTCATTACATTACCGAATGACTCTCTTTCTCTAACGGCTTACTTGATACTAGGTTTACTGGGATTAATGGTTTATGCCTTAACGCAAGTCACCACTTCCATGCTTTTATATATCAATTCGGAATTTTCTGGTATTTCTATTAGGTATTTACCGCCTTTATATTTTGCTTTATCAAACGCTGGTTTGAAAACATTATTAGTTTTTTAGGTAGAACTATTTTCGATTACTACTTCCAAAAATCATGGAAATCAAAGAGGTAATAAAAAAACGGGCTATTAACCCGCTATCTTTATTTGGCTCTTCTCAAGGAACTATAGAAGCCTCTTGCGTCAAGTCTAATACCGAAGCACCAGTTGATTAGCAAGTGTGCTATCACTGGAGTTCGGCTGTCATCTAAGTTGGTGGAACTGACGAAATTCACAATATTTTTCTTCCGCTCGTGTCCGTTCTAAGAAAATTTATTGCACCGAACTAATAAAAGAAGGCAATATTCAACTAATTTCACCTTTCATATAAGAAGATGATGAAATAAAACCGAGTAGAAATATCCATTCATAAAAAAGGAGTTTGGGAGACTCCTTTAGATGTTAGTTTATTTAATATTAGGTTTTATCGGTTTGCAAATGCTTATGACATTTTCATATTACATTATTTTGCCTAAGGCCTAAATTATAAAATGAAGTAACAAACCTATTGGCAAATGTGAAAAAAAATTAAATCATCTGCTAATCAGAATCCTTTCCAGAATTCATGCTTCCATTAATATTGAAAATGTATCTTTTTTCTGGATTGGTTGTTTTATCTCTAAGAGACCAATCATAGCCTGATCTAAAAACAGATCTATCTACAATGCATTGAATATGGTTATCCCAGCCATAATGTGTAAGATATTTTCCTTTATATGCTCCACTATCAAAGTACCCATATGCAACTATATTATGCCCTATGTTTCCTCTATCACCCGTATCCGGAAAATAGCCACAAAGCATATCTGGTCTGCCACTCTTTATTACATTGATTGGATTTCCAAACAGCCAATATTGATGAACATTTTCATATGAAATATTTTTGCCTTTCAAAAACATATCAGATAATGAATTTAAATCGCCTGTATTTAACGATTCTTTTTTTCCATTTTGAATGTATAGATCATAAGCAAATGAATCAGATATATTTGGTATGGAATTTATATAATTTATGCCTTGGCGGGTGGTTACATATTTTGAAATTTCTTTCTCACTAAAATAGCCCTTAGCAACAAAAAAATCATTATATTCAGCAAGAAACAGATAAGCTATATATTCGCAGATACCATTTTCGCCACCATCATGATAAGAAAACTCACATTTATTGTGCTTAAAAAACCATGAATGAGGCACTTCATAGGTGGCATTAATAGTTTGTGAATCAATATCAATATCCCAATTTTTCCTCTCGTTGCTTGGACTATTTTCAAAACGCTTATTTGTCCCCTTAAAAGATTTCAAAATTTTTATTCTTTTATTAATTGTTTCCTTTTGCTGTTGATTCAATGATGATTTCAATTTTTTGGAAAACGTTTTAAGTTCTTCAAAGTTTTTTTCACCTGTAATTCTTTTTCCGGACTTCCTATTTTTTAGTGATTTCCCATTGCTTTCAAATACTCCTAATGTCGGATAATAAATATCATTGTTACTAATTTTTGTATGATGGTTGTAAAAAGGATCAATCTCAATTGTTTCATAGGAATCCATTGAAATCACAGAATAGCCAAAGGGGTTGAAATTGACATACAGAAAGGAATTGCCAAGCAAATCTTTTGTGACATAATAATTAGATATAGAATAAAATAAATTATTGGAAGATTGGTTGATTTCATTTAAAGCCAAAGCTGCAATTTCTTCTTTTGAAAGAAAAGAGCTCTTGTTTTTGTTTGCTTTTTTCTCTAATTTTTGAATAATCTGATCTAAACTTATGGGACCTGACTCATATCCATGTCCTGATAACACAAATAAACTTACAAGTGATAAAAATAAATATTTTTTCATTATTTTTGTCTTTTTTATTCAAATGCATAGACTATTTGTTGGTTTATGATTTTGTCTTAGACGCCTTAATTGATACATATAATACTAAAAAAACAGAGATAGCATTTAAGATGGAAAGGACTATTAAGAAAACATAAGGAACTAAATAAAAAGAATACAGCCAACCTAAATATGGTATTAATGCCACCGGTATTAGAGAAACAATGATATTAACTATTGAAATAGTTTTCTTTGGCTTTAGAAAATCGATAACTGAAATAATCAAAGAGATAATTAAGGGCAGTATGACACAAAAATCATATCCTAAAGAATAAACTGTCAACATTGGAGATCCGTTTGTTATTGTACATGAAGAATTTGAATCGCCCGTGCAATGAATTATTTTCATAATGCTGAAAAAGCTAAGAAGGATACATAGAATGCAAGAGACAAATGAAATAAGTAGAAACAAATTATGGAATTTACTTGCCTTAGAGAAATTAGGATTATCTTTTTTTATTTCTTCGACTATTAATCTATAGGCTTCTTTTTCAGAATGAGTCTTCCTTAAATCATCATATTGTTCATCATATACAGAGGTAATATCACTAATATATTTTCCACTATAGTCTTGCATTTTATATATTCTAAACAAATAAGACTTCATTCTTCCATAATAATTCATTTTACTTTCATCTAGTTATTTTAAAAAGAATATCCAAGTAACTATCAATTGCTTTTTGATTTTCATCTAAAAATTGAAGTCCTTTATTTGAAATGCTATAAATCTTTCTCGGGACATTTTTTTGTTTTTTTCCTAAGCAATAAACAACCAAGCCCTCATCTTAAAGAGAATTAAGAATCTCTATGATGCTTGGAGCCTTGAGCGTAAATTTTTGATCACTAATAAATTCTATTTGCTTCATTAAACTATAGGGACTCATCTTTTGCTTTTTCAAAATACATAAAACAATAAATGGTGAGAACCCTTTGATAATTTCTTGGGATTTTATTTTCATCTATAGTAAGTATCCCTTATTATTAATATCCTAGTATTGAACCACTTTGTTGTCAACTCAAAAACATTTTCAAACACCAATTGAGCTTTAAAATTTAGAACTTTTTTTGTACTAAAAAGTCATCGCATATTTTTCCAACAGCTATATATTGCTTTTTGTTATGCTTCTTTGCACTTATTATTTGTATCAAATCAAATACCTAAGCAAAAGTTGATTAGCAAGTGTGTTATCACTAGAGTTGGGCTGCCATCTAATTTGGTAGTAGGTTAAGAGATTCACAATCATTCTTTTGGGTTCGTATTGATTGTAAGACTTTTCGTCTCTACAGACTCGTAAAGCAAACCAATAATTAATAACACCTTTATGCGACCTTACTTATACAATTAATTGCACCTTTTCTAGCAGATTGCTTTAAGAGTACTGAGTGGAAATCTCCACTCACAAAAAAGAGAGCCTGGGAGACTCCTTTCTATAATGGCTTACTTGATGCTAGGCCTACTCGGCTTAGTAATAGCAAACCTTAACGAAAATCGCCCTTTCGATACGAGTATCAGACGGGTGGGCGTATGGCGACCAGTTGGTGGGGCAAGGCAGGTTCGGAATGGTGCGTAACTATTCGCTTCAGTTCGCACTCATGTTACTATTATTTCAAATTATGGAAAGTTATAAAAAGAGAAAAAGTTATAAAGAGTTATAAAAATAAAACTCTAGAAAAGCTTAGTAAAAGTCCTTACTCAATCGGCAACCATTTCTACCTTCTATCTATTATTTAATTTGTCAGTTACCTCCCAATAACCATTCTTATTCGAACCAACTCTTTTAATAATCTGGCGTTTTCTTAATGAAGATACATTATTCTGAATAGCCGTTCTTCCTAATGACAATGTTTTTTGCAATTCCAAAAGTGTGATATTAGGGTTATCTCTCATCTCTTCGATAATCAAAGCTTGTGTTTTATTTACCTGGATTACTGCTTTATCCCCCACTTTATCACCCACATTATCCCCCGTTTTGTTTATCCAATTAAAAGGAATGGTTACCGCAATTGAATTTTCACGGAAATCAAATGCTTTTTTTCCATAAGCCGCCACTATCTTCGGAACTCCTCGTCCTGATTGCTCACTTATATGAAGTTGCATAAAGATATCAGCTAATCTTTGATTAACCGGCATAGATTCTCCAGCAAAAAAGCCTTCCTCAGTTTGACCACCAGAAAGCTCTCCTCTTGAGATGATTTCTATTCGATTTGAAAAAACAGAAATAATTGGTCCGTTCTTAGAAGTCCATTTATTATGAACAAATGCATTGATAATAGCTTCTCTAAAAGGCTTTGATTGAAAAAGTGTGATATCTTGTCTTTCCACAATCCTATTTCTCTCATCGGCCTGTACAAGATTTAAAACATCTCCATATTCAATGATTTTGTCTAACGACACCAAAATACAGCATTTTCCAAATTCCCTGACAGAAAAAAGAGGGGCCGTTTTATCGGTCCCAGAGAACAAAGAGACCCTAATGCTTATGTCAGAATTATCTGAAAGCAGTTGTGCAAGTAGATTGTATTTCCCTGTTTTTGTAAGAAAGTGGAGGTTTTTCTTAAATGTCGATAATCTGAGTTCTATTCCTTTTCCGGCATAATAAGTGAATAATTGAGAAAAGGATAAACTTTGGTTGGCTGACTCAATATTATCAACAGTTGGGAATCCATTTTTTAATACATTGAAAAGTTCAACCTCTTTACTAGGATATTTTGAAATATCTTCTTTACTGGATCCTATTCGTATGTATCGTACCTTCATGAAAGCAGTAGGAATATTATGGGCTTTGGGTATTGTTAAGCAAACTACATTCTTACCATCAATAACGAGCTCATCGAATTTGAATCCAATGTCTGGGGTGATTTGTCGAGCCAAAAAATGTTTTAATGGCTCTTTTTTGTAATCTTGATTTGGATCAAAGTCAGTTCCTTCAATGGAATGATTATTATCACTAATACCCCATATAAAATAACCAAATTCCTCATCTAAGAGCGCTGCACTATTGCTTATTGCGGATATATAAATTCCAAGTGTTATAGGTTCAAACCAGTTTTCCTTAAACTCCACCCATTCGTTTTCATGCTTCATTTTACAAAGAGTTTTAATCTTCTATTTTCTGAATTAAATAAGGTGACAATAAAGCTAGATGATTTATCAAGGGAATTATTAAAAATAGGACCAACTACGGTGGAAAATTTAAAAGAAAAAATTTCTAAATTCATAGATAGAGAAACTAAAGATATGGATCCAAAGAATTTGAGAATTATTTTAAACCGTTTGGTAATACAGATTTTGAGTGTTTAGGTACCAAAATTTATTTAAATGTATATAAAGGCAAGAGTAAAAAGAAATTGTTTCAGATAGAAACTCAAAAGAATTCTCGGATAATTAAGCTACAAATAAATGAAAATAAAAATAAATTATTATTACGACAACGAATAGAATGTCAGCTTAGAAAATACCAGATTTGTATTCAATGTGCGGCTTGCGATAGTATTTGCAAACAAGGAGCAATTAAGACAACAGAGGGGCATTATCATGTTGATGCTGAAAGATGTGTTCATTGTATGGATTGTATTGCATCAAAGCATTTGGGAGGATGTTTGATTAATGAAATCCTACAACAATAGGGAGGGATAGAATTTTGGCGATTCATTCAGGGCAGAAATTTGCATTTGAAATTTCGTTAATGTTTAAACTTATGGAAGATATAAGAACAGGTATAACATCACGATCAGAACTCGCAAAATATAATGGTTTGGGCGAAAATAAAATCGAATCTTGTGTGGA
>ENA-UOOK01007117-UOOK01007117.1-fermentation-metagenome-genome-assembly--contig:-NODE-7117-length-10346-cov-10.339228_pt1 | contig 10346 bp, 9 predicted proteins | sample MGYA00245777_ERZ724023 | MGnify/ENA primary metagenome ERZ724023 (study PRJEB28704, sample SAMN03018312) | fermentation metagenome | biome: anthropogenic terrestrial biome; feature: soil; material... | reverse complement strand
CTTACCTGACTTGGACTGCAGTCAGCCGGTCTTAGCCAACCTGAATATATATGCGCTCCTATTCATGTTCATTGATTTTATATGACTTATGACATTCCAATCAAATATGATTAATTTTGTATCGGTTGGTTACGCATTTTAGAAGGTGAAATTCCCATAAGTCTTTTATAGGTTCTGCATAAAGTCTGAGAAGAGGAAAAGCCGCATAAATTTGCAATTTCCGTAATGGTATGGTCCGTTTCAAAGAGTAATCGATTCACCTCGGCGATACGAACGTAATCTAAATATTGTTTGAAGTTCTTGCCTGTTATTTGCTTAAAATAACGAGAAGTGTAAGAATAATTCATATTTGATATCATGGAAATATCTCCTAAATTCAAATCTTTATTAAAATTAGTCTCTATATAGGCTAATATTGATTCTAAATTTTTATTTTCTGCATAGGTATGAGAATTTATAAAAGGTAAAACAATTTCTTCCCGAGTTAAGAATCCTAACAATTGTAAAATATACCCTCGAACAAATAATTGATAACCAGAATTCTCAGTAACTATTTCTGATTCAATCTGTGAAAATAATTTCTGTATAATACTCTTTTGAACATCTGTTAAATGCGATATGGAATAATCAGGGGAAAGAAAGGGTATTAAATATTTTGAACCATATGTATTTAAGAAGTCGGAATGTATTACGGAAGGCATGAACTTTAATACAAAGATACGGGTTTTTACATTGTTAGAGCAATATGTGGCGTGGATATCTCCATTGTATAAGAAAAGAAAATCACCGCTTTTTACTTCAAAGGTATTTGCGTTGACTCTTTGTAAAGCTTCCCCTTCTAAAATATAAAGCAGCTCAAAACATTCGTGCCAATGCTCGGGTACAGATACTTCTTGTATGGAGTTATCCTGAATAAATGCTTCGACAGGAAACTCCATATGATTATTTAATTGGTTTTCAAATATTAACATCAGAATAATCCTGCCTTTCTTCAAACACTATCTTCATTTCCTAAAATACTCAGGTACAATATGTTGTTTATGCTTCAAATATTCAGAAGGGCTACAGGCATTGTACCTCCGAAACACTACGGAAAAATAGCTGCTGGAACTAAAGCCAAGTGCCATAGCAACCTCTGTAACGGATCGTCCTTCCTTCAGCATTTCTTTTGATAAGTCTATCTTAAGTAAATTAATAAAATGTCTTGGAGTGATTCCCATTTGCATTTTAAATTTTTGTTTAAATTGTGATGTTGATAAAAAAGAAATTTTAGCGATTTCATCTAAGGAAAGTTCAAGATTAATATGATTCAAAATATAATCGATGGCTTTTCCTATATCAGGAGTCAGTTTAAATTGAACTTGGTTTGCATATTCGATTAAATTGTATAGAGTAAGTGTTATATAATTGGCTGTTAAGAACCTTCTTTCTAATTCAGTAGAAAACTTCCAAGCCGTTTTTATGTTATCATGGAGTGTATTATGTCCTATTTTAATGACATGACAATTAATTCTTTTTAATCTACTAATTAAATCATTCGCTGCTTCATCGCTTAGAAATAAAAAGTTATGAGGATCTTTCGTATCTAATTGAAACCATATAATTTCACCGGCAGAAAGAGGAGTTAAATCAGTGCTATGTATTTCATTGGGTTTGGTCATAAAAACATCGTTCCCAGAAATTTTATAATCCGTACCTTCCACAGAAAAAGAAATTGCACCTTTTAGTATAAAAGTAAATTCGAAACAATCCTCATGATAATGATTTGGAAGTGGAGCAATTGCGCTCGTCATAATATGATTTCCAAACGTTCTTAATCCAGGTATTTGTAGTTGTTCATTGGTTAATACGATGCGGTATTTTGAAATATAATATTTATCAATCCAATTAATAGCATTTTCCATAAATAACCTCCGAGATTTGTTTCGATTTTGTAACAAATGCTATACACCTTTAATTTTATACGGCGTATATAAACATATTGTAATACAATTTAAATAACCATATAATATTAATTGTAAAAAGTCAATATATATGGTTGAGGTTAGGCAACAAAACTATAAAAATATAACAAAGTTTTAAGGAGGGAAACGGTATGACGCCAAGAGAAAAATTTGCGAAAGCCTTACGCCGAGAAAAGATAGAAGGGCATGTACCACATTTTGAATTAGTATTCTTTTTAACCATGGAATCCATTGGAAGAGTACATCCAACCCATAGGGAATATTCACAGTGGTATCAGATGAGTGCGAGCGAACAAAAACTACATTTAGAAGATATGGCAAGAGCTTATATTGAAATTGCAGAGAAATATAATCATAGTGCAATCTTTGTGCATCCAAATCCAAGTCCTATTGGAGAGATGCCGGATGATATAGAATCTACAAGACGTATTTTAGAAACCATCCGGGATATTTCAGGAGATAAATATTTTTTTATGATTCACGGTGATCCAACGCATCCTATTCCAACGGGAGATACTATGATGGATTTTGCAACTATGATGTATGAAGAACCAGAATTAGTTCATGAATCTACAAAGAAACAGTTTGACTTTGCTGTTAAACTATGTGATGAGATGAAAAAACATTCGGGGTTGTTGGATGGATATGCGTTATGTTCTGATTATTGCTTTAATGCGAATCCATTCTATAGTAGAGAAATGTTTGCTGAGTTTGTGCAGCCATATTTAAAAGATATTTTATCATACTACAGAGAAAATGGATTTTATACAATTAAGCATACCGATGGTAATGTGATGCCAATCTTAGACATGATTGTAGACTGTAGGCCGGATGCGGTTCATTCTTTAGATCCACAGGCTGGAGTTGATTTGAAGGAAGCAAAAAAATTATATGGTGATAAAGTATGTTTGATTGGTAATGTTAATTGTGGCTTAATGCAAACCGGTACGGAAGAAGAGTTAATTGAGGATGTACGCAGATCTCTAAGGGAAGGTATGCCAGGCTATGGTTACATCTTTTCCACATCCAATTGTGTGTATACAGGTCTTGGATTAGATCGATATGAATTAATGCACAAAATATGGAGAGAAGAAGGAATCTATAAATAAGATTGTAAAGTTTTAATAGGCATGCTAATATTACTTATACATCTTTTGGACGTTCTGTATATGCTGTCGGAGGAAATCCAGAAGCTGCAAGGTTATCTGGTGTTAATGTTAAAAAGTAAAAATTTTAGTTATGATTGCAGTGCAAGTATTAGCAGCTGTAGGCGGAATTATGTGCTCTTCTCAAGTTATGTCAGCTGCACACAACTTTGGAAAGGGCTGGGAAATGGACGTTATTGCTTCTGTTATTATCGGTGGTGCAAGTATGAATGGTGGTATTGGTAAAGTACGAGGTACTTTTGTGGGTATAATATTCCTGGGAGTATTATTAAATGGTATGACTTTAATGAACATAAGTGATTATGTTCAATATATTGTTCGTGGTGGTTTGATTCTTGCAGCAGTACTTGCTAATACAATTCAATTAAAGAAACAAGGTAAAGAAAACTGACGGTAAAAATGAGGAGATGTTAATATGACTAGTAAAGAAAGAGTTTTAGCAGCATTAGAATTTAAAAGCCCAGATCGAATTCCGAAAGATATTTGGATTTTACCAGCGGCCAGGATGAAATATGGAGAAGATTTAGAGGATATATGCAATCGATTTGAAGTAGATATTGCATCCATGGTAGGTCCTTTTGATCACGGTTTTACCCCAGAGTATTATCAGGTTGGACAATATATGGATCCATGGGGAAGCCTATGGACAAACTTACAGGCTGGAGTTATTGGAGAAGTAAAAAATCCGGTATTTAAAACTTATGATGAAGTAGATACTTATGAGCCCCCAATATCACAATTTTTAATGGAATGGGAAGAAAATAAAGAAAATATCGCAAAAAAGATTCAGGAAGCCAGAGATAAGGATAAGTTTGTAATTGGTGGTTGGATCAGTCTCTTCGAAAGAATGCAATTCCTAAGAGGAACAGAAAATTTATATTGTGATATCGCATTAGAAGAAGAGGAATTATTTACTTTAATGGAACATGTCATGAAGTTTGAACGCATTTATGTAGATAAGTGGTTAGAGATGGATATTGATGCAATGGCTTTTGGAGATGATTGGGGGAGTCAGAGAAGTCTTTTAGTATCCCCAGAATGTTGGAAAAGATTATTTAAACCATTATATCAAGAACTGATTGATAAGATAAAAGCAGCAGGAAAAAAAGTCTTTTTTCATAGTGATGGATATATTATGGATTTGTATCCTGAATTTATCGAATTAGGTGTAGATGCTATTAATTCTCAATTATGGTGTATGGGTGTAGAAAATGTAGCTGAAAAATATGCTGGACAAATTACATTCTGGGGTGAAATCAGCCGTCAAAATACGCTACCAAATGGAACACCAGAAGAAATACAAGAATGCGCCGATATAATGAAAAAGTATCTTCAAGTAAACGGTGGTGGTTTGATTGGTCAAAGTGAGATTAATAGAGATGTATCATTAGAAAATGTGGAAGCATTACTAAAAGCCTGGTAAATCAGCGATTCTTTCCGAATTCTCATAAGATACGCCTTACTGATTTAAACCCAGTGAGGCGTATTTTTTAGTGCGCCGTGTGTCCAGCGAAGCCGGACCGCGCCAATCGGTGTAAGCCCCCTACAGATGGATTCGTTTTCAGAAAAATAGATTGCATATTCACTCTGTTAAGTATAATATTAAAGATAATTAGTATTGCCTATGATGATTCTATTTACTTAGGAGGATGATTTGGTGAAGGACTTTATTATTCGAAAAGCTACTCTGGCGGATGCGGCTGAGATTCTGGATATCTATACGCCGTATATTCTTGATACTGCAATTACATTTGAGAGTGAACCAATTTCCCTCGAAGATCTTAAGAAACGAATGGAAAAGATTCAATCAAAGTATCCCTGGGTGGTATGTGAGACGGAGGGGCACATTGTTGGGTATGCGTATTGTTCCAGGTTCCGGGAACGAGCGTCCTATGATTGGGACTGCGAATGCTCGATCTATGTGAAGGATGGATTTCATGGAGCCGGTATTGCGTCAATGCTTTATACGAAGCTTTTTGACTTGGCCTACCGACTGGGGTATTATAATATTTATGCAGTTATTGGCTATCCCAATGAACGAAGTGAAGCGCTGCATAAGAAATTTGGATTTCGAAAGGTTGGTATTCTAGAGCATGCCGGCTATAAGCTGGGAAAATGGCGTGATGTCATGATTATGGAGAAAAAGATCAATTCCTCTGAAGAGACACCTGCAAAGCCAAAGCTGATCAGTGAAATATCTGATTTCTAGATAATATTGTAAGCTGTTGCAATTGTGGAGTCCGTTGCAAGGTGAATGGGAAGAATAGAAGAGGGTCTGTGATTTTCCTGTAGTGCACTGTTTGAAAGACGTTACTGTTCACACCCACCGTGGATACTATGTTATGATTTCGACAAATGATATCCGAATCGGAGACGCTTTCGCTTAGTTGCATTACGTAATGGTACATAAGGCTCCAAAATACGGAGCCAAAGTACCAACGAATGCAAATACTCCTTATCGGATATCATTTGTCGAAATCATAGCATGAACAAAAAACATGTTCATGATCTTGTCACTCCACTAGTCCGTTTTTATTATAACATGGTATACATGGTGGGTTTGAACAGTAACAATATATACAATTCAAATTGAGCATGAAGATTATGCATGAGGATTTTGGTGAAACCGTTGCTTTCTATTGCAATTACTAGTTTATTGCAAACCGGCAGCATTTCCATTGCTATTTTGATACAAACCGCTGATTAACCTTCTTCTGTAGTTCGACGATTACAATCGGTGCGATCGAAAGGAGCAGAACAATTGCCCATTGCCGCAAGGTCAACGGTACAACCTGAAACAGTCCTGCCAGCGCAGGAAAGGAGATAACAGCAATCTGCAGGAATGTGCAGATGAAAAATGATATTATTAATTGGGGATTGCTAAATAGCCCTATCTCCGAGATGGAATGCTCGCTCCGCATATTAAAGGAATGGAACAGCTGGGATAAGCTCAGCACAGCAAAGGAAATCGTTCTTCCCACCCATGGAATACAGGCTGCTGCCTGCGCATTGGTAACTTCCTGTTTGGTCAGGAAAACTTCCATAGCCGGAATATCGTAGTAGTGGTATCCTATGGCAAATGCGGTTAATGCCAGGGACCCAATCATGATCCCCTCCACTATGATACGAAAGGCTAAGCCGTTTGCAAACATTCCTTGGTCCGGGGGAATCGGTTTCTTCTCCATGATATCTTTTGCCGCAGGTTCTACACCAAGTGAGATCGCGGGCAGAGAATCGGTAACGAGATTTACCCATAGCAGCTGTACTGCAACTAAGGGGGTCGGCAATCCGAGCAATATGGCAACAAATATGTTCAGAATCTCTCCGATGTTACTGGAAAGCAGAAAATGTACCGCTTTCTTGATATTGTCATAGATTCCCCGGCCTTCCTTAACAGCTGACACAATGGTTGCAAAATTATCATCGGTAAGGATCATGTCGGCAGCATTTTTAGCCACATCCGTTCCGGTAATCCCCATGGCGCATCCGATATCCGCGGCCTTCAGAGCAGGTGCGTCGTTCACGCCATCCCCTGTCATGGCAACAACTTCTCCCCGGTTCTGATAAGCCTTTACGATTCGTACTTTGTGCTCCGGAGAAACGCGGGCAAATACGCTATACCGGTGGATCACCTTTGTTAGCTGCTCGTCATTTAGACGGGAGAGTTCCTCTCCGGTAATGGCTTCGCTTGCATCATTAAGAATACCAAGTTCCTTTGCAATTGCTTTGGCTGTCAGAACGTGATCTCCGGTAATCATAACCGGCTTGATTCCGGCCTGTTTGCATAGTGCCACAGCAGATTTGACTTCCTCCCTGGGAGGATCAATCATGCCGATCAGGCCGATAAAGGTCAGCCCTTTCTCCAATTCGTTCGAGGAAACGTTTTTCGTATCGGATTTTTCTATATTTTTATATGCTACGGCGAGGACACGGAGTGCCCGCTCCGTCATTGAATTATTTAATGCATAGAGTCTGTTTTTATCCTGTGACGATAGGGGTGACTGTGTTCCGTCCTTATATATGTGCGTACACCGGTTGATTAGAAAATCGAAGGCTCCTTTTGTAATACTTCGGTAGGTATGATCCGGTGAGCTATGTACGGTTGTCATGAGCTTTCTGGTGGAGTCAAATGGTATTTCATTGATCCGCTTATAGCTCTTGTCAAGGTCCGGTTTTTTTAAACCGGCATGATAGGCTGCCAAAACCAAAGCCTTTTCGGTGGGCTCCCCGGTCGCAGTGGCTGCATTTTTATCAATTTGCAGGATTGCGTCATTGCACAGGGCGGCATGGGATAGCAGAAAGCTGCCAAATTTGCCTTTGGGCTCTTCCTTCCCGCGCAGGGAGCTGATTTCTGTTACCGTCATAACATTCTGTGTAAGAGTACCGGTCTTATCCGAGCAGATAACAGTAGCACTTCCTAAGGTCTCTACAGCGGGAAGCTTGCGGATAACCGCGTTCTTTTTTGCCATTCTCTGCACACCCAGGGAAAGCATTATGGTAACGATCGCGGGCAATCCTTCCGGAATTGCGGCAACAGCCAGGCTGACAGAGGTCATGAACATATCAAATATCGGCATATTTTTTAACAATCCAAGGATAAAGATGATGATGCAGATAATGATTGCTGCAATGCCAAGGACTTTACCGGTTTTTGCCAGTCTTTTTTGCAGGGGAGTCATTGGAGTTTCATCCTGCATAATCAGCCTTGCAATATGCCCGACCTGCGTATTCATTCCGGTTGCGGTAACAACAGCAAGGCCTCTGCCATAGGTTACCGTACTGGTAGCCATAACAAGATTGCACCGGTCCCCCAGATTCGTATCCGGAGCAAGTATAACTTCCGCGGTCTTATCTACCGGATGGGATTCTCCTGTCAAGGAAGCTTCCTCGACCTTTAGGTTCATGGCGCTCACAAGCCTTGCATCTGCCGGTACAAAATATCCGGTTTCCAGCAGAATAATATCTCCCGGCACCAGTTCGGTAGAATCGATGAACTCAAATTTTCCGCTGCGGAGCACGTGGGCGGTAGGTGCGGACATTTTTTTCAATGCTTCCAGAGCTTTCTCTGCTTTTGCCTCCTGCATAACCCCCAAGGTGGCATTTAGTATAATGATAAGGAGAATTATGATAGGATCAACAAAATCCAATTCTCCGTCTATATAGGATACAATAAAGGAAATAATGGCGGCACATATTAATATAATTATCATAAAATCCGCAAATTGGGCTAAAAACTTGCGGAATAAGCTCTTTCCCTTTTTGGCTTCTAATTGATTAAGACCGTAGGTCTGCTGTCTTTGCTTGACTTCCTTACCAGACAAACCGCTGTTTATGGAGGCATTCAATTCGTTTATGGTTTCTTCTATCGACATACTGTGCCAATACATAGTAAGCAACTCCTGTTAGAAAAATCTTTTTTAAATTATATGTTTGTTCAATCGGATTATGCTACCTTCCGAGAACATGCGCGCTTAGTACATGGATTTCTTTCGTCTATCTTTTTACCGCGTGGATTGGATTCAAAGGTATCGATTGTGAAGCGGGAGGGATAGTAAAAAACGGCAGCGGAAATTATAACTGCCGTTTTTCTATATAAAAGCAGCGCTGCTAACCGGAAGATGAAATACTGCTTCATTTGCGCTTGTATTTTTTATATATCTTATTTATAATAATTGCGATAATACAGATGGCAAAGACCGGAATAAGGTTGTGTTTATAACGCACGTAATATTCCCCCACTTTTTTGTAATTTTCCCGCAGCGTATAGCCCAGACCGATGAGCAAGGCATTCCATACGCTGATACCAATCGCAGATGCAACAAAATAAGTGACCGGATTTAGCTTGGCTGCACCGGCTACTAAGGCGATATAGGTCCGGATAAGAGGGATGACCCGGCCAAGGCAGACAGCGGATGCACCATGGCTGGTAAATTTCTCATAAGCTAAGTTGATGCCCTTTTGGCTCTTGGGAAAGCGCCTCTTGATAGCGGAAAGAATTGCACCTCCGCCGAACCACCCGATGGTATAGCAGATTCCGGTACCAATTAATCCGGCAATAATACTTAGTGGAAGAATCACAAAAAAACTGGTATGATTAATAGAAGCTACCGCACCGGAAAATGGAAGTACAATTTCACTGGATACGGGAAAGCAGGCATATTCCAGCATTATAATAATAAACATCGCGGTCAAGCCATATTTAAAGATTAGGTTTGTGATGAAATTCATTCGAACCTCCAGGCATCTGATTCGAAATATATATATGCGGAAAAATGCGAAAACATAACAGGTACTTGTAGATTTCAGCGAAAGGAGTAACGATATGAGAATATTATTTGTACGCCATGGAGAGCCGGATTATGAACATGATTCCCTTACGCCAAAGGGATTTCGTGAGGCGGAGCTTCTGGCGGATCGTTTAGAAAAGCTAAAGATAAAAGATTTTTACTGCTCCCCTCAGGGGCGTGCCCGTGCTACCGCAGAGCCGACCTTAAAAAGATTTCATAAGGAGGCAGTCGTCTATGACTGGCTGCGGGAATTCTCGGGTTATATCCTGGATAAGGAAACAAATCGGAAAAGAATACCATGGGATCTGTATCCGGAGGACTGGACCTGCCGTCCCGCATTCTATCGGAATGAGGAATGGTATCGGGATCCGATTATGATGACCGGAGATGTGGAGGAGGTCTATACATATATTGCAGAAAATATAGATTTGTTTTTGGAACAGTATGGATATCATCGGGACGGAAATATGTATGTGTGTGAGGAAAGTAATCCGGACACAATCGTTATCTTCTGCCATCTGGGAGTACAGTTCGCCATCCTGTCCCATGTCCTTGGAATCCCGGCACCGCTTCTCTGGCAGGGCTTCTGTGTTGCCCCCTCCTCGGTCACCACTCTTATTTCGGAGGAAAGAATCAAGGGAAAGGTATATTTTCGTTGCCAGTCGGTGGGAGATACCTCGCATCTGTATGCGGCAAAGGAACCAATCTCTACGGCGGGCTTCTTTCAGGAAACCTATGGCGCTCCGAAATGGCCGGATACGAAGGGCTTCTAAATGTAAGCAAAGGAAAGTAAATGTTCTCTTTTAAATATAAATCTTAAAAATGCATTTATTGAGGTTTTAGTTACTATTCACACTCCTAACAAGATCTATAATATGATTTCGACAAATGATATCCAATAAGGAGTATTTGCATTCGTCGGTACTTTG
>ENA-UOOK01007116-UOOK01007116.1-fermentation-metagenome-genome-assembly--contig:-NODE-7116-length-10349-cov-10.674568_pt1 | contig 10349 bp, 10 predicted proteins | sample MGYA00245777_ERZ724023 | MGnify/ENA primary metagenome ERZ724023 (study PRJEB28704, sample SAMN03018312) | fermentation metagenome | biome: anthropogenic terrestrial biome; feature: soil... | reverse complement strand
GGGTGCAAAGGCTGCACAATTTTCTTTTGACGGTTTAATTACCGTCGGACCGCTCTGCCATGAGCTGGCTCGGGGCGCCAAAGAAAATGGGATGGAAAATGTTTTCAGCTTTGAATCCTGCGAGGATGCGGCAGAATGCCTTATGGATATTGTAAAACCTGGCGATGCGGTCCTTGTCAAGGGATCACATTATATGCATATGGAAGAAATACCCAAAATAATTGATAGGAGCTACATAAAGTAATGGAACAGAATTATTTGATTTATCTTCTGGAAGCTGTAGTAACAACAATCGTATTGGGGACTATCGCTATTCCTTTGTTAAAGAAATTAAAGGCCCGTCAGTCTGTCAGAGAAGAAGGGCCTAAATCACACAGGTCTAAAAACGGTACACCAACTATGGGAGGGATTTTCATGATTTTTTCTGCTGTTTTAGTCCTGCTGTTCAATAAAATTCTGGATCCAGCCGTACTTTGGCTTCTCTTTTTAACGCTGGGGCATGGAATTCTGGGCTTTTTAGATGATTTTATAAAAGCGGAGAAGAAAAGGAATCTGGGGCTGACAGCTAAGCAGAAGATGCTCGGGCAGATTATTTTGGCAGTTCTGTTTTGCTGGGGAGTCGTAGATACACTTCATCTGCCCTTCTCTATAGCTATTCCTTTCACCAATATTGATATCTATATTGGAGCATTTTACTATATCTTTGTCATACTGGTCATTGTAGGCGCATCCAATGCCGTTAATTTGACTGACGGGTTAGACGGTCTTAACACCGGGGTCACCTTGATAGTTATGGCAGCCTTCAGCTTGATAACAAACAGTTTAAAGGAAACAAACCAGATATATGAAGGAATTTCATTGATAAGTGCAGCAGCAAGCGGCGCCTGTTTAGGATTCTTAAAACATAATGCTAATCCTGCCAAAGTATTTATGGGAGATATAGGCTCCTTGGCCTTAGGCGGTATTGTTGCTTCGGTCGCTGTGTTATCCGGCACAGTTTTATTCATACCCATAATAGGCGGTATATATTTAGCAGAAGCTATTTCAGTTATTATTCAGGTTTTTCACTATAAGAGAACAAAAAGAAGAATATTTAAAATGGCGCCTTTGCATCATCATTTTGAAATGTGCGGCTGGAAAGAAACAAAGGTTGTGGCGGTGTTTTGGATTGCAACTTTGATATTAGCATTTATAGGAATTTATTCAATATAAATAACATAAGATAATAATGGACTTAAATAAGGAAGGTAAATATGAATGTACTTGTGGTAGGATTAGGTGTTTCAGGCATTGCATGCATAAAAGGATTAAGCAGGACAGGTGCGAAAATTTATGCATTTGATGAATCATCCGAAGAAAATTTAAAAGACAGATTAAAAGAAGTAGAAGGTATTGAAGTGGAATACTTTTTTGGGAATGAGGAAATTGAAAAAATAAATATCAAAGCCTTAGATTATGCCATTAAAAGTCCCGGTATTAAATATGAAGTTCCCATAATTGAAAAACTGCTTAAAAATAACATCGAAGTAATAAGTGACATAGAAGCAGCCTATAGGGTAACAAATGCATCAATAGTTTCCATTTCGGGTACAAACGGCAAAACAACCACAACAACTCTCATTGGCGAAATGGTAAGGGAAAGCGGGAAGCCGCACAAGGTGACGGGAAACATAGGTTTTGGTATATATTACGATGCTTTAAATGCGAAGAAGGAAGATATTCTTGTGGCTGAAGTCAGCAGTTTCCAGTTGGCAGGAACAATAAAATACAAACCCCATATCAGTGTTTTAACCAATATTACTCCTGACCATTTAGATTATCACCATACAGTAGAGAATTATATAGAAACGAAATTTAAAAATGTAATTACACAAGATGAAAATGATTATGCAATACTAAATTATGAAGACAATATAATCAGGAATTATTCTGATAATATAAAGGCGAAAAAAATATTCTTCAGCTCTGAGAGAGTTTTGGAGGATGGGATATTTGCGGAAAATGGTCAAATGCTTTACAGAACCGGCAATAATAAAGAATTTATTATAAATACAAAGGAAATATTTATTCCGGGAAAACACAATTTGGAAAACGCAATGGCAGCTTGTGGTGCTGCAATAGCTTTGGGAATAGACACTGAAGTTATAGCCAAAGTTTTAAGAGAATTTAAAGGTGTTGAGCACCGTCTTGAATTTACCGGCGAATATAATAAAGTTAAATTTTACAATGATTCAAAAGGAACTAATCCCGATGCTTCAATAAAGGCGGTTCAAGGAATCGATAAACCGATTATATTGATAGCAGGTGGTTATGATAAGCAGTCAGACTACGATGAGCTTATCAAAGCTTTTGACAATAAAGTAAAAGCATTGATACTTCTTGGACAGACTGCGGGAGAGATACAAAGATGTGCCTTGAAATATGGTTTTGAAAATATTTACAGAGTGGAAACAATGGATGAAGCTGTGAAAAAAAGCTTCGAATTAGCTGAAGAAGGAGATAATGTAGTTTTATCTCCCGCATGTGCCAGCTGGGGGATGTACCCTAATTATGAAGTCAGAGGCAGAGATTTTAAAGAAAGGGTAAGCTATTATGGAGGAAACAGTAAAGAAAGCTAAGGCTAGGTCAATTGACTGGGTATTAGTCTTTATAATAGTATTATTGGTGTTATTTGGATTTTTAATGGTTTACAGTTCCTCTTATCCTGACGGATACTATAAATACGGGGGGGATCCCTTTTATTTCTTAAGAAAACAAGTTATTGCAGCCGGAGCAGGACTCGCAGGAATGATATTTTTTGCAAATCTTCCATACATAATTTATAAAAAATTTAACAAGCTGATACTATTCACATGCATAGGCTTTGCAGCGCTTACCATTGTAATAGGGATTGCATCAAACGGTGCCCAGAGGTGGATTGAGATTGGCGGCATATCATTACAGCCGTCGGAAATAATAAAGATTGGTGCTGTTCTTTATATGGCCGATTATTTCAGCAGAAAAAGAGATGAATTACCGTCCTTTACCAAAGGATTTTTGCCTTCATTATTCTATATAGGACTTTTTTGCGGTTTAATAGCAATACAGGATGATTTAAGCACTGCTGTAATACTTGGCGGAACACTTATGGTTATGTTCTTTTGCGCAGGAGCAAAAATAAGCCATTTAATACTGTTGTTTATTTTAGCAGTAGGTGGAATAATTGGATTGATTGCAACGCAGACATATCGAATATCACGAATAATTGTGTTTTTTGATCCTTTTAAATATCCTTTGGATGAAGGTTATCAAATCATAAATTCACTGTATGCATTAGGCACCGGGGGATTATTCGGTATGGGAGTAGGTAAAAGCAGACAAAAGTTTTTCCATTTACCGGAAGCATACAATGACTTTATTTTTTCAATAATAGGGGAAGAGTTGGGGTTTGTCGGAGGGGTGTTTTTAATGCTTGGATTTGTCGTATTTGCATGGAGGGGACTCAGGATTTCAATGAACACGGAGGATTTTTTCGGAAGTCAGACAGCCCTTGGCTTGACTGTAATAGTATTGGCGCAGTTTTTAATTCATGTAGCGGTTGCAACTTCTTCAATGCCTCCCACGGGCAGGGCACTGCCATTCATAAGTGCAGGAGGCTCATCAATAATGTTTTTACTATGCTCCATGGGCATACTACTTAATATATCTAAATACTCGAATACGTATAGGAGTTAAAGATGCCCTAACCCTATTTTTCAGAGTCATTTTTCTGAAAAATAGCGGTAGGTCATTCGCAACGAGTTCCCAAAATATACGACGAAAGGAGTAAATATTTTGGTGAACGAGACTGCGAGATGCTCGAATTTTATTTATCAATTAAAAGGAATGGTATAATAATGAAGGTTCTTATTACCGGCGGAGGTACCGGAGGCCACATAAATCCTGCATTAGCGATAGCACAGAAAGTTAAAAATGAAAATTCTTCTGATGCTGTGTTGTACGTGGGAAGCAGAAACAGTCTTGAAAGCGAGCTGATTCCAAAGGAAGGCTTTGAATTTAAAGCTGTTACGGCTAAATATTTTAAAAGAAAAATTACCCTTGACAATATTATGACTTTATTTGCTTCAGCAAAAGGCGTGATGGAATCTTTTAAAATAATAGATGAATTTAAACCAAGTATAGTTGTAGGAACGGGAGGATATGTGAGTGGTCCCGTTGTTTTGGCTGCTCATTTAAAGAAACTTCCTACCATGATATTGGAACAAAATGTTTTTCCGGGAGTAACCAATAGGCTGTTAAGCAGAATTGCGGATGTGGTAGGAATAAGCTTTGAAGAAGCTAAAAAATATTTTCCCCAAAATGCACAAGAGAAGCTTATTATGATGGGAAATCCGGTAAGGAAGGACATAATTGAAACAGACAGGAGAAGCTCAAGAAGCAAGTATAATTTAAAGCCGGAGGATGTTTTTATTTATTCATTTGGCGGCAGCGGAGGCCAAATAAGTTTAAACGAAGCAATAATTGATGTTATAAAAAATTATAACGGTAATAAAAATGTAAAAATACTTCATGTAACAGGCAAGAAACATTATGATGTTTTCATGGAAGAGTTAAATAGGAATATTAAATTAGAAAAAAATGTTGAAATAAAAGATTACATGTATGAAGCTCCGATTGCCCTTTCTGCTTCCGATATTGTAATAGGAAGTGCGGGAGCCATAACAATTGCGGAAATAACTGCAATAGGTGTGCCGTCAATTCTTATACCGAAAACATACACTGCAGGAAATCATCAGGAATACAATGCCCGTGCTTTGGAAAAGGAAGGTGCGGCATTGGTTATATTGGAAAAAGACTTAAACGGTACAACTCTTTTAAAGTCAATAGAAGAGGTTATTGAAAATAAGGGTAAATTAAAAACCATGTCGCTGAATTCCAAAAGACTTGGAAATTCCGACGTTGAAAATAAAATATACGCAGCAATGACAGCTCTCATCAATGCACAAAAGTAACAAGTGAAAAATATGTGCATAACATATAATATGAATCAGCTTGTTGCGGAGGGATAAAAATGGGAAGCTTTATTGTTGAAGGAAGAAACAGTCTTGAAGGAATTGTCGATATAGGCGGCTCGAAAAATGCTGCTCTTCCTATTTTAGCAAGCACTGTAATCATCGGAAGGGAATATATTCTTGAAAATATACCTGATATTGAAGATGTAAAAGACATGCTTGAAATTTTAAACAATATGGGATGCAGTGCCCAATTCGAAAATGGTATTGCATTAATTGATACAAGAGGTTTAAATACTCATATAGTTCCTGAAAAATTAGTAAAGAAGATAAGATCATCAATAATTTTAATGGGAGCTGTTCTGCAGCGTACGGGAAAAGTGGAAGTAGCATATCCCGGGGGCTGCGAAATAGGTCTTCGCCCTATTGATTTGCATTTAAAAGGATTAAGAAAACTTGGAGTTGAAATAACTGAGAAAAATGGTCTGTTGGTTGGCTCGGTAAATGAGCCTGTTAGCTGTGATATTAATCTTGACTATCCAAGTGTCGGGGCAACCGAAAATATTATGCTGTTTGCAGTTGGAAACCCCGGAAAAACAACCATATATAATCCGGCCAGGGAGCCTGAAATTGCAGACTTGCAGAATTTTTTGAACATTTGTGGTTTTTGTGTAAATGGTGCAGGTACCGGTATTATTACCATTGAAGGTAAAAAAATCGAAAACACAGATACTGTAGAATACAAAATTATTTCCGACCGTATAGAGGCAGGAACTTATTTGAGTGCAGCAGCATCGATGAAGAGCAAAATTTACATAAGAAACATAGAGAAATCTCATTTTAAGTCGATTACTTCTTTATATGAAGATGCGGGATGCGAAATAAGAGAAACACACGGAACTATAGTTATTGCAAATAACAAAAGAATAAAAGCGATAGAAAAAATAACTACTCAGCCCTATCCCGGCTTTCCCACAGATATGCAGGCTCAGGTTATGGCTTCCATGGCAGTGGCTGATGGAACTTCAATTATCGAAGAAACTGTATTTGACAGCAGGTTAAAACATGTTCCCGAGCTGCAAAAAATGGGTGCAAATATTACAACTATCGGAAGAGTTGCGGTTGTGGAAGGTGTTGAAAAACTTTTCAGCGCCGAGGTTGAAGCTAAGGATTTAAGAGGTGGTGCTGCACTTGTGATTGCAGCAATGGGAGCAGAAGGTACGTCAAAGATAAACAACATTAATCATATAAAAAGAGGATATGAAAAATTCATATATAAATTACAAAACTTAGGGGTAATAATTACAGAGATAGATTAAGAGGAGACGGGACACATTGACAGAGGAAAGGGGACACACCTCTAAGAGCAGGGTGACTCCTTGGAGATAACCTCTTAGAGGAATGTCCCCGTATTTACATTGGAGAAATAACAAAACAATGGATGAACAAAACAACAAAAAAAAACTTAGGAAGAAGAAAAAAAGGAGAAATAAAAAGCTATTAGTCAGTACAGCAGCTTTTATTACGGCTGCTGTAGTTGTTGTTTTTTGCATTTACTATGTATATTATAAAACCCCATATTTTAACCTCATAAGTGTTGACATTGACGGCAATTTAACATATAGTGATGAATATATAATGGAAAGCTCAGGTATTGAAACGGGAAAAAAAATATTCGATATTGACAGGTCGAAGGTTAAAGAGAATATTGAAAATGAAGTATATGTAGAAAGTGTAAGGGTAGTTTATGAGCTTCCCAATAAAATATACTTGTATATAACAGAAAGAGCGGACAAATATCAGATTTTCTCCAACAACGAATACATAATAATCGACAAAAATGGAATAGTATTGAGAACTACCAACAAGAAATTAGAGTTATTAACTATTGAAAGTTATGCGGATGTGTTATACAATATAGGGGATGGTATTCAATTTGCAGGCGTTGAAAGCATTGAAAGAGTATTTGATGCAGTAGAATATTTAAACAATGAATATGGAAGCGATGCAATAAGAAGCTGCAATATTGACTTAAATAACAGCTTTATATTTGAAACACAATATGGGACGGCAGTAAGGATAGACCTATCTGAGGACATTAATTACCAAATTGTTTTTGCAATGAAAATTATTAACGAAAGATTAAACAAAAATTTAACGGTAGCTACAGGGTTAATTGATTTTACAAAAGGGGACAGTCCTGTATATATTGAGGACTAATGGAGGAGATATGAAGAACAGAATGTGGCAAAAAGCAATAATGTTTGCTATAAGCTTAATTTTAGGAATTATCTTGGTTACTCAAATGAGAACAAAGAGCAATGTATTAGGCACCGTTAATTCTGATGAAAAAACAGTTGAACTGAATGAGGAGCTTGCTAAGCTGAACCTTGAAAAAAACAGGCTCAGGGATGAATTGGAATTACTTAAGAAAGAAAACAGAGAAAATGAAGAAGTATATAAGGATGCTGAAGAGGAACTTTTAAGGCTTAAAGAGGAGCTTGAAGTTCAGAAGATAATATCCGGCTATTATGATGTTAAAGGTCCGGGAACCATAATAACTATAGACGCGGATCCCGATACATATTTAAGTCTTGCATCCAGTCATCAGTTTATATTAGCTTTAATCAGCTATTTAAATAATGCAGGTGTTGAAGCTATTTCCATCAATGGGCAAAGATATACCAACTATACCGAAATAGTGCCGGTTCTTGAGCATATTAACGTAAACGGTGTTGCCATGGTACTTCCTTTGGAGATTAAGGCAATCGGTGATACATCCACAATCAAATCTTCACTGTACTTTGTAGGTGGTATAGTATCCCAGCTTAATCAGATAGGGTATACAATTGAAACGGAAGATTCGGATGAAATATTTATTCAGCGTTATGACGGAGAAAAACAGTTCAAGTATGCGGTTCCTATAACTCGGAATGAAGATATTTAAGGAGTGAGCACTATTAAAAAATCATTAAACATAATAATTTTTGTGCTTGTATTTTTAGCAGCTGCAGCAATTGTAAACGGAGCTGATGCAGGAATAGATGAGTACACAATATATACAATCAAAAATGCAAACAAATATGAACACAGTATTGAAGAAATGAAGCTCTTGGTTAATAATATGCAAAATGCAGTAGACAGCGAAAAAAAAGCAATTGCTGACTATAAAGCAAGTAAATATCAAGACGACATAAATGAAATTAATTCCCAAATTGAGCAGATTAAATTCTATAATGGTTTTACTGCTGTGCGAGGTCCCGGTATAATGGTGAGAGTTTCAGACAACATCAGTGAAGACCCCGAACTTGATATAATGGAAAGAATAGTCCATGATGTGGATATTGTTGTATTGTTAAATGATTTAAAGGCAGCAGGAGCAGAAGCAATTGAAGTTAACGGGAAAAGAATAATCAACATATCGGAAGTAGTATGTGCAGGCCCTTTGATTAGAGTAAACGGTGAAGTAATACCTGCTCCTTTTGTTATAATTGCAATTGGAGATATGGATGAATTATATGATGCCGTTACTGAAGAAGGTACCTATGCTTATGAATTGAAGAATACATACGGAATGGAAGTAGTTGCTGCACAAGGCTATAATTTAACGGTCAGAGAATTTCGCGGTATTAATTATGAAACCAAATATGCTGAAATAATAAAAGAAGGGGAAAAATAATGATATATGTTGCAGCCGGATTAATATTAGGTATAGTTGCAGGATTGAACTTAAATCTTGTTTATAATCCAAATTATATAGTGTATATATCACTTGCAATATTAGCAATATTAAATACAATTATTAATATTCTTCATGAAAATAAAACATCAGAATTGACAATTACAAAAAGCATTGCATTTTTATCGACAGACTTGTTATATGCTTTGTTCTTGGGATTTGTGGGTGAGCAATTAGGTCTGCCCATTTATTTAGCAGCAGTCTTTGCATTCGGAAATAATATTTATAAAAAATTAAGAATCTTAGTAGATATATATCTTGAAAAATATTCTAATAACAAGTAAACTAATATGTATGAATATTATTAAATTTATGGTATAATACTTTAAATAGTATGAAAAATTTTCTCTCTTGTAGGAGGTCAAAATATGTTTCAATTTGAGGAACCATCAGAAAGACTTGCAAATATTAAAGTAATAGGTATTGGCGGGGGCGGCAACAATGCAGTAAATAGAATGATAGATGCCGGTGTCAGAGGTGTTAATTTTATCAGTGTAAATACGGACAAGCAGGCTCTATGCACATCAAAGGCAGAAACGAAATTTCAAATAGGCGAAAAATTAACTAACGGTTTAGGTGCAGGCTCAAAGCCGGAAGTAGGAGAAAAAGCAGCTGAAGAAAATAAACAAGATATTGCAGATCTGGTTGAGGGCGCCGATATGGTTTTTATAACCGCAGGTATGGGCGGTGGAACAGGAACCGGTGCAGCTCCTATAATTGCCAATATTGCCAAGTCTATGGGAATACTCACGGTTGCAGTTGTAACAAAGCCTTTTATGTTTGAAGGAAGATGCAGAATGAGAAATGCTGAAATCGGACTTAAAAAACTAAAGGATCATATAGATACATTAGTTGTTATACCAAACGATAAACTCTTGGAGATAACAGACAAGAAAACCACGATGTTAGAGGCTTTTGCTATGGCAGATGAAGTATTGAGACAGGGCATACAGGGCATATCTGATTTAATAGCAATCCCTGCCATAATGAACCTTGATTTTGCAGACGTTGAAACAATTATGTCCGGTCAAGGTCTTGCTCATATGGGTATCGGCCAGGCTTCAGGTGAAAACAGAGCATTAAATGCAGTTAAGCAGGCAATACAAAGTCCGCTTTTAGAAACATCCATCAATGGAGCAAGAGGAGTGCTTGTAAATATTACAGGTGGTACGAGCATGGGAATCCATGAGGTTAACGAAGCAGCAAAACTAATCGAAGAAGCTGCTGACCCGGAAGCAAACTTAATATATGGAGCAAATATTGACGAATCTGTAGGAGATACAGTTAAAATAACGGTTATTGCAACAGGCTTCGCAGAAGGCTCAGCTAAAAAATCCGAGGGAGAGTCGAGTGTGAAGGACGATAAAAAAGCAGAAAATCCATTCGATTTTACAATTCCAAGCTTTTTAAACAAAAAACAGTAATTCTATATGACAAGGGGACGGGGGTGTTGTCATCTTTTGATAACAAAAACCGCACCTAAGATATATGACAGCACCCCCGTCTCCTTGTCATATGATTTTCCAAAAAAATAATCATTGACATTTAAAGGTTGATGTGTTAGTCTTTAATTGTATTACAGATGTATTTATGGATTTCACATGTTTTTAGATATTATA